>ERZ778517.1975-NODE-1975-length-13108-cov-4.087260_pt1 | contig 13108 bp, 7 predicted proteins | sample MGYA00510341_ERZ778517 | MGnify/ENA primary metagenome ERZ778517 (study PRJEB29527, sample SAMN07138964) | mouse gut metagenome | material: feces | host: mouse | place: China:Nanjing | collected 2016-01-25 ... | reverse complement strand
TGGATCTGAACGAGCCATGGAAAGTGTTAAAGCGTACGAAAAAATATATACTGGGACCGCACGAACTGTATGAATGTGTCGGAGACGTTCCGAACGTGGTATTTCCGTGTGCAGCGCTTGCAGACGCGGCTACGGGCAGAATCGCCATTTACTACGGATGCGCAGATACCGTGACGGGTCTGGCATTTACGACGGTCGACCGGTTAATCGAATATATGGAGTGACGTAACAAGCAGTCGCTGCAGAAACAGACAGGAAACGTAACAGAAAAAATTACAGAACAATCGTAAAAACGGAGGATGCATATGCTGCGCAGCAGGACGGATAACGGGCCGTATATCAATGTAATTTTTGGCAATTTTTATAGTCCGGCTTTTGATGACGAGGCATTTATCGATGAAACAATGCAGCAGATCAAAGAGCTTGGATTTAACAGTGTCATGTTTGACACCAAGGCGTGGGAAGATTTCAGGGAGCGATACGATACGGGGGCATTGAGCCAGTATGTAAAGATGCAGGAATATATGGGAAAATCTGCAAGGGAGCATGGGCTTGGCTACAATTTCCTGTTGTTATACTTAAACGGGGATAACCTCTATCCGCATATCCGGTTCAGCCCGCCGATATACGGGGAAGAGACGGTCCGTCCGGACGGTACGAATGGCAAATGGTATAAGTACTGGTCGCCGAAAGCCAGACAGTCCATGAAAGAGCATGTAGAGCGGATCATGGAGCTGTATGGCGACGGCTGCGAGCGGTGTATGACAAACGACGGAACGCATCCGGAAGTAAAAGAAGTCATCCCGGTGTGCAGTATGTGGGATCCGGTCGTGGCGCCCAGCTTTGACAGGGAAGGAAAGCAGCGGTATCTGGAGTTTCTTCGTATGCTCTATGACGACGATATCAGTGCGCTGAACAGAAGCTATCATACGGCGGCACAGGATTTTTCACAGCTGGAACCGGAGGAATACTGGTATGAATTAAAATACGGCGTCAGATTTCTTACGGAGGAGGATGTAAAGAAACAGACGCCGCAGTATTACCGCTGGCGGGATCAGTCGCTGTGGAAGGCACGGGAGCTGGAATTATATTTTCAGCAAATGCAGACGCTTTTAAAAGAGAAACATCCGGAGCTGTTTCTTTGTCCGGATCTGTCACAGTGGGGATATTTTTTAAATATCTACGGGCGCATACAGGCAGACGCAGACAATGAATTCAGCGATCTGTGGGATACGTCGGTACGCGGTATCGATCCGTATGCCCTGGCGCCTTGGCTGGACAGCTGTCATTTTATTACCGTTCCGGTAACGCCGGACGGATATCCGGATGCCTATGTCGTATCGTGTCAACATAGTATGATGCGGGTAATGAACGAGGGAAAGCCGGTCATCGGCGGTATTTACTGGGGCAGATTTATTTATAACGATCTGTATGCGTTTCTGACTCCGGCAGAGATGCTTGGCACAATGACGGCATGTGGGATAGACGGTTATACCTGTTACGGGGTAAACGGCCTGGATGACGGCGGGGTGCTGAACCGGATGGACGCCGGATTTTTGAAATCTCTAAGACGCGGAAACATCTGGTGTAAAGAAGTCATACCGATACGAAAGGGCTCGCGAAAAAAAGAAATCGCGCTGCTGTTTCCGTCAGAGATGGCGCTGCTTGAGCCGTTTGAGACAGGCAGCAATAAAATAAGACGGCTGGATCTTTTAGGATGGTACAGGCTTTGCTGTGATCTCGGATATCAGGTCGATGTGATCAGTACGCGCCAGATCGAACAGGATGCGTTAAAAGAATACCGGATTTTAATCGTCCCGGCCAATGACTGTTATCTGGCGGCACAGCACAGACAGTCAGAAGAAAAGATTGCGGCATGGGTGCAGGAAGGCGGCATACTCCTGCACGGCCCGGGCGACGCACTGGCGCAGTCATGTTTTGGCATTACAGGAGATCCGTGTGAAAAAATCCCGTATCGGTATGGAACAACAATTATTCCGCAGGGAGAAGCGTTCTGCAGGTATTACGGCGGAAAATCTGTCTCAGATTATATTGACGGTGCAGGCTGCTGTGTGGCAGAATATGCAGGAGACATACTTGCGGAAATGACAAAGGACAACAGGCAGAAAGACAAACAGGATCGGCCGGAACGGTTTCAGGGAGCGGTATATGCGTTTGGGGTGCAAATCGGAGCGTCGTATGCAGCCAAAAATATTCCGCATGTTCCATATGGATATGGAAACCGGGAGATGTATCCGTTTGTGTTATCCAAAACGACGCTTGTGGAAGACATTTTAAAGAAATATCTCGTACCCGTCAGCGGAATTTGCGAGCGAGGAATAGAAACAGGAGTATTTGAAAACGGTATGGTAATTGTGAATCACCGTAGTGAACCTTATATACTGCCAGAAAAATATCAGACGAGTATTTACCAGTATCCGCCTTATCGCAGGGATCACACTGAAATACTGGCAGGACATTCCGCAGTATGGGTAAGTAAGACATCATAATAATAATCATTATGCCGCACGGCAGCAGGAGTGCCCGCACACTGGGCGGAATCAGGAGGCTTTTATGCATTTTTTGGACAAAAGGGTAAACGTTATTTGTGAAGAACTGAAAAAATTAAAAGTAAAACAAAAATTTCCATTAGATCAGTGGAAATATAAAGAAGGAACTTATATTCGCCCGGAAGAAGCGCAGGCAGATCAGACGCCGTGGGCAGATTATGATTGTCGCAGTATGCACTGGTATGGAAAAGACCGCCATTATTGTTTTCAGACATCCTGGAAAGTACCAAAGGAACTGGACGGTAAACGGATGTGGATGCATGTCTGTACACAGATCGACGAGTGGGACGACGCCAAAAATCCACAGTTTTTGCTGTATGTAAACGGCGAGGTGGTACAGGGTATCGATATGAATCACCGGGATGTTTTTCTGCGTCCGCAGGCGGTAGCAGGAGAAGAGCTGGATCTTACTCTGATCGCATATACAGGTACGCTGCATACCGAGTTTCATCTGATCGTGGAAATGCAGGAAATAGACGCGGACATTGAAAAACTGTATTATGATCTCTGGGTGCCGCTGCAGGCGTTTACAAGAATGGAAGAGGATGATAAAAACCGCAGAGATATAGAGGAGATCTTAAATACGACTGTAAACTTCCTGGATCTGCGTACGCCGTATTCCGACGCGTTTTATGCGACGCTGCAGGAAGCGTCTGCCTACATCGACAAAGCGCTGTATACAGATATGGCCGGATGGCAGGACGTCGTAGCGACCTGTATCGGACATACGCATATCGATGTGGCATGGTGGTGGACAGTGGCGCAGACAAGAGAAAAGGTCGGCCGCAGCTTTGCTACCGTATTAAAGCTGATGGAAGAATACCCGAATTATAAATTTATGTCCAGTCAGCCGCAGCTGTACGCGTTTTTCAAAGAACGTTATCCGGATCTGTATGAAAAAATCAAAGATCGTATCAAAGAAAACCGCTGGGAGCCGGAAGGCGGCATGTGGGTGGAAGCCGACTGCAATCTGACCTCAGGAGAGTCGCTGGTACGACAGTTCCTGCATGGAAAACGGTTTTTTAAAGAAGAGTTTGGCGTAGACAATCGTATTTTATGGCTGCCGGACGTATTCGGATATTCCGGAGCGCTTCCTCAGATTATGAAAAAATGCGGGATCGATTATTTTATGACGACCAAGCTGGCGTGGAATCAGTTTAACAAAATACCATATGATACGATGATGTGGCGCGGGATCGACGGAACGGAAGTGCTGACGCACTTAATTACGACGCTTGGCGTGCATCAGCCGATCAAAGATTACTTTACGACATATAACGGCATGCTCCATCCGGACGCGATTATGGGCGGATGGACGCGCTATCAGAATAAAAACATCAACAATGATATTCTCATTTCTTATGGATACGGAGACGGCGGCGGAGGCCCGACCAGAGAGATGCTGGAGACTTCTGTTCGTATGGAAAAAGGAGTCAAAGGCATTCCAAAAGTACGTCAGGAATTTGCCCGCACTTATTTTGACGAGTTAAAAGAACGCGTCGAAGGAAATAAGCGTCTGCCGGTCTGGGAAGGGGAGCTGTATTTTGAATACCACAGAGGAACGCTGACATCGATGGCCAGAAATAAACGCTCGAACCGCAAATCAGAGCTGGGCCTGATGGATCTGGAGCTCCTTGGCGTACTGTCTGCGGATGGTGTGGCTTATCCGGTGAAAGAACTGGATCAGATGTGGAAACTCGTACTGCTGAATCAGTTCCATGACATTCTGCCGGGCTCTTCCATTGAAGAAGTGTATGAGGTAACAAAGGCAGAATACGCGCAGCTTGCCGCACAGCTGGACGAGATGACGTGCGAGCGTACAAAAGCCATTGCCGGCGAAGGAGATGCGATAACCATCTTTAATACGACTGGTAAGATCAGAAACGACGTGGTAAATCTTGGCGATATGGATGCGGCCGCAATTGCGGACAGTAACGGAACGATCTGGCCGGTTCAAAAGACTGCGGACGGAAGCGTTGCGTATGTGGAAAATCTCCCGTCCAAAGGCTATCAGTCGTTTGTACCGGCAGATACGTCGGACGCTGCCAGTCCGTTTATCCTGCATGGAGACCACGAACTGGAAACGCCATTTTACCGGATTCGTCTCGATGCGCAGGGAATGTTCACAAGCATATACGACAAGGAAAACGACCGCGAAGTGATTCAGGAAGGTCAGCGGGCTAATCTGATGCGTATGTACGAAGATAAACCGATCTACTTTGATAACTGGGATATTGATATTTTCTATACGGAAAAATTCTGGGATATCGACAATGTAGAACGGATGGAATGGACCGAGCTGGGGCCGGTGCGCGCAGCGCTTGAAATTACAAGAAAGGCGTCCAATTCAACCATCAGCCAGAAAATACTGTTTTACGCGAAGAGCCGCAGAATCGATTTTGTTACGCATGCAGACTGGAAAGAGCACCAGACATTGTTAAAAGTACATTTTCCGGTTGCCGTGCATACCGATGAAGCGACGTTTGACGTGCAGTTCGGTAATCTGACCAGAAAGACGCATCAGAATACGAGCTGGGATGTCGCGCGATTTGAAAGCTGCGGTCAGAAATGGATGGATCTTTCCGAAGGACATTATGGCGTTTCTCTGTTAAACGACTGCAAGTACGGGCATTCCGTAAAAGATTCCAATATGGCCCTGACCCTGATCAAATCCGGTATAGAGCCAAATCCGGTTACCGATCAGGAGGAGCATACGTTTACGTACGCGATCTATCCGCATGCTGAAAACTGGAGAGCTGCAGGTACGGTAGAAGAGGCTTATAAACTGAATCAGCCGCTGCTTACAGAAAGAAATACAAAGGCCGGCCTGGATTATTCCTTTGCGTCTGTGGACTGCGCGAATGTAATTTTAGAGACTGTGAAGCAGGCGGAGGATGGCAACGGAATTATCCTTCGTATGTATGAGTCGGAAAATGCATTTACAAAAGCAAAACTGACCGTTCACAAAGAGTTTTCGCAGGCACAGATCTGTAATCTGCTGGAAGAGCCGGAACGTATGGCTGCGGCAGACGGCAATGTGATCGATGTGCAGTTAAAGCCTTACGAGGTTGTGACGGTGAAGATATCATAGAAGCAATAACATAGATACGATAGATTGCTTTGATAGTAATAAAGAGAAAAATGAGATAGATAAAAGGATGATTCAGACAGGTCTGTGCAGGACGAAAAAGTGTCAGATTGCTTTGGCCTGTCTGAATTGCGGTATAAAAAAAGGGAGGATAGTGAATATGAGAAGAAAGTGCCATGGAAAAGTACTGGCCTGCATTTTGCTGGCTGCATCGATGATGTCCGGTCTTACCGCATGTGCAGATAAGCCGAAAAATACCGACAGCGGAGAAATAAAGAGCGAAGTGACTGCGGCGGATCAGGAAGGAGAAGGCACAGATTCTGAAAGCACGCAGCAGGAAGCCTCCGGATCGGAGTCATCAGCGGAATATGCGCTGACAGAAGAAAACGACAATCCGGAGCTTACGATGAATCGTCAGCCGGAATCGTCCTACTGGTTCCCGGCACAGCTGCTGGAATGGGAGGCACAGGAAGATGAAGATCTGATCTTTAACATCAGTACGGTTCCGCTGGCAGAGCGTGTTCCGGCCGAAGAGCTGGAAACCGTAAACGAAACGCAGAACAAAGATACAAAAGTAATGGCAGTGTCTATTATGAACGGCAGCACAAGCGGAAATGCCCCGCACGGACTGAATAAAATGAATGCCAATACGTTTTCTTACTGGCAGTATGTAGATACGCTTGTGTATTGGGGCGGTTCTTCAGGGGAAGGACTGATTGTAGCTCCAAGTCCGGATGTAACGGATGCAGGTCATAAACACGGGGTGCCTGTGATTGGAACGGTATTTATGCCGCAGGCTGGTCATGGCGGTAAAATGGAGTGGCTGGACGATCTGCTGACAGAAAAAGACGGCAGTTTCCCGGTTGCGGATAAGCTGATCGAAGTAGCGCAGACGTATGGCTTTGACGGCTGGTTTATGAATCAGGAGACAGAAGGGACGCAGGAACAGCCGCTGACAAAAGAACATGCGGATAAGATGCAGAGATTTCTGGCTTACTATAAGGAAAAAGCGCCGGATTTACAGCTCGTATACTATGATTCCATGACTGTAGACGGCAAGATGGACTGGCAGAACGCTCTGACAAAGAAAAACGCGGCCTATCTTACAGGAAACGACCAGAAAGGCGCTGACGAAATGTTTTTAAATTTCTGGTGGACCGAAGATAAGCTGGCGAAAAAAGAGCTGTTAAAATCATCCGCGAAACTGGCGGAAAAACAAGGAATCAGTCCATATGATCTGTATGCAGGCGTAGATGTACAAAGCAATGGTTACGATACGCCGATCAAATGGAATCTGTTTGAAAATCCGAAAGGAGGCACGTATACTTCGCTCGGTTTGTATTGTCCAAGCTGGACTTATTTTTCCGCTGGAACCGTGCAGGATTTCTGGAAACAGGAGAACCGGATGTGGGTGAACGCGGCAGGTGATCCTTCTGCAGCGGCAGAAGTCATGGACGATACGAAATGGAAAGGGATATCTTCGTACGTGACAGAACGTACGGCGATTACAAAGCTGCCGTTTGTCACGAATTTTTCGACGGGAAACGGTTATGGATTTTATAAAAAAGGCAGTCAGATCAGTATGCTTGACTGGAATAACCGCAGTATTTCAGACGTGATGCCGACATACCGCTATATCTTTGAGCAGGGAGAAGGCAATCAGCTGACGGCGGATCTGGATGTCGGAGACGCTTATTATGGCGGCAACAGTCTGATCGTCCGGGGTACGATGAAAAAGGATGTGCCTTCGGTATTAAAGCTGTACAGTGCCAAACTTCCGGCATGTGAGCAGATGATCTTTACGACGGCTGCGAAGACAAAAGGCGCGGAAGTCGCACTGGACGCGGTACTGACACTGGACGACGGTACACAGCTGGTACTGGAAGGAGATCAGAAGGTCGGGGAAGAATGGACAGTCGTGTCTTATGATACGTCTGAACTGGCTGGGAAAACGATTCGTACGATTTCGTATCGTATGACATCCGCAGCAGATGTGAGCGGTCTGCAGCTGCGTTTTGGCAATATTACGATGGCAGAGCCGGATACGGAAGAAAAAGCGGTTGTCAGTGACGTACAGGTGCTGGACAGCGAATTTGACGAAGACGCGATGTATGCAGGCGTGCGTCTTTCCTGGAAATCGGACGCACAGGCGGATTACTATGAAGTATATCGCATCAACCAGGATAAGACCAGATCACTGCTTGGCGTATCCAATACGGAGAGCTTTTATATCAATACGCTGCCGCGTACGGATGAAACCAATCAGTCCGTCTTCCAGATCGTTCCGGTGAATGCGCTGCTGGAAGAAGGCACAGGCAGCGAAGTAACGATGGAATGGCCGGACAACACTCTGCCGAAGGCAGCATTTACAGCAGATGTGACGCTTGTAAAACCAGGAGATAAGGTTACGTTTACAAGTCTGTGTTCTCCAAATACCGAAAAGGTAACCTGGACGTTAAAAGGCTCGGATACCGAAAGCGCGGAAGGAGATACGGTGACTGTCTCATACGAAAACGAAGGCGTATATCCGGCAGCGCTGAAGGCAGAGAACGGTTCCGGCAGCGCAGACGCATCTGTCGAGAACTATATTGTTGTGACAGGCAAGGCATCTGATGGTCTGGTACTGTTATCGCAGGGATGCGCAACAGAAGCGGATACTTTCGTTAATGAAAACGAAGCTCCTGAATTTGCCGTAGACGGCGATAAGACAAAGAAATGGTGTGCAACCGGCAGCGCTCCGCATGAGATTACCATCGATCTTGGAGCGGTTCAGGCAGTAAGCGCCGTAGATGTCTATCACGCAGAAGCAGGCGGAGAAGGCGCAGATATGAATACAAAATCCTATGCCATCTATACGAGCGAGGACGGCGCGGCTTTTGAAGAAGTAAGAAGCGTAACGAAAAATACCGCGGGCAGCACGCATGACGCATTTGCTCCGGTGAATGCGCAGTTTGTCAAACTGGTTGTGAATAAACCAACCCAGGGCAGCGACAGCGCGGCACGTATTTATGAAGTGGAAGTATATGGATTAAAAGATACCATAGAATAAACGCGAATTGGTTTTCAGTATGATAGTGAAAGCAATCGTATCTGATATGGCAGGAAAAGGAGCAGGATCGGTATGTCAGAAATGAAGGAAAATGTTATCATAGGAATTGATCTTGGCGGAACCGGGATAAAAATTGGTATTGTAAACGCGGAGTATGAGATTCTGGCACAGACAACCATTCCAACGCACGGGGAACGTCCGTTTGAGCAGGTAATCGCAGATATGGGACTTGCGGCGAAAAAGCTGCTGGAAGAGAGCGGTTATGAGGTAAACGACTGTCTGGGGATTGGCGTTGGGAGTCCTGGAACGATCGACAGTAAAAACGGCGTCGTATTGTATTCGAACAATATCCGCTGGGACAATGTGCCGCTGGCAGAGGAGCTGTATAAATATCTTGCAGTTCCGATTTATGTCAATAACGATGCCAATTGCGCGGCGCTTGGAGAGACCGTAAAAGGGGCGGCCAAAGGATGCGACAGCGCAGTATTTCTTACGCTCGGCACAGGTGTCGGAGGCGGAGTCGTGATCAACGGCAGAATTTTTGAAGGCGGGCATCCAGGCGGTGCAGAGCTGGGACATATAAGAATCTCGTCAGAAGGAAGAAAGTGCACATGCGGCAGAGAAGATTGTCTGGAAGCGTATGCATCGGCTACCGCGCTGATCGACGACGCCAGAACGATGGTACAGCGATTTCCGGGTTCCATGCTCTGGCAGCTGTGCGGACGTGATACGGATCTGATGAACGCCAAAATGCCGTTTGACGCGGCCGAGGCAGGCGATCCGTGCGGACAGGCGCTTGTGGAGCGCTATATTCAGTATCTGGCAGACGGTATTACAGATCTTGCGAATATTTTCCGGCCGGATATTATCGTACTCGGCGGCGGTATCTGTGCGCAGGGTGAAAAACTGACAGGGCCGTTAAACCGCTATCTGAGCGACAACTGTTTCGGGGCGTCGGTATCGTACGTGCCGAAGGTCGTGACAGCGCAAAACGGCAATGGCGCCGGCATTATCGGAGCAGCGGCTCTTGTCGGAACAGCTTTGCGCACAGCAATGTAAAATCGGAGAGAAAAGGAAAGTATGTCAGTAGAAAATAACAGGATAGAAAACGATAGTACGTTAAAAAAAGAAATTTTGTTTCTGGATCCGGTATGCACTGAAAATATCTGGGGCGGAAGCCGGCTGAAAGAGGAATTTCATTATCCGTCTGCAGGAGAACAGACCGGCGAATGCTGGGGGATTTCTGCGCACCCGAACGGGGATGGGACAGTGAAAAACGGTACGTTTGCAGGGATGCATTTATCTGAGGTATGGAACGCGCATCCGCAGCTGTTTGGCAGCGACGGCCGAGGAGAGTTTCCGCTGCTTGCAAAAATTATCGATGCCAGGGAAGATCTGAGTATTCAGGTACATCCGGATGACCGATATGCCAGAGAGCATGAAAACGGCGCTAACGGAAAGACAGAATGCTGGTATATCCTGGACTGTGATCAGCCAGCGTCTCTGATAATCGGCCACGAGGCCAGAACAAAAGAAGAGCTCATACAAATGATCGAAGAAGATCGATGGACGCAGCTGCTTCGCGAAGTGCCGGTTCAAAAAGGCGACTTTATTAAGATCGAGCCAGGAACGGTGCATGCGATCAAAGGCGGGTGTCTGATTTTTGAAACACAGCAAAACAGCGATGTGACCTATCGTCTTTATGACTATGGCAGGCTTAGCAACGGCAGGCCAAGAGAACTGCATCTGGACAAAAGTATCGATGTGATCAGAGTACCGGCTGCAGAGATGGATCAGTGCATCGTTTCTGCAGAAACCGTGTCGGAAAATCAGATGCATCAGCTGCTGGACTGCGACTATTTTACGATTTTTAAAATGGTTGTAAAAGGCGAAGCGAAGCTGGAACAGACGTATCCGTTTCTGGCGGTATCGGTACTGGAAGGCAGCGGTTTTATCGATGAACATCCGGTGCAAAAGGGGGATCATCTGATTCTTCCGTTTGGGTATGGCAGCGTATGTCTGAGAGGAGAAATGATGCTGATGGCATCGACGAAACGTTAGATGACGTGCCGCATGAACCTGCGGATTGCGTGGAGGTTTCCTGCGGACTCTGTCAAAGAGTCCGCAGGAAGACTTTGCGTTCTCATGCCGCCGGTTTGTAAGCTGTCGGGGCTGCTGTCTTTTTTAGTCCTGGTTGTCTATAAGCGTACTTAAGAGCTGTCCATATCCCTGATTTTCCGCCAGTCTTTTTATTCCTTCCAGCGCTTCTTCTTTCGAATAATTGTGCGATTGAAGGAAAGCAGCGTCTTTTTCGCTTATGTATTGATAGAATAATATTGCTTTCAGGATATCTGCTTTCTGATCATAGTCCAGGCTTTCCAGCAGTACGTTTTCGGCTTCGTTGATGGAGCCGTGATCAGCCATTTCTTTTAATTTTTCTAACTCTTTTCCTGTAACGTCATACTTATTTTCTTTTGGCAGTTCTACCGATCGATATTGCTTTCCCAGTATGAGAGAGAACAGCACTCTGACGCATTCTTTGATGATACGCATGATGTAGTCTTTTTCGTCATTAAATTCCATTCCATAATTCCTCCTGAATAATAAGTGTTTGCTTGTATATTAGCATATTATTATAGATATGTATATAACATTCGGTTTAAAGCCGGATGAAACAATACAAAAAGTTTTGGGAATTACACGAGGAACCGATAGTTTTTATTTGAAAGCTGTTTACATTACGCGGGATACCGGTTATAATAGAACTATATGCATACAATTGCAGTTGTAGAGGGGTTGGATAAAGAACTCATATTTGAATGGAAAGGAAGGCGAAATGGGAGAAATCAGAAAATACATCTGCTCATGCGGGTATGAAAAAGATCTGCAGACGGGCGGCGGTCTGAGCGGATGTAATGTCAGGCGTATCGCGAAGCATTTCCCAAAAGAGACAGAGGCATTTTTAAAGGAACGTGAAGAAGGAAGAGTAAAGCGGTATATTATGGAAAATGAGATCTCGTATTGCGAAAGATGTCAGGAGGTTTATGCGGTGCCGGCATTTTCTTATACGAGAAAGGACGGATATACCTGCCATTTTCCGGGAAACTGTCCGGTATGCGGAGGCGTTGTTGTGCAGGCGGAAGAGGAAGAGTATATTGCATGTCCCAAATGCGGGAAAAGAATGCAGTATATGTTTGTAGGAGACTGGGATTAAAGTCTTGAAATACGAATCATTAGTTGTGAAAAAAACAAATACAGGGAGGTATTGTAATGGTTTTACAGCATAATATTGAGGCTTGGAATGCAAACAGAAATCTGAATATTGTCACGAAGAGGCAGTCAAAAAGTTCAGAAAAATTATCTTCGGGTTATAAAATTAACCGGTCTGCAGACGACGCGGCAGGGCTGACGATCAGTGAAGGAATGCGCAGTATGATACGCGGTCTGAACCGTGCGTCGGATAATGCGGAGGACGGATATTCTCTGCTGCAGACGGCGGACGGAGCATTAGAGGAAATACATAGTATTTTGCAGCGTGGCCGCGAATTGTCGGTACAGGCGGCGAACGATTCCAATACAGATATCGACCGGCAGGCCATTCAGTCCGAAGTGGACGAGCTGCTCAAGGAAATTAACCGTATTGCGGATACGACTGAATTTAATACATTAAAGCTGCTGGATGGAAGTAAGTCTGGGGATCCAACGATTACTCCGTTTATGCGGGCAGGTACTTCCGACGTGATGCGCGAAGGCGTACAGCGGGTCAATCCGGGTGTGGCGACCAGTCCGACATCTTCAGGAAGAGCGGTCGGAGCCAATCCAATCGACGAAGCGCAGCTGCAGACATTACTGACGAATGACATTGTGCCAAGAGCCGTGGACGGCATTTTAAGTACATTTAGAAATACGTTTGGCAGTAATCCCAATGTCAGTCTTACGATTGGCGGGCAATTGTATGATCAGAATTCGGATACACTGGCGTATGTACAAAACAGATACAGCTTTGACGCATCCGGAAAAATCTTAGGGATGGAGCTGAATCTCTCGGTGAACCTGAATACGCTGGAAGCAGATGCAAACGGAAGGTTAACTCCGGCCAGTCAGAAAGAGCTGGAAGGTACGATTGCACACGAGATGATGCATGCGTTTATGGATGACGTGCTTCCCAACGGGATGATTGGCATCAATAGTCAGGGAATTATAGACAGGACCAATCAGTTTCCGAAATGGTTTAAGGAAGGTATGGCGCAGACTGCGGCAGGAGGCTGCTCCAATTATAACGACTGGGTAAACGGCGGACTCGGATTAAATGAAAACACGCCGGAAAGCGGGATCAGCGCAGCAGTTATGAGCTCGTCGAATAAGCTGTCCAGCGGAACGACAGCGTCCAGTTACGGAACC
>ERZ778517.1972-NODE-1972-length-13116-cov-11.671847_pt1 | contig 13116 bp, 15 predicted proteins | sample MGYA00510341_ERZ778517 | MGnify/ENA primary metagenome ERZ778517 (study PRJEB29527, sample SAMN07138964) | mouse gut metagenome | material: feces | host: mouse | place: China:Nanjing | collected 2016-01-25 ... | reverse complement strand
GCTTGACGGTTGATGCCGCTTAGCCTATGAATAATTTTTTAACGAACTATTGTTACAGAAAGATATTATCATAATTGCAGCCAAAAACGGTTGGAGAGTGAAAATCATATCGACCGAAAGAGGATTCTCATACGACTTTCAGCGCAGAACGCTCGGCGGTGTGCCATTCACATTCACCGCCGAGTTGTCGGGATACTGTCCCGGCTCACTCGTGGAAGAGATCCTCTCCTTTGTCGATGAACTCAACCCCGAGCGTCTTGCCGGAGAATTGCTTGAGGCATCAGGTCTGACTTCGCCGACCAGATACTTTCGAGTCGTAGCCGACATCGATGAAATCAGGAACCGGGCATTCCTTCTCGCTTTCGATCTCGCTGAGGCAGTCGAAACTGACAATTTTTTATTTGACCCTCCTGACTATATCTGGAACTGAAACCGGGTTATAGCCGTTTCCGTCCTTTCTTTGGCAGACCCATCTGTTTATATTCAATCAGGGTCTGGCCGAGGAAAATCGTGCGTCCGTTGCGAGGACTTCTCAGATACGGCAACGGACGGATGGGGTGATGAAGATAGTCATAGATAGTGCAGCGGTGGACTCCGAAGTATCGGGCGGCCTGACCAACGGAATAGAGCTGTTCAGGAAGTACTGATATTTCATAAGTAGATGGTCTCATCAGGTGTAAAGCGGTTATAATAGATTTGATAATGCAAAATTACCGCTAATAATCTGGCTATCAAAGTTGTAAATATGGGATAATGTGGGATTTAGTGGGATAATGAAGTACCTGTTGCAATCAGAGGTGTGAAGTGCAGTGGTTTTTCCTCACAGCGAGAGAAAAAATATTTTGTGGAGACACACATTATCTGGGGTTGACAGGATTGACAGAGGAGACAGCCCATTTTCGCCCAGAAAACAGCCCCTTTCAAGATGCTTTATATCAATATATTATCTTGGTAAATCTCTTTATAAAAAAGAATATAATAGAGCCAAAATTTGTCAACCCGTGGCTCTGAATTTTATCTGTTCCTCAATTCTGTCAACCTTTGTCAACCTTTGTCAACGCACCTTATTATAGCCAACTCGTTGATATACATATTCTTGTTTGCTGTCATCACTATCACCCCCCCGAATGTGTGTTACTTATAAATCGGAAAATCGAGAGTCAAGAAAAAAGACCACCTTCTCAGATGGTCTTAATATACTATTGTCTTGTTACTTAACCTATATTTCTGTTACTGCATCTCGTCTGAAAGTATTATGCTCATTCTGGAAAACGTATCCAAGTTGATTGCTCACACATCTTGTAGATCCAATCATCTTATCTATGTTTCTATGGGAATGGCCGTAAATCCAACAGTTGATTCGACTTTCTGCTATCATAGCACCCAATTCCACTGTGAACGCCCCATTAATGGAACTATTCTTGAACTCTTCAGCCATCAGTGCGAAAGATGGTACATGATGTGTAGCGACAACAATTCTCTCAGCATTACTTTTACTCACCGCCTTTTCAATGAAATTCCGACATACCTCATGCTCTTCATTGAAGCGTTGTGCCGATAATCTAAACTCACCGTTACGGATACGCTTGAAGTCGCTTACGCATCGCTCTGTAAGATATTCCTCGGAGGGAGGTATATGCGCCCATAGTGTTGATGCAATAAGGTCGGTTTCCTCATTGAGTGCAATAACGGAATTATAGCAAACTCTGACGTTGTGTCGTATCTCCAGTTGCCAACCGTTACGCAACTCATTTATGTCAAAGAATTTATACAGTTCATGATTGCCGGGAACTACAATCACCTGTTTGAAATCCTCAGACACTCGGTTCCAAAATGGATGCGTAATATAGTTGTCATCTCCTAAGTAACCAATGTCTCCGGCAAGAACGAGAATGTCGGCTGATGGAATAAGCGGATGTTCTTTAAGCCATTTTGAATTTTCTCCAAACTCGAGATGCAAATCTGAGGCGTATTGTACTCTCATAAGCTGTAGACGGTTCTGATAATCTCAATAAAGTCTGACTGAGGAATGTCCGGGACACCCATATTTTTTGATATGACCTTCGTATTTATGGGATCATTCTCAATGGCTGCGAGAAAAGCCCTTATATCATCTTTGATAGTCTCTGAAGCCTCAAACCTGTCAGCCGGAGTAATCAGGTGAACCATTCGATAGACATCTCGTTTATGCTTGTCAATATCATCGCTCTGAACTTTCTGTCCGGCTTCGCGTCGCTTGATATTGTTAAGATATGCTTTGATTTTGAGCACTATCAGTGCATCATGGTCAATCGCTTGAACACCGTTCAGTTCAACGGCATGAGATACCGCATAGCTATAATACTCATCATCCATAAGTATAGCGGAAAAACTGGATAGGTACTCAGAAACGGAGATATGCACCAAATGGGCATCCTCCGGAAGCTTCACGGCATCAGGCTTCCGGGAGAAGAGTTCTATGTAAACCGGAAAATCCTTATCCTTGGGGTCAATAAAACGATAGAAGCAACGATGTGTCTCTTCTTCTGACTTTACCTGCCATGCACTATATCCACCTGCCTTGATGAACTCCCAGAAGCTATGAAGGTACTCTGGAGTCAAGGCCTCACAGACTACAATCATATCTACATCCTTCGTAGCTCTTCCATGAATATTCGATTCCTCTAAATTGAGATTACAGGCTGTACCACCGATAATCACATAGTTACCTTTATAGTTTCCGAGATACTGACGTATCTTGTCTATTCCTTTCATAATGCTTCGTTTATTAGTTTATTTAATTCTTTCCACACTCTTGGGTCATCATCATTCTTATATGACAATGCAAGTGAAAATATATCCATTATACCATCCTTGGAGGAAATGGTAGGGTCAGTTTTCCAAACCTCTACTTTTATCTCACCCATACTGTCATTCAAATCAAGTTCACCGAGGTGGGGATTACGGGCATATACCGCATAAATATTCTGTGGGGGCGAAGTAAGCATAGAGATTTCAGAGAGTGCAGAATCGGAGGATATAACACCGATTTCAGAAGCTAATGCTGAATTAGACGAAAAGAGTAGCTTCTCCACTGGACTATCAATCATTGGGAAAGCTTTTTCCCATAACTCTTTATTCGAGAGGGGAAAATCAAGCAACTTTTTTCGTCCTTGCAACTTGAATGAAATTAAACCGGCGCGTTCAAGTTCAGCTGCAGCTAATGAAAGGGTCTTTATTGAATATCCCATAATCTTGGCAACATCTGATATGCTCAATCCCTGCAATGACTTTGTGCCGAGGTGTAAGGTTATCATCGCGCCTGCAACTGCCGAAAGTTTCTCAACGGAGCTTAAATTAACACCAAGTCCTCGTTCAGACATCAATGTACCCATTTGTGGAATATATATCTGTTTACCGGGTATCACGAACCCAATCCTACTTTCAATCAGGGATTTTCTCTGATAAGAATTAATGCCGTCCAAAATTAAAATAACCGGCATATCAAGACGTTTTTCAAGTGTTGTGGCAATATTTTTATTCATTCTGAAATCATCCTCCGAATGAGGCTTTATCGCCACACCCTTGAAATTATCAATCTCTACGCAGTCATAGTCGGCAGCATTAAAAATTCCGTATGGAATCCTGTTTTTTACATCGTTCAGAGAACTAAATCTGACGTTCCAGCCAAACGACTGCTGTATATATTCTTTTATGTTACCTTGATATTGCATATTTACCTCCTTAAAGTAAATATGCAAAGATAGGGTAAAATATCCGAATAAGCAAGCTATTACCAAAACTTTAACTATTTTATGTCTCATTTTCGAGTAATACTTCCGTTTCAAGGTCAATTCCGAACGTTTCTTTCAACTGGAGGTAGTCGAAGCATAAAGCTTTCGGACGATTGACTTTCTTCTTCCGGACCTGAACTCCATCGATTACGTCTATCTGATAGTCAATCGAACCATTGGCCAATAGAATTGTGAATCTATCCTGTTTCAATCCAAGGTATGAGTTATGCGATTTCAGATATGACAATATAGTTGACCAATACGAGCGTGCCGACGAAACATTGCCTCCTTTTCCGGAGAAAAGGGAAGAAACAGCTCCGGCGTTGAGATAGATAATCGGTTTGGCTTCCTTGAACTGCATATCCTCAGTTGCCGAAATCGGTCTAAATGAATTGAGGTAACGGATATTGAAATGTACGCCCTCAATGAATTTGCCGCTCGCGTGTAGGCCCTGCAGTGTATTCCAGAAATCACCGATTTCTGAACTTTCCTGCCCAAGTTCGTTCTGTTCAAGCAAGCATTTACAGCAGGTATCAAACAGCTCATTATAGCTGAACGGCACATCAAGTGCCGTCTCCAAAGTGCGGAATGTTGCGAGTGGTATCACCCAGTTTCCGAAAATACGGTCATGAATGGTAATATCTGCCATCTTTGCAGCCAGCTCACTCTTACACATGGCATACGCCTGAGTGAAGTTCTTCTCAAACAATCTCCGATGTTTCAGTAGTTCAACTGTCAGATGAGTCAGCCCCATATCACATAATGCTGTCAGATCCTCATAGCGCAACCGTTCCTCCTGATTGAATGAAGTCTTTGTGAAAGAGAGGAACAGAACTCTGGTAAATAGAGCCATATCCTGCGTCGGTTTCTCCTGACCGCAAACCGCTATGCCGGTACTTACAATGGTCTGAGTGGCCATACCGTCAGTCGCGGTATTCTTCTTGGTCTGACCGCCCCCTCCCCACAATCCTTTGAGGAATCCGATGGTACGGATGTCAAGGTCATTCTTGTATTCGTCGAAAACGACCAGCGTATTGACAGCTTGTGAAACACGGTCATTCATTGCAGGCAATGATGTCGCGCTCAAATTTGGTGGGTCTATGCCGTGAATAAAGAAGGATTGCAGCGATGTGGCCAATGTTGTCTTACCTGTACCTTTCTCACCGAAAAGATTGAGGATGGGGAAATGATGCGTTTTCTTGAAGATTATATCACGGAACAGAGTAGAAACAAGATAACAGAACGCTACCCGGGCCTTCTCTCCGAATGTCTCAATAAGTTTCTCCGTGAAATCACAGAGTCTTATACCGCTTCGGTTCTCATATACCATCAATCGCTCAAACTGAAATATCTCATCATTACCACGGTACATTTTCGATGTCGCCGGTATATAGAAAGCCTGACCATTATTGTTCCTGACGATACCCATATCATCCACAGGAATAAATGCCGTATCTTCAACTATGCCATTGCCAAAAGAGAAAAACTCATTACGGCTGTCCCAACCAAGTTTCCTTACTCTCTCTGCGGTATCAGTCCTGGCATAGAGATATTGCCTGATACGGTTCAGTTTATCAAAACTCGCCAGCCAGATAAAGTTACCGAGCGAGCCTGTCTTTTGAAGGAACGCATTAAGGGAACATAGTTCCGACTCCTTAATATCCATTAGTTTACTGTCACCGGTCACATTCTTCAAGCGGAATATTCGTGTAGCATTGTTCTCATCGCTGATATGATAAAGTGGTTCCATAATAAAATTCGAGACTATGGTTGGCTCTTCATCATCGTTCCCGGGTGAATAATAGCTGTTGTTCCTGATAAAGAATCCGACTCGGCTCAGGGCTTCTACATCTTTCTGCCTCTCATCCATTGACGAGAAACTATCCTTAGACCGCCGTGCTTCACCACGAGCCTGTTTCACGGCATCCTTCCAGTTCTTTATGGAAAAATGGATTTTGGATAGTTTCTCTATACACCTGTCAAGTACCAACGAGTCCTTGATATGAGCGAGCAGGGATGCTATCTCTTTCAGGTACATCCCATCCTGGGCTATAGAATCTGATGCAAGGAATCTCTTTTCAGCAAGCCATACTACAAAATATTTTTCTTCCAGACCGGTGTAATCCTCTTTAGACCTAATATATGAATCGGGGTCATTTTTACCGGGCTTTACCTTAACGAAATTTTTAGGAGGCGTATCATAATCTGAATAAAGTTCCCTTATTTCTTCATCTGTCAAGAGAACTTCAGCGAATGGTAACTCTCGGACGGTTACAACAAATCCTTTTTTCATGGCAGTCGCGCCATTTGCCATGACTGCCTCAAAGCCGGGGCCATAGAGTTTACCGTCGCTTACGTCGGAATCCGGAATAAAGCATAATGAAGTTGTAATTTTCCTCAGTCGACTAAACTGAGCGTCAGACCATGATGTTCCCAGAGACGCAACTGTATTATCAAGGCCAATACTTTGCAGCCTGAGTACATCAGGAGCGCCCTCGACTATTATAATGTTATCCTTTTCTCTGACCTTTGAAGCACGATCAATGCCGAATATTGTTGTCCCCTTTGTGTAAATATCTGAATTACTGGAATTGATATACTTAGGAGCGTTTGCATTGCTACCAATATAACGGGCCGTAAAAGCTATTACACGTCCATATCTGTCCTTTATCGGTATGATTATTCTTCTCCTGAAAAGTTGATACTGATTGCCGGATTCGTTTATTTTCAACAAACCAAGTTCAAGAAGTACCTCTTGATCAATACTGTTGTTCCGGCAATATTCAATAAAGAATTTCCCATTATTCGGGGCGTATCCTATACCGGAGGTAGCACAGAATCCCGGCGACCAACGGTCATAGGCATAATTTCTTGCATCGGTGCACTCATCTTCCATGTTTGCTCTCAGGCAATCCACATAGAATTTATGTATCAAGTCAAGGGTGGCAAGTAAGGACTCCTTATGTCGAGCGGCTGCTCTCTCTTCACCGGAAAGGTCGTTACCAATTTCCTCTATTTCGATTCCATTATCAGATGCAATTTTTCTGACTGCTTCTATAAACGATAGGTTCTCCTTTGCCATAACAAAGTCAATCCCATCTCCACCACGCCGGCACCCAAAGCAATTATACAGGTTTTTCTGTGGAGAAACCGAAAAAGACGGTGTCTTCTCCGAATGGAACGGACACAGCCCCATAAGCGAAGAGCCTTTCTTCTTCAATTCGACATAGGGCTTCAGTACTGTCTCTATGTCGAGATCTCTTACCTGCTGAATGGTTCTTTCGCTTATCATATCTTAGTAAGTTTATTCCAACATTCAATTATCGCTCTTCCTGAAAACACAGGACGGCGACAATTTCCCGGGTTAAGCGGCTCGATAAGCCCCTTTGCCCGATAACGCATGAAAGTCTTATGACAGACCCCCAATTCCATACACGTTCTCTTGACGGAGTAGACTCCATCAGGATTGCACATTGGTCGCAATTCTTTCATCTATTCATACTCAGTCTTTGAAATAGTCCTGCTCTGTTCTCTGCAACAACCTTAAATCGGCTGTACGATATTCAATCTTACCCGGTCTTACCAACGGAATTATTCGACGTTGTTCTTTCCATCTGTCCACATTAGCTCTTCCAAACATCGAATAAGCCTTTCTTTGGCTAACATATTCTGGGTCGTTTGAATCAGTTTTGAGAGCGTGGACTATCTCAGCCGCCACATCTTTGACAAAGATATTATACGGTACAGCCTTATCTATGAACTGCAAAATTGTCATACATAAGGTTATTTAGTTCTGGTTATCTCTATTATGCGTAAGTCTCGGTCGGTACGAGTCTTAAACCCCATATCAAACATAGCTCCCAATTCAGATGCCTGCACTCTGACACTCTTCAGTTTTTCGATGGGGAAGGTGATTATTTCACCTATGGCCATCCCGAGAAGAGTCGGACGTATCTTTTTTGTGATATTTTCCATACAAAACTTGTTTATTAACTAACTAATGATTAACTTTGCAGTTAAGATACCGCAATTTGGTAATGCAAATTAACCAATAATTGTTTGACCAAACAAATAATTGGTGGATAATTTGCGAATTTATAACAGTTTAATGTTTAACTGATTGACTAATGATTAACATTGAATTAAAGGAGATACACGTTGGTCAGGCCATCAAACATCGTATAGAGGAACTTGGTTTGACCAAAAGTGAGTTTGGCCGTTTAATCGGTGTACCACAACAACATATCAATCGGCTTCTCGAAAGGGAGACGATGGAGACAAAGAAGTTGTGCAAGGTCAGTCAGGCCTTGGACTTTAACTTCTTCGCTCTTTTCTGCACTTTCCCGACAAGCGTTAATGCTTATCTCGCGGCTGTTGCTCTCGGCGGTAACGCAACCTATAGCGTCGGGGATGCTTCCTTGTTGGCACAGATTGAGGCAAGTAAGTATAAGACCGAAGGATTACAAGAAAATTCAACGCTTTTGCGTGATCAAATTGCGATTCTTAAAGACCAGGTAGAAGGCTTAAAGAAGCAACTTGCCGATAAGGATGAGCTGATTGCCTTATATAAGGAGAGAAGATAAACAAGTATAATAATTGGTCGATATGTCATTGCTCAATAAATTCAGTAAAAGCATCTCGACTTGCAAAAGATAATATTATGTCAGAATCTGAAATGAACTCATACCGCTTCAACTCCGGGCAGGATCCTACGGATGAAATGCTTTCACAGATAATGCGTGAAGTAGCGGATGACGCGAAACGCACAAATGAAGAAGCTTCCAAAAAGTATTTTGACGAGTTGCGCAATGAGGCTAACAGACATCAAGCAGAGTGGGCGGATCGCATAAATGAGGTGAGGAATGGGAACTTCTGAACATAAGCCGGAACTGATTATTATTGCCGGTCCAAATGGTTCGGGTAAGACATCGGTCACTCAAAAATTCCTTCATCATGAGTGGGCGGATGGTACAATTTACATCAATCCCGATCAGGTTGCAAAAGATATATTCGGAGACTGGAATGATTCTTCTGCCGTGCTCAAAGCTGCTAATTATTGTGCGGATTTGAGAGAACAATGTCTTGCCGAAAAGAAAAGTTTTGTCTTTGAAACCGTCTTCTCAGCTGTGGATAAGATTGATTTCGTCATTCGTGCAAAGAAAGCCGGATTTTTCATCCGCATATTCTTTATCTCGACTTCCGACCCCTCAATCAATGCTTCCCGTATTGCCAAGAGAGTTATGAAGGGTGGTCATGACGTGCCTATCTCGAAGATTATCTCAAGATATAACAAGTCCATTCAGAACTGCAAGATAGTCTCCACAATCGTCGATAGGCTCTATGTATATGACAACTCTGTTGACAATGCAGAAGCCAAGGCCCTTTTCCGTCTTTCATCAGGTCAACTGATAAAGCAGTATGAAAACGAGATCCCAGAATGGGCTCAAAATTTACTTAACACCTTATGATATATATGAGTCATGTAGAATAATAAAGTCAATAAGTCGAAGTAATAGAACGTATCGACACAGACTTTCTAATAAAACTCAGTCTTCTATGTTTAGAGTATGTTTAGAGCAATATCGTTATGCTCTAATACTCAAATTGGATTGACAGTGGCGCAAGCTGCCATTGAGGACTAAAAGCCATATTTGTGGAAAAAATCCTCATTAAGTCGAAAAATGTTTAGAATATGTTTAGAGTGCCTTCGCAACTCATTGAACATAAGACATTAACGACGGTGGCACAGGCAGCGATAGAGGACTAATCCTCCATTGATATAACTACTTATTTCAGGCTGTAATCTACCGATTAAAAGGTGATTACAGCCTGAATTGCACTTAGACGGTTCGTACACTTGACCGCAAAAAACGAGTCAAATGCTCAATTCTGCTTACACCACGCTTACACCAAATCACCCCTCCGCTTACACCTGCTTACACCATGTTTACACCTCGCAAAATCAGTTAATTATGACGACACTGAAAGCAGTCGTGAGAAAGGCCCGGTCAGATGGCTTTTTTCCAGTGTACATACGAGTTGTACACAACAGGAAACCCGGCTACATCAAGACAAATAAGATTGTTGATGCAGCCCACATCACAAAGACAGGAGATATAACAGATCCTGTGGTTAATGAGCATTGCTCATATATCATACGAGAGTATAGCGACCGTCTGAATCGTACAGATGTCTCATTGTGGGACATCAAGGAAGTAATAGACCATCTCACCACGATTGATGAAGAGGTCTCATTCAGTAACTATGCGCGTAGTCATATCTCGCGGATGGAGAAAAACGGTCATGCCCGTACAGCAAAGAACTATATGTATGCTGTAAATCATCTTGAACGCTATCTCGGTTCTAACCAACTGATGTTTGCTCAACTGACCTCAAACGTTCTCAAAAAGTGGATTGAACAACTTTGCAGAACAAACCGAGCAAAAGAGATGTACCCGGTCTGCATCCGTCAGATATTCAAAGCTGCTCTGATCGACTTGAACGATGATGAAAAAGGAATAAATAGAATCAAATTCAATCCTTGGTTGAAGATTCAGATTCCTAAATCTGACACGGGAGAGAAACGAGCTATCAGCGCGGAAGCATGCCGTGAGTTTTTCAATAGACCTCTACCCCAGACTAAGATGCTTTCTTCACTTCCTGAACTTGGCCGCGATGTTGCAAAACTTATTCTCTGTATGGGAGGCATTAATACAGTCGATCTGTTTCACCTGAAAAAGACCGACTACCGAAATGGTGTTATCGGTTATAAGCGAGCTAAGACCAGACACAGCCGAACAGATGAAGCATACTTTGAGATGCGTGTAGAGCCATTTATTCAACCCGTGTTCGATAAATATCTCGCGCCGGAAGATGACGAGTATTTGTTCAGCTTCCACACACGATACTGTGATTCTGATAGTTTCAGTGCTAACGTAAACAACGGTATAAAGAAAATCTGCAAGGATATGAATATGCCCAAGGAAGATTACTATTGTGCCTATACTTTCCGTCATACATGGGGAACTATTGCTCAGAACGACTGCGATGCAAATCTTTTTGAAGTCGCGTTCGGTATGAATCATAGTCACGGCCTAAAAGTGACTCGCGGATATGTGAAGATAGACTTCACACCGGCGTGGGAACTAAACGCCAAGGTGATTGATTTCATCTTCTTTAGCGATGAGAGGAGTAAGCAAGGAAAGGCAAAAGATTTTGAAGAGCCGGAAGACAAGTTATTCCGTATCTCCAAGAAAATGATGATCTGGGGACGAGCCTATTTCAAAGGCAAGATTATAGGCGAAACCACCGACATAGGTTTCAATACCGTGGATGAGGTCATAAAGAAACTCGTTGAGCAGTTTCCCTCTGACATTCCGACAGGATGTGCGGTTCAGTTCCGGCTCACCAACTGCGACACTCAGCGCGAAATTGTCTATGAAAGGACAAAAGGAAAAGGTTTTTAGCCCTGTCTCCCCTCGAACACACCTAAAATAATTCTACATTAGGGAACGGACTCAACACCTAATCATTGAGCCGTGTCGGTCGAAAAGTCCGGCACGGCTTTCTGTCGTTATACCCGGCTGTTGATGATGCGCAGCTTCACGCTACGGTATAATCTTACGAGTGCCTTTATTACAAGGAATATCAAGGTGAGGGAGAGCCAAGTGGCACCCTTCACCAGCCATTTGAGGATAAATCCAAAAATCATAATCAGGATGATGAATGGTGACAGTATGAGAAGTGTCACTCCATCAACGGGGAAATATATGCCGGTTCTAAACTTCATTGCCAATCAATTTTAAGGTGAGTTCCATACCTTAAAGATAACAAAAATTTCTGACATATACAAGTATTAATCTACTTATTTTCAATAGAGTAACCGATATAACCATAGTCTTAGAACACTGAAAACATAGGTTGTTTGAACATCAGGTTATACCAACTGAATGTCTGAGAATAACGGGGTCGTACAACTATGATAAATCAGATACCGAAACCGATGGCTTCCGGTATGTAATGTTCCTAAATATTGGTACATTGGAACAATCGGATAGAACATCCAAGGATAATTTATCCGATAAACCGAGCTATTTCTGTCACTCAGACCGAGACCTTTGGGATTTTTCCTCCGAACATCACTGAAACATGGAGCAATAGGCTTATTCATCCATAGATATTTTAACCGTGCATCCGAAGTATCTCAGTCATCATATCCCATTTTCCGAGTCAATATATATCTGAGTAGTTCGGATATGATAACCCATCAACCGAAAGCGTCAGGTATTCATAGACCGATGTTTCAGGGGTTATAGATTAACCAATCCGATAGTCTGAATATCCGAAGTCTTTGAAGTTATCAGATGAAATATCCGGGTCACCGAAATCTCTTGGACGACTGAGCATCATTAATCCGGAGCTTTCGGAAGAATTGTGTTGTGCATTTCTTTTGGAGAGCCGGTTACGCGGTAATTTCGTAGTGAAAATTGACTCCGGGAGACCTCGAACTGCGTTGCAGGTTTTGTCAAGCAAGTTGTGCCTTTGTCATTACAAAGGCGACTTGCCGACCGCAGAGCGTCGGGGCGGCAAAGCCGCTGTTTTGCTGCGCAAAAGAGTAACCGGAAGTCTCAGGTATCCAGATAATCCAGTTACAATGACCCAGAGAACCAAGTATTTCCAACTGAGGCTTACCGAAGAGGAATATGCCGACCTAAAGGAGAAATCCGCCTCACACGCATCTGTAAGCCAATATATCCGTGCTGCTGTCACGGAATATTCCAACATCAATGTAAAACAAAAGCTCCGGCTACTCAGTGAACTCGGTTGCTACTACCGAAAGTTCCAGAGCGATCTATCCCATATCGGTGGAAACCTCAATCAATCAGTCAAGAGAGCCAACGAACTTTCGGTTGCCGGACTTTTCCCACCATCCTATATATCCGAAGTCCTGATGCCTGAGATAACCCGGACTCTGGAGACATTGGGTGCTTTGAGACGGGAACTACATATCGTCACTAAATCGGCTACTAAGGTTTAAGCAACCAGATAGCCTATTGCTCCAATATCCGAATAACCGAAATACCCAAGACTTTACAAACCGTGTTATCGAATAATCATAGTTATGCAAACTGATAAACCGAGATGGGTGGTGTCAAAGAAATTTGGGATGTTCGATCATTCGTTACACAGAACCGTAGGATATTGGACAATAGAGATTCAGAGCCATAGGATAAATAAACTTAGGATAAACAAACCAAGGATAAATCAACCGAGTATGATAGCAACCATATTCGAAGGAATGGTGTTCGATGAATGAAATTCCGTCAATCTGGATGTTGTTGAC
>ERZ778517.1966-NODE-1966-length-13183-cov-9.017596_pt1 | contig 13183 bp, 16 predicted proteins | sample MGYA00510341_ERZ778517 | MGnify/ENA primary metagenome ERZ778517 (study PRJEB29527, sample SAMN07138964) | mouse gut metagenome | material: feces | host: mouse | place: China:Nanjing | collected 2016-01-25 ... | reverse complement strand
AACCTCGATCGTCAGCATCGCTCTTCCGGCATTTGAGGTGCAGGCGCCAGCGGCGTCCCTCCTCGTGGATCGAGGTTATCTTCCGCAGATACCCCTCGTCGCGAACGACCATATCGGGGCGCAGGTCGGGTTGCCAGCGGATCGTATAGACCACTTCGTTCTCGTGGACAATGCGCCCGGCGTATAGGTTCTCCCGACCGCCGTTCTCGGTGCGCTGGGCGTAGCAGACGGCGACGCGCCGGAGCGATTTCGTGAGATCGTTGTACTCATCCCGCTCCTCGACGTATTCGAGAATTTCGATTCTCGTGTCAAACATCGCCATAAGGGGTTACCCGCCACGGAAGCAGGAGTTTCTCGGCCGTGAGCGGCAGCTCCGAAACGGAGCGGCCGACGAGGTTGTCCGATTCGTTGTCGTAGAGCGTGCCCAAGATCAGCAGAATAGCCGCCTCGATTGCCGGAGGAATGCTCTCCTTATCGTAGCCGACGACGGCTGTAACCGTTGCAGTCTGTCCGCCGTACTGCGGCTCGGCAATCAGCATCGGGGCGTAGTCATCCTCCATGAGCGTATAATCGGATTCGGAAACGATGATTCGAGAGACGGAGAACCGCTCGATGCGCATCGTAGGGACGGGCAAGCGGACGATGGGAGCGTCGGAGGGGATCGATACGTCGAACCGTACCCTCTTCTCCCGAATGATCCGTCCGGTCATATCCTCCGCAACGGCAACGGCCATGTCGAGTTTCGCAGCGATCAAAGTATCGTCATGGGCGGCGCTGCCTACCCGCAGGTGCTGCTTGGCGAGTTCCAGCGCGATCGGCGGCTCCCGCATCTCGATTACCGTCATACCTTACGCCGATTTATGCACCAACTTGTGGACGGGGTGCGTACCGGCATCCAACAGGATGCCATCCACGCGGGCGAAGCCGAACAGGCCGATCGAAAGATACTCGGCCAACAGCTCGTTCAGGCGGATCACGCGAAACGACTTGACCATACGGATCTTGAACTTCGAAAAGTCTCCGAACAGCACCGAGGTCTTACCCGATGCGGCATCGTCGAGGTCGTCGTTCAGGATATAAGGTTTACCGAACAACGTCGGCGGCGTGCCGTCCTTCGCACCCTCCTGCCAGATGTAGCGTCCTGTCGTATCCTTGATCTTGACGAGCGAGTAGAGCGTATTGCGGTTGAACATGAACCGCCCGTGCCGGGCATAGGAAGAATCCACGCCTTTCACGAGGTCGATGATATTATCCAACGTAATGGCGGCAGCGGCCGGTTGAGCATCCGATGCCGTAGCCCACTCGACGATGCCCTTGGGTTTGCCCTTGCCGTCGCCGCGCGTGAGGTCGTAGTTGATACCGCGTCCGAACGACTCGGCCAACAGCCCCGAGAGCAGCGCTTCGAGGTCGAATGCCGAATCCTGCAACAATTCCAATGACACGGGGACGATAGGCGTGCGGTAGGTATAGGCTTTGAGCGTTTCGGAGCCGAACGATGGTGCGGATTTAGCGGACTGCTGGTATTCGGCCACGACCGTAGCTTTCGCATCGGTATTGTTCGCCGTCGGCATAATCAGATCGCCACCCTTGCTCGTGGTGAGGATGGAACCCGCCTCGAACATCCCGCCGTAGGCTTTCAGCGCGACCTCGATACTGTCGGCGAGCGACGAAGGAACGACCACGCCGCCCGACAAACCCGTGATGCCGGCGCGCTGCTCGAAGAGTGTCCGGTGTTCGGGCGAAATATCTGCAGCCCCGCGCAGCAGGTAGTCGCGGAAAGCAGTGCGGTATTCCTCGGCACGGCGCTCGTCGAGCTGCTCGCCGGAAGTCTGTCGGGCATACTGCAGCTCGGCCTGCCGGCGCTCGATATCGACGTAGCGCTCCTCAGCCTCGACGGCGCGATCGGCCTGCTCGTACTCCGCAAGCAACGTATTCCACCGCTCCTGCTCCTCGGAGGTCATCTCGCGACCGTCGGTCGCGGTACGCAACTCGTCGATCTTTGCGAACACGGCAGCGCGACTCTCTTTAAGGGTTTTCAGTTTGCTCATAAATCTCGTTATTGGTTCGTTCGGAAGCAAACTTAATCCATCGAACAGCCTCTAAAAGGAAACTTTGTCGCAGTTGACCGACCGATTCGATAAAACGATTAATTTTGTACCGGCATTCAAAACAAATCTATGTCAGGAATATTTATCGGGATAATAGTAATCGCTCTTACAATTACGCTTCGAGTGTTTCGACCGAAGATAAAAGGTCGTATGGGCGAACGGATCGTATCGGCAAGGCTCAATACGCTTTTGTCCGATGACTATCGTATTCTTGACGACGTGATCTTGAAAACAAACCGAGGAACGTCGCAGATAGACCATATCGTGGTGTCCAAGTATGGAATATTCGTCATCGAAACGAAGAACTACAAAGGCTGGATATTCGGACACGAAAACAGCGAAAAGTGGACGCAGAATCTTTACGGTTACAAATATGCGCTTGCCAATCCCGTAAGGCAGAATCAGACGCATATCCGTGCTGTACGGCAAACTTTGTCGGACGGCGGCCGATATCCGATTATTTCGATCGTCGCCTTTTCCGGGAAAGCCTCTATGAACGTAACCGTTGAAAGTGCACACGTTATCTATTGGGGAGAGTTGGTCCCGACGATCAAGCAGTATCGAACGGAAGTTATCGACGATGAGCAGGTACAGCGCATTGCAGCCACCCTGCAACAGGCGAATGTTACGACTGCTGGTCGTAACCGTGAACATGTAAAACGGGTTCGGCAAACAGCGGCCCACTATGAACATGCGCTCGCCTCCGGTCTTTGTCCGCGATGCGGCGGCCGGCTGGTCGAGAGAAAAGGTGCATACGGCCGATTTTACGGATGCTCCAATTATCCGAAATGCAGGTTCACGCGTCGTTGCTGAAGTGTTATTTTTTTCATTTCGGAACATGATTTGCCTATAATAATTAGGAATAATACAGCATTCTGAAATAAGAAAGTATTATCTTTGCAGTATGAATATTCGGGAGCATATCGCTGATAAATTGATTGCCTCAGGCGGGTTCTGGTCGTATGACAAGACATCCGTTCGGAAAAATATGTCCGACGATCAACTGATAGAAGCCGCTCTCGAAAAACTCGATTTAGACGATATCGATTTGTTGTTCCGGCTTTTCTCGGCAAAGAAAATCAAAGATGTCTGGCTCCGGACGATGGTCGTACAGGGCGATTACTATTATTCGCTCAATCGTTTTTTCGCTTGGTATTATTTCGGCATCCGCTATCCGGATCGGTACTTGAAAGCGATGATGACGCGCCACCTTTCAAAATTGACCGCATGAGAGGTATAGCCGAACATACCGAAGCAATTATCGAACGAGTATCCCGACTCGAGTGCATCGAAGAATGGACACTCGTCGGCGGTACGGCACTGGCTATTCAACTCGACCATCGCAAAAGCGAAGATCTCGATTTCATGCGCTGGCAAACACAATAATCTCAGCAGTCGAAATTGAAGAATACATCAAAGGGTTATTGAAACAAAATTAAATGGATACAATGAAAATTACATCCATTTTTTTGTTATTGCTTGATCCGTAAGCTCTCAACCAGTCGCTTTCTCGCCCGGCTTTCGGCGATAGCTCGGTTATTTCGTTCCGGATGCAAGGCGTGTTCGCGCAGATACTCGGCTTTTCGTTCTTCGAGATACCGCACTGAGGCCTCGGTTTCGGGATAGGCAGGAAATACCACGAGCGACACATCCACCACACGCGAGAACCGGAGTATCGTCCGCTCGTCCATCGCGAGACCGTTCTGCTCGTCGGCATACTGCCACTCGTCCTGCTCGACGCCGAAGCGGAATGAACATTTCGAGACGTCGCCCCGACGTACCAGCTCCAGCATATCGCTCCCCAAAGTCGTATTCGGAGCCTCGAACGCGAAGCGCAGACCTACGTCATCCACCTCCAATCGCAGCGTACCGCTCGTCGTGCGTGCGAGAATCGAATCGGTGTTGTGGTTGAAACACATGATGACGTCCGACAGATCGCACCCGTCGAACGCGCCCCGCGCGATCTTCTCCCGAAACCACCCCATAATAGGGTCGCTCCAACTCTCGAACTTCGCGGCATAGCCGACGATCGTCCGGCTGACGGTTCCCTCCTCGCGGCTCTCGATATGTAGGTCGCCGACAAGGCTCCGGATCTCTATTTCATTATTCGGTTTCATTCGTTTTAGGTTTTACGGCAGTCGTTACCGGCTGCATGTTCATTTGTACGAAGTATTCGTCGCCACCATCATAGGAGTTCATATCCTCCAACGAGCGGATCTCGTTGGCAGACATCGCGCCGACGATATTCATATTCTTGTAGTATTCCGAGCGGGTCTTGGCATCGCCGCGCAGCAGTCCGTTCAGGCCGAAGAGGAAGTAATACTCCCCGAACTCGTCCTCGCGTAGCAGTTTACGGTTGAACTCCTCCTCGATACGGACGAGGTACGGCATCAGGCAATACTGCACGAACTCCATTCCCTGATGCTCGATGTTGTTGTTCGTGGCACGTTCCAAGTCGGCGATCATATGCGGCGGTATGCCGTAGATGGTGGCGATCTCGGTCTTTTGGAATTTGCGCGTGGCGATGAACTGGGCATCTTCGGGAGGAATGGAGATGCGTTCGTAGGTCATACCGCCCTCCAACAGCAGCGGAACGTGGGCGTTGTGCAAACCGACCGATTGGGCGATGAGGTCTTTCTTGAGACGCTGGTAGGCTTCGGGCTTGAGCGTCGAGGGATATTTGAAGACGCCCGACATATTGCCGCCCTGATCGAAGAAGCGTTTGCCGTAGAGCTGCGCAGAGACGGAGAGTGCGAGGTTGTCGCGATGGACGGCAATCGGACTTTTACCTTTGTAACCGTTGGTCGTGAGCCCGCGCAGGTGGATGACCTCTTCGTTCGGAAGCAGTTCGCCCGTGTCCGATCGGTAAAAGAGTTCGTCGTTGTCGGTAAGGATCGGCTCGATACGGGCAGGATGGATGAACTTCAGCCGAACGGGACGGTAGCGTTTGTCCCGAAAGATGCGAACATAGCCGTTGCCCCACAGAGCGCATGAGACCATCAGATGGTGCATCAGGTCGAAACGTGTGGAATAGGAGTTGGGGGCCTGCACGAGTCGGTAGCATAGGTGGTCGTACTGTCGCTCGCGACCGCGAGCAGTACGGCGATAGAGATGCAAAGGGAGCGTTCCGACCGTTTCGGAGAGTATTCGCACGCAAGCCCAAACCGCTGTAAGGTTCAATGCACCCTCCTCGGTGATATACGGCTGGTGCGTGGCATCGGCGACCGTGTCGGCGGTAATGACTTTATTCACCGCCGCCTCGAACTCGGCCGATGAAATGTCGCGCCGCTCGCCCCTATGCAAAAATGAAAACCAATTCATTTTGCAACAAAGCTATGAAATGAAGTTAGTATGGATTATAGACTCTGTCACAAATCAACAAACTCAAAATATATCTTAGAATCAATATAATTTAATCAAATCTTCATCTTAAATATTTTTAAATTTCTATCTTTGTGCGAACTTAATACGTTATAATATTATGAAAGTAATTTCTTTATTTAATCATAAAGGAGGGGTATGCAAAACTACTACAACTTACCATCTTGGTTGGATGCTTACTCAAAAGGGAAAGAAGGTATTACTTGTTGATGCTGACTCTCAATGTAATTTAACATTGTCTGTTATCGGAGAAGATAATTACGAGACATTTTTTGAAGCTAATCCAACAAATAATATAAAGAATTGTTTGGATTCTGCTTTTTATTCTAAGCCAGAATTAATCCAACCAGCCGATTGCATCCAAGTAAAAGATAATCCTAATTTATTCCTACTGCCTGGAAGTTTTGATATTACTGAATTTGAAGTGCAGTTAAGCGTTTCGTTCCAACTAACAGGATCTTTTTCAACCATGATGAACTTACCTGGTTCTTTTTATTATCTATTACAAAAAACAGCAGAAAAGCACAACATTGATTATATTATAGTTGATCTCAACCCAAGTTTAAGTGCAATCAATCAGGATTTAATCATATCTTCAGATGCTTTTGTATTGCCTGCATCCCCTGACTATTTTTCGGAAATGGCAATTAAATCGATATCTCGCATTTTGCCCAATTGGGAAAGATGGGCTGAACAAGCCCGAATCATGTTTGCAAGTAGTACATATCCGTTACCACTTACCAAACCTATGTTTTTAGGATATACAGTTAATGATTATACAATAAGAAATGGTGTCCCAGCACAAGCATTTCGTGAGATTATTTCCAAAATAGATTCCACAGTTACATCTGTATTAGTTCCGAGTCTTTCCGCAGTTGATTTATTATTTGATTCTTCTAAATATGAAGGGAACTATTGTCTTGCACAAATAAGTAATTTTCAAACATTGCAAGCAAAATATCAGAAATATGGAGTTCCTGTTTATACTCTTACAGATCAACAATTAGAATCAACAGGAAAAGTATTGGAAGATCAAAAACAAAGAAGGGATACTTTTAACCAAGTATACTCTGACTTTGCGGAGAAAGTGATTAGAATGCTGGAAAACTAATATGAATAAAGCTCTACTCAAATATCAATTCAACAGCAAAACTGTAAAAGAGTCAGGTAAATTATATGATTTAATAATTGATCAATATCCATTATTACAAACCCAAGCAGAAGAGATACTTCGAACACAAGTCGTAATGATTGTTAGTGCGTTTGATGCATTTATCCATGATATTACGCAAATTGGAATTATTGAAGTATATAAAGGCATACGTCCTCAATCGCACCAATGCACTAAATATCCTATTGGACTTAATATTTTAACACAGATCGATCAAATTACAGATAATACCGCAAAAATAGGCATACTTGAAACTCACATAAGGAATAATAATTCTAAAGATTCATATCAAGCTCCTAAAAGTGTAGAATATGCATTATCATTAATCAATATTACTAACTTATGGACACAATTATCATCAGGTATGTCTATGCCCGCAAATGATATTAAAAATCAATTATCTTTGATAGTAGATAGACGCAATAAAATCGCACATGAATCAGATTATAATCCAACAACTGGAACAAAACATCCAATAAATAAGACTATGGTCACAGATGTAATAAATTATTTTGATAAGTTAGTATCAACTATTTATAATCTTCTGTGATTTCTTGCTCTATTCAAAACCCTCCTGAATGAACTGAATTCGGAGTACCTGCGCTTGCCGGTGATAGTGATGTAGAAATCCTCCAACCGTTCGTAAGCCTCCAACTGCGTCGGATAGAGGTCGCGCATACGGAGGTAGAGTTCCGCGAAGCCCTCGAACGAGAGGAAATGCCGCACTTCGGGTTCGAGCGGATTCATCGCCGACAGTTCCGCCTCGACTTTCTCGCGCTCGGCTGCGATGACCGGCGAGTGATAACGCTTGTATTGTTTTCGGTTCATCTTCGGTGCACATTTGCTACGCTCGGCATAGTCTGCGAGCTGCCTCTGCTCTCGCTCATCGCAAATGTTCATTTTTCTGCTGCTCATAATCGTATCGTGTTATAAGGTCAATAATCCTCTGTTTTCATACGGGTTGCTTTCGTCGTTGGCCTGTGCGGTCATCCACTCTCCGAGTGCCATGATCGAGGCGACGATGCCGTCGATCTTCTGTGTCGATTTCTCCTTGTCGGGTTTGATATTGCCCGCAGGATCGGTCTTGACAAGCGTCGATGCGAGCATCCACCGCAGGACCGGATTGCCGAAGTGTTCGATCTTCCCGGTCAGCACCAGTTTCTCGAACTCCTTGGTCGGCGCCGACATCGAGCCGTAACCCTGCCCGAAAGGGTTGCACTCCATCCCCTCGTTTTGCAAGTCGATGATCGTCTGCGAAGAGTTCCAGCGGTCGTAAGCCGATGTCCGCAGGTCGTAGTCGGCCACGATACGCAGGATATCCGCCTTGACGAAGTCGTAATCGATGACATTGCCCGGCGTAACGGTTACATATCCCTCTGCCGCCCACTTGTCGTAGTTGATATTCTCCTTGCGGATCTTCTCCAGCATCTTCTCTTCGGGAATCCAAAAGTGCGGCAGCAATTGGAAACGGTCATTCTCGTGGAAGAGCAGCACGTAGGCCGTAATGTCCGACACGTTCGAGAGGTCCAAACCGCCCCAGCAGGCGCAGCCTTTCAGGTCGGCAGGGTCGGTCGTACCGATGCACTTTTGCCAAACGTCGTCGAGTATCCACGTCCGCTCGGCATCGACCCACAGATCGACGTTCTTCGTCATCACGTTGCGGACGGCTTCGGGACGGTTCTTGGCGTCTTTCACTTGGTCGGCGAGGTAGTCGGCGCTCAAACTCACGCCGAGGTTGGGATTGGCCTTGATCCACATCTTCGGGTCGTCCCACTCCGATTTATCGTCGAGCGTGTAGATGATGCCGAACAACGAATCGTCTTCGTTCACGCCGCGCAACACTTTGATGACGTTCTCCCGATAGGCATAGCAGACTCCCGACTTGTCGAAGCCCGCCGTCGTGATGATGAACATCAGCGGTTGCCGCCGTGCGCCGAAAGCCGACTTGATGACGTCGAACATTCCGCTGTCCTTATGGGCGTGGAACTCGTCGATGATGCCGCAACTCGGATTCAGACCGTCGTGCGTACCGTAATCGGACGAGAGAGGCTTCATCATTCCGCCTTTGAGTTCATAGACGATCGAATTGCGGTATGGCGTGAGGTAGTTTTTCAGGTCGGTCGCCTTGACGATCTCCACAGCATCCGAGAAACAGATTTTCGCCTGATCCTTGACCGTCGCGGCCGAGTAGACCTCCGGGCGGCTCTCGCCGTCGGCGAAGAGCATATACAACCCGATGCCGGCAGACAGTGCGGTTTTGCCGTTCTTGCGGGCGATCTCGATATAAGCGTATCGGAAGCGGCGCATGCCGTCGGCATTCTTCCACCCGAAGATATTCCACAGCACGAACTGCTGCCATGATTCCAGTCGGAACCGCTGTCCCGCCCACTCGCCCTTGGTATGTTTGAGTTTTTCGATGAAGCGGATAGCGCGCATTGCGGCTTTCTTATCGAAGTACCGACCCATGTCGAGCGCACGGTCGAGATCGGCGTAGTAACGCTCGACGGCGAGGCGGACATACTCGCAGACGAGAATCTCGCCGGAGCGCACTTGCTCGGCATAAAGTTCGGCCGGATATTTCTTAACGGCAGCCATATTGCAATAATCTACTTTATCTCCTCGAACTCGGTGAAATCGTCTTTCGGGGTATTATCCGAAAGCAAGGCCGCCACACGGCTGCGACTTGACGGCGTCAATCCGAACTCGGCAGCCAGTGCCTTGGCGTTAGCGAGTGCCGATTCCGCGACCTTGCGCTTGGGGTTGACGACCGTCACCGTACCGTGTTTCGTCATTACTTCGATGGTGTATCCCTCCTTTTCGGTTTCGCGCATCATATCGTGGTACAGCCCCATCTCGCGAGCGTAGGCGACGACCAAGTCCACGCCGACGACATCTAACAGGCATTTGTGGATCAACTCCGTCGCCACGACCTCGAACACCTTCTTCGCCGTACCTTTCAATCCGGAGCGCGGCAATGTCGCAACGGCGGTTCCGGCGGAAACAGCTCCGCCGGTCATCCGGCACGGCTGGTCCGTACCCCGTAAGGATTTCAATTCATCAGGTAGTTTCTTGCGTCCTTTCGCCATTTCAATATTTCATTATCCAATAGAAATTCTATTTATAATTTGCCGATACCGGCAAATATCGCTATCTTTGGCATCGAAATCGGAATCATACTTGCCGATAGACGGAGTTTATGGAGTATATTTCAGTAGTGGCATTCGCCGAGAAATACGGCATTTCGGAGCGCACGGCGCGTAACTATTGCGCCGCAGAGAAAATCGAGGGTGCATTTCTTACGGGAAAGACATGGAACATTCCCGCCGATGCCGCTTTGCCCGCGCGCAAACGTTGCCGCTCGAAACTGTCGCCGCTGCTCATCGCACTGCGCGAGCAAAAGGCCATGCAGCTCAAAGGCGGCATTTACCACAAGACGCAGATCGATCTGACCTACAACTCCAACCACATCGAGGGCAGCCGACTGACGCACGACCAGACGCGTTATATCTTCGAGACGAACACCGTCGGCATCAAGGGCGAAAGTATCCGTGTAGACGACATTATCGAAACGACGAACCACTTCCGCTGCATCGACCTCGTTATCGACCGTGCCGAGGAGCGACTGACCGAATCGCTTATCAAGGAACTGCACGCCCTACTCAAATCGGGCACCTCCGACAGCCGTAAGGAGTGGTTTGCCGTCGGCGCCTACAAACGCCTGCCCAACGAAGTAGGCGGACAAGAAACGACCGCACCCGAACACGTCGGCCGGGAGATGAAAGCGCTCCTTGCCGAATACAATGCCAAGCGGCAAAAATCGTTGGCCGACATTCTCGACCTGCACCAGCGGTTCGAGGCGATCCATCCGTTTCAGGACGGCAACGGACGTGTCGGGCGGCTCGTGATGTTCAAGGAGTGCTTGGCAAACTGCATCGTGCCGTTCATCATCACGGACGATTTGAAGATGTTTTATTATCGCGGTTTGCAACGCTGGCCGGAAGTGCGGGAGTATCTGACAGACACCTGTCTGACGGCGCAAGACAACTACAAAGCCGTACTCGACTATTTCAAAATCGAGTATTGATTCCGTTCGATATTTCAAAGAGCATTTTATTCTCCGCAATACGGATTTCCCGTTTCCTCCAATTCTGCACGCGCGTACAGAAGACTTGGGGCGCGATTGGTTTTCGCAGGGTCCGAAGGATTTTCGACCCCTCCCCGTCTTCGGTCGGGAGCGTACCTCGATCACGCAACTCTTTGATACCCACTGTCGGGTTTCAGCGAGTTACGGAAAATCGCAACGTTTTATCCGTTAAACATATAGCGTAATTCATTAATTCACTGTACTTCGATCATCATTGCGGTTTGCCGCCGCTGTTCAATATCGCATCGCCTATGGTCATCGACGGCGAGTGATGGAGCAGCCGTCGCTGCTGCGCCATCTCGATATAGATGCGCGTAGTTTTCGTATCGGAGTGTCCCATCATATCCTTGATCGTCTCGATGTCTATGCCCTGTTCGACCATCAGTGCTCCGAACGTGTGCCGCAGCGAGTGCGCCGAAATCTTCGGATGCGAGATGCCGATGCGGGCGAGGCGTTGTTTGATGATCCGTCCGATCGTCTGCCGCACGAGCCGGTTGTCGCATCGCGTCTTGTGGGAGACGAACAACGGAGTATGCTCGTCGAAATCCCGATCGGCGATATACTCCTCCAGCCACGCGACCGTGTCGGGATGCAGCACGACGATCTCGTTCTTGTCCGTGCGTCCCTTGCGCTGGATGCGGAGGATCGGCTGCCCCTCGCGTTCGGCGAAGTCGCCGATATCGATACGCTCCACCTCGCAGGTGCGAAGCCCGTTGAAAAGCATCAACGAAATCATCAGTCGGTCGCGGCGTCCGATGACTGTCGAAGTATCGATGCTGTCCAACAGCCGGAATGCCTGCTCCGCCGTCAGCGGTAATTTGCTGTACTCCGTGTGGCGTTTGCTGCTGCGAATCCCGGCAGCGATATTGTCGTAGTAACCTTGTCGCTCGCAGAAGCCGTAAAACAGTTTGAGGATCGTAACGAGGCTGTTCACGGTATAGACGCTCTTGCCTTTGGCTTGCAGCTGCTGTTTGTACTCCAAGACGTGCCGACGCTCCGGAGAACGGGTATCGACATCGTGCGCCGACAGCCACCGGAACCACAGCGCGATCTTGCGCCGGTAATCCTGTTTGGTGGCAGGGAGTATGTCGCACTCCGAAATCCATTCGGAGATGATTTCATTCAGGTTAAGGGTCGTTCGCATAGTCGTCGAGGTTTTGATAAAAATGCAGGCGGTACGAAGCGATTTTTTCCAACAGCCAATCTCTCCCATATTCGATTTACATATCAAGTCAAGGTCTTCGTACCGCCTGCTCGCTTTACATCATAGGCATTCGTTTTAGAGGTTCGACATCGTGTTATCTTCGCTCCCGAGCGCTCTTGCGGTTGTGGCAGGAGTTGCAGAGGGATTGCAGGTTCTGCAAGTCGAGCGGTGCCCCGCCCCGATTGATCGGAACGATGTGGTCGACCATCTGCGCCGGAGTATGCCGGTCGTGTTTCAGGCACTCCTCGCACAGCGGTTGCTGCTCCAGTTTGACGAGGCGCAGTTTCCGCCACGCAGCGGATCGGTAAAACTCCGTGTTGGCGTGGCGGCGTCCCGACTGCGGTTTATGTTCCGGCAGCCACGGACGGCGGACGGTTTTCTTGAGCTTCGGCATCGTCAGAAGATGATTTCGGGGTTCAACGGCAGGTCGTGATCCTCGGTCTCGAAGTCGACGATGCGGATGACCTTCGCATCGGGATAGCGTTCGCGGAGTTCACGGACCGAAATGTCGTACTTGGCGAAGTCGGCCGTATAAGCCGCCGGGCCGTATCGTTTCATATTGCGACGGAGGTTTTCGACCTCGACCTCCGTCCACTTCTCCATCTCGCCGTTATGGGTTACATATTTACGGCGGCCATCTTCCAAATGATGAATGATTCGTTGCAGTTTCATATCGTGTTCTGTTTTTTCAGAAGTTGTTCAACGCAAGCTCTCGCCCTCGAACTTCACCGGACGGCACAGGCGTGTCAGCCGGTCGAAAGTCCGCTCTCCATAGCGGCGAAGCAGCTGTTCGCGGGTAAGGTTCGTCGAAATGAACAACGGCCGCAAATAGCGTTCGGCAGCGTTGATGACGCGGTTAAAACCCTCGTACTTCTCGCCGTAGTCGTTCACGAGCGGCTCGACGCCCAACTCATCGATAATGGGATAAGCTGTGCGGGTCAGGTAGTCGAGGTTCGTCGTATGCGCATCGTATCCGGCCGTCCGCAGGGCGAGGTCGTAAGGCTTGGAGAGTTCGTCGGCGTGAATGGCGACCGTCATCCGCTCTTTCATCGCCAGCAATACGGGAACGACGCCCGTGAGGATAACGCTCTTGCCGCGTCCGCAATCTCCGTAGAGCAACAGTCCGCGCCCTTCGGTCGAGGTCATCCAGTCGATGATCCCGGCATACTCGGGCA
>ERZ778517.1960-NODE-1960-length-13248-cov-7.011370_pt1 | contig 13248 bp, 16 predicted proteins | sample MGYA00510341_ERZ778517 | MGnify/ENA primary metagenome ERZ778517 (study PRJEB29527, sample SAMN07138964) | mouse gut metagenome | material: feces | host: mouse | place: China:Nanjing | collected 2016-01-25 ... | reverse complement strand
ACTGCTGCCTGCCGGGTACATTGCAAGATACGGTATGAAGCATATGCGCCGTACTGGACGCACAGGTGCAAAAAAAAGCCGCTGCCAGATGGGATAGATTGGATCGGCATGGAAGCTGCCGGAGCGGTTTGGTATAACAGCATGATCGATATGTACTGGCATGATGGGTATGGGATATGGGTGGCAGAAAAAGAAGCAGCCTGGCGCGAAAGTCTCCCGCCGACAGAGGAATTATGCGAAGCAGAATACGAAAAGGAAAGGAAGGCAATGGGCAATGCTTGAAAAATATATACCAGATTTTGATCCGGATGCTTTTCTTCAGGAACTGGCAGAAGAAAAGCAGGTCACAAAGAAAGAAGCCCTGGCGATGTGCAGGAAAGCAGTGCCGAAAGAGGCGTATTTCCAGAAAAAGGTTATAAACGGACTGAAAAAACAGTTCCCGGATGCATATATCGCAAAGATAGCGCAGGGAATGTATTCCCAGGGCGGCATCCCGGATGTTTTGTGCGTACTGGACGGCCATTACTTCGGATTTGAGATAAAGCGGCCGATTTTCGGGAATGTTTCAAAATTGCAGGGTGCAGCGATTGAAAAAATCAAGAATGCAGGAGGGACGGCGGGAATAGTGACCTATCCGGAAGAGGCGGCGGAGATTATTGACAGCTGGAGGAATGGAAATGGACAAAAAGAAACAGATTGAGGTGCTGAAATATTATCTTGGACGGATATACAGGTCAGACAGACACAAAAGCCAGCTGGACGCGCGGATCAGGGGCATAAAGGCGAAGCGGCGGATTGAGGGATACTCTGCGGGGGAAGACCCGGCATCTATCCGCTATTGGATATCAGAAATAGAGGACCGCATTATCGAGCAGAAAAGGGAAATAGACTTGGCAATCGCGCAGGTGATGGATATCCTGGAATACCTTCCGATAAATTCCATCGAACGCCAGATCTGCGAGCTGCGTCATATAGATTTCAAGCCCTGGGGCGTGATTTCAACTGAAATTCCGATGTCCCGGTCACAGGTTTACAGAAGGTACAAAATGGCGCTGGATACCCTTCTTGCAAACCAGCGTGTACAGGCCGTCATGAAAGAATACGAGGGAGAGTATGATAAATACATACACGGATGGCCAAAAAGGGAAAGTGGGGGTACAGCAATAGAAAACAATTCTGGAAAAAATCCAAGGGAAAAACCTTTCGGAAAAAAAAGCGGGAAGTGAAAGCGGGTATTTTGGTTTTAAAACCTGGATTCATAAAAGCAGTGGGTAGGCAGGATTTATCCGCCATATCTGCTGCTTTTTCTATTCGGATTATGGCTTTTTATTTACTAATACACGAAAATATAGGCTTTCACATTGGCCAACAGATATAGGTGCACGGGCAAAACACTTTGTTATAGGGGTGCAAAAGCGTGGGTATATAGGCGGTCATACAGGCAGGTGCAGGTATGGAGCGGGCTGTAATAGAGGGGCGCAGGCGTGGCATGCATATAGAGCACGCGCAGGCCGCATGGCTGTCGCAAGCCAGTGAATCACTGATGTATGACAGCACAGGACAAGGGGCGCAGGTTACTCTGCAGGGTATACAGTACAGTTGTTGAAAGATGCAACACAATGAAACATTTGTTTATGTTATAGTATGCGCAACAGGCAAAAGGTCTTATTTGGCGCATAGCGGCGCATTAAGGCATAAAGGTATAATGATGCACTGAATCGCATAAAAGCCGGAATTCGGCGCGTCAGCGGGGCGTGGGCGGCATAGGTACTACTTGGCCCCGGTAGCCCTTGCGGGGCGCGGAAGGGCCGAAATTTTTCTGGATGAGGTAAAAAATTTTTTTAGCATTTCGTTTCGCGGCGGCCCGTGGGTGGTCAGGCAGGAGGTGTGGCAGATGAAAACAAAGCTGAATATGGAGGAGCGTCCCCTGTCGGAACTGCATCCGGCAGACTATAATCCCAGGATTGCTTTGACTCCGGAGGATGAAGAGTATCAGCGGATCAAGCGCAGCATTGAAGAGTATGGCTACGTTGACCCGATTATTATCAATTCAGACGGTACGATCATTGGCGGGCACCAAAGGTACAATGTTCTGTTGGATCTTGGATATGATACCGCTCATGTAGTGATCGTGGATTTGGATAAGAATGCAGAAAAAGCCCTGAATGTTGCCCTCAATAAGATATCTGGCGAATGGGATGATGAAAAGCTGTGCGACCTGTTGCAGGATCTGGACTTGAGCGGATACGACTTTTCACTGACAGGCTTTACGCATTCGGAATTGGATGAATTGCAATTGAAGCTGAACATAGATGAAGCTGTGGAAGATGAGGGCTTCGATGTTGATAAGGCTGTCAAAGATTGTGAAAAAACTGTCACGAAACGCGGCGATCTGTGGATATTGGGCGAACAGCGGCTTATGTGCGGTGATGCAAGAAGTCCGAAAGATATAGAGCGGCTTATGGGAGGAATGAAAGCAGACCTTTATCTTACAGACCCGCCGTACAATGTGGATTATGTCGGAAAGACCAAGGATGCATTGAAGATTGAGAATGACCGCATGAGCGATGAGGGCTTCCGCGCATTCCTGCTTGATGTGTTCACTGCTGCCAAGCAGGCCATGAAAGCAGGGGCGGCGTTCTATATCTGGCATGCCGATTCTAAAGGATATGATTTCAGGGGAGCATGCTTTGATGTAGGATGGCAAGTCCGGGAGTGCCTGATATGGTGTAAAGACGTGTTTGTCCTTGGACGGCAGGATTACCAGTGGCAGCATGAGCCTTGCCTTTATGGATGGAACGGCGGGGCAGGACACGCCTGGTATTCAGACAGGCGGCAGACAACGCTACTCACATTTGACCGCCCGAAGCGGAGTGAATCCCATCCTACCATGAAGCCGGTTCCGCTGTTTGGCTATCTGATTCAAAACAGCACGAAGCCGGGGGACATTATTCTTGATTCGTTCGGTGGATCTGGAACGACAATTATTGCATCAGAGCAACTCGAACGGGCGGCTTATGTCATGGAACTTGATGAGCGCTATTGTGATGTGATCATAAAGCGTTGGGAAGAACAGACCGGAGAAAAAGCCGTGCTGCGCCGCGAGGATTGCGGAGGACTTCGTTCATGAGCGAAGATTTGGGGATACTGATTCTTGACTTTGATTTTGCCGGAGAGGAGGGGATTCATACGGACGCCACGGAAAACAGCAGAAAAAAGACACAGAATCTTTACGAACCAAAGGTTATCGCACAGCTTTTCAACTTTGAGGGACCGCGCAGGATTGAGCAGCTGACGCGGAACGGCGTTATAGATGCGGTTCTGGTAAAGGTGGACGGACATGAAGTGCGGCGGTACGATCTGGCTCCTACGATACAGAAATATGTGAAGTACCTGTCAGACAAGGCATACGGACGTTCGCGCTCTGAAAAAGAGATGGAACTGAAAGAACAGAAACTTGAAGCGGAGGTTGCGCTGAAAGAAAGCCAGGGCGAACTGCACAGGCTGAAAACACAGATTGCGGCCGGAGAATATATCTCCATTGATGAGGTAAGGATTGACTATGCAAAATTCTTTCTTGTATTTAAAAAATTCGCAATGTCTATCCCTGCGCGGGTGTGCGGGATGCTTTCCGGTCAGCTAGAGCCACTGGAGGCGCGCAGGATAGAAAAGGAAATGGCGGGAGAGATTGCAGACTTGCTGACATCTTTCGTTATTGCTGGCGTAGTCGAGCCGAAAGAAGCGAAGGTGATAATGGATGCAGAGAAAAACAAAGGCAAGGAAGTGGCGCAAGAAGTACCCGGTCAGTGAGTATATCAGGGACGCGCTGAAAAAACTGCTGCCGCCGGAAGACCTGACGGTGTCGCAGTGGGCTGAAAAGTACCGTGTGCTTGATGCGCAGTCTTCGGCAATGCCTGGTCCGTGGAGGAACAGCCAAACCCCATATCTGAATGATATCATGGATGAACTCTGCAATTATGAAACCGAGGAGATAATTTTTTGTAAATGCACACAGATCGGCGGCTCTGAGGGTTCACTCAACATGCTTGGGTATGTGATTCAACAAGACCCGTCACCAACGATGATCGTTTATCCATCGGATAAATTGGGGGAATCCATTTCAGACAACCGTATCAAGCCGATGCTAAAAAGCAACCCCGCCCTGAAAAAGCTGTTCCGTGAAACACAGTCGCAGAAACTGGAACTGCAGTTTGATGGGATGTATCTCACGATTTCGGGAGCGAACAGCCCGTCCAGCCTTGCATCCAAGGCTATCAAGTACCTGTTTCTGGACGAGGTTGACAAATATCCGGGTGCATCAAAGAAAGAGGCTGATCCGATTTCCCTTGCACGGGAGCGTGTAAAGACATTTAGAAACAGCAAAGTATACCTTACCAGTACACCGACCATCAGCGCAGGACATATCTGGAAAAGCCTGATGGGCGCAGATATTGAAAAGCATTATTTCGTGCCATGCCCGCATTGCGGGGAATACATAGAACTGAAATTCAAGCAGATAAAATTCCCGGAATCCGGGGAGGGCATGACGGCATCCGACCGGGCAGACCAGGCGGTGTATGTGTGCCAGGAATGCGGGAGCATCATCACGGATTACCATAAGGACGGAATGCTCCGGCATGGCCGCTGGCAGATTGTCCGGGAAAGTAACGCGGCACATAAGAAAGTCGGATATTGGATCAATACGCTTTACAGCCCGTTTGTACGCTTTTCGGAGATTGTAAAAGAATTTTTGGACAGCAAGGATGACCCGGAGAAGCTGCAGAATTTTACAAACTCTTGGCTTGCAGAGCCATGGGAAGACACGAAACTGAAAACATCTGCAGATACAGTTATGGAGCGGCAGACAAACCTTCCTGCGCTGTATGTCCCGGAGTGGGCAAAGATGCTGACCGGGGGCGTGGATGTCCAGGAGACATGCTTGTACTGGACAGTCCGGGCGTGGGGGAATTTTATCACTAGTCAGAACATTGCACATGGCCAGGCGGCGTCATGGTCAGAAATCGAACGCATCATGAACCTTGCTTATGAAAAGGGAGATGGGCAAGACCGTCTCGTGGTCGCATTATGCCTGATAGATTCCGGGTATGACGCGGACAGCACATACGATTTCTGCGCGAACAATTCGGATTGGGCATTGCCGACAAAAGGATCTTCAAATCCTATGATGAGCCATTTCAAACTGTCCAAGATCAACAGGCCGGATTCCAAGGCATATGGCATGAACCTTGTGCTTGTAGACGGCGACAAGTACAAGGATATGATCGCATCCCGCATGAAAAAACAGAACGGGCGCGGCGCATGGATGGTGTATGAAGGGTGCGATATGGAATACGCGGAGCAGGTGACGGCAGAGCATAAAGTAAATGAAAAAATCGGGGCGCGGGTGGTGCAGCGTTGGCGGCTGAAGCATGCCCATGCAGACAACCATTATTTAGACTGCGAAGTGTACGCGCTTGCGGCTGCTGACATCATGGGCGTCCGCTCCATGCACCTGGATGATGTCCCGGAAGAAACAGGAACGAAGCGGCCGGGCGCAGCGAAGACGGCTGAGGAATCATGGATTGAGCAAAATGAAAGTTGGATATAAGGGGGCAGTATTATGGCAATGACGGCATCGGAAAAGTTGGAAGAGGTAAACACTGCGATAACAAAGGTTCTTGGTGGCGGCCAGTCTTACCAGATAGGATCGCGCAAGCTGACAAGGGCAGACCTTGGCGTACTCAGGGAGATGCGCAAAGAACTCCAGGCAGAGGTGGCGGCTGAATCTGAATCGAATTTGTTTAGCAATACATCGGTGGCATATTTTGATGGGAGGTGATGCGCCATGAGCTGGCTTGATAATGCCATTGCCTTCATATCCCCGGAGTGGGGGATGCGCCGGGCGGCGTGGCGGTCTATGTATGATGAATATAGGAATTATGACGCGGGTAATGGCGGCAGGTTAAACGCTGGCTGGCGTGTGTCCAACTATTCTGCGGAAATGACCGACCGGGGCAGCAGGGATTATGTCCGGGCGCGGGCGCGTGATTTAGAGCGCAATTCCGACCTGATGAATTCCGTGATATGGGCCAGGAAGAGGAACGTGATTGGCACGGGCTTTCAGCTTCAGGCGCGGACGGAGAATGAGGTGCTGAACACGGAACTGGAAAAGCTGTGGAAGAAATGGTGCAAGGCACGGAACTGTGATGTGACGGGGACACAGTCATTAAACCAGATGCTGCGCATGGCGGTGGAAAGAAAGCACGTTGACGGCGGCATCCTGTTCGTGAAGCGGTACACAAAGGACGGCTTCATCCCTTTTTCCATTCAGATGGTCGAAGTGGATGAACTGGACACCATGCACTGCATACCGGGCAATCCAAACAACCGCGTGGTCGGCGGCATTGAGTACAATGAATACAACCGCCCGATAGGCTACTGGATCAGGCAGTACCAGATAGATGGGTTTTCTATCGGCGAGCCTGTGTATGTCAAAGCGGATGATGTGATCTTCTACTACACAAAGACCCGGCCGTCACAGATAAGGGAAATGTCGGACATGGCGCACACGATCACGCGTATCAGGGACACGAATGAATTCATGACGGCTGTTTCAGTAAAGCAGAGGATCGAGGCATGCCTTTCTGTTTTCATAAAGCGCGTGCTTCCGACTGGCGGCGTGGGGCGTATGTCCACGCCTGAGAGGAAGTATGACTATGATGGAAAGAGGTTGGCGCCCGGAATGATCAGTGAATTAAACCAGGGTGATGATGTTGAAGTGGTAAATCCGACCGGGCAGTCTGCTGATGCTGCGTCATTTGTAAAGCTGCATCAGAAGATGATCGGCGCAGGGCAGGGGATGTCCTACGAAGCGACCAGCCGCGACCTTTCAGAGACTAACTATTCATCCGCAAGGCAGGGGCTTATAGAGGACGCGCTGACATTTGCGGAAGATGAGGAATGGATCATAGAGGCATTGGATGAGATATATGAGACATTCGTAATCTCCTGCGTCCTTTCCGGGAAAATTGAATTACCGGGTTTTTGGAAAAGCAAGGAGGATTACTTTACCCACGAATGGATCAAGAAGCCAAAGCCGTGGATTGATCCAATGAAAGAAGCATCCGCAACAAAGACCGCGCTGAATTCCGGTGTGAAGACTTATAAGCAAGTGGCAGCAGAAAACGGCATGGACTGGCGGTCGCAGATAGATGATATGGCAGAAGTGTTGGAATACGGCAAAAGCAAAGGCATTGATTTAGGGGGTGTGCTTTTCGATGGAAAACTGCAGGAAGAAAAAGAGGATGATAAAGAAACCACAGACACAGGCGGCGGTGGTGGAGATACCGGACAGGGAGCAGAAGACACTGGCGGCTCAGAAGCCGATGGAGGCAGGGACGGCGATGTTCCGGGAAATGCAGCCGCAGACGGCGGGGCAGGACAAGGATAAAGGGATCAGGGAACTTGCTGACTGCTCTATCCGTGCGGTTGGCGGCGAAGGGAAGGAGCGTACGTTTCGGCTTTCATTTTCATCCGAAGAGCCGTATGAACGGTGGTTCGGCCCGGAGATATTAGACCATACAGACGGATGCGTAAACCTTGAACGGCTGAATTCTATCGGGGTACTGCTTTTCAACCATGACCGGGATGCGGTGATTGGGAGGATTGAGCGGGCATGGGTAGAGAACGGCCGTGGAGAAGCGGAAATAACATTTGATTCGGACGAAGATTCCGAGAAAATATACCAGAAAGTCAAGAGCGGTACACTGAAAGGCGTGTCTGTCGGCTATCTGGTTGACAGCTGGGAAGAAGTAATGCCAAACAAACAGTCTGCAGACGGAAAGTTCACGGGGCCATGCTCCATCGCGCGGCGGTGGACACCTTATGAAATCAGCATTGTGTCCGTCCCTGCCGACCCAACAGTCGGCGTGGGGCGTTCAGAGGGTGGCAATGCGGCTGACGGAATCCGCGAGACTTACCTTCGGCAACTTCAATATAAACAATTATTAAAAAAGGGGGAACTAGAAATGACAAGAGAACAGATGCTTGCCCGGATGAATGAAATCCTGAACTCATCAAAAGACCGGGCAATGACTTCGGAAGAGCAGGCCGAATTTGACAGGCTGAAACGCTCCGTGGAACTGCTTGACCTGTCTGGTGGTGCAGGGCCAAGGCAGGGGAGCCGCGCCAAAGACGATGAGGGTGACGATGGAGGCAGCGGTGAAGGTGACGGCGGCGATGGTGATGGAGGCGGAGATAGCAGCGATGGTGAGGATGATGATAAAAAAGCCAAAGAAGCCGCCAAGAAGGCACTTGCGGCAGAACGTACACGGGTGCGCCAGATTGAAGATATGTGCGGCAATTTCGGCATTGATTCCCGCTCATTCGTTGATGATGGGAAATCCGTGGAAGAGGTACGCACAGCAGTCCTTGACCAGCTTATGCGTCAGGGTGCGCCAATCCATTCAAGGGTGCGCGTGACGGATGATGAGGGGGACAAATTCCGCAGGGCTGCGGTCGATTCCCTGATTATGCGCTCCGGCATGCAGTTAGATCAGGCAGCGGAAGGGGCAAGGAACTTCATGGGGATGCGTCTCAGGGATCTTGCCATTGAATGTTTACATATGGACGGAGAAAGCGAGAGCGGATTAAACCGCAAGACAGATGATGAACTGTATTCCAAGCTGCAGAGGGGGTTTTTCACGCCAGAATCAACTTTCCCGGCAATCCTTGATAACACGATCGAAAAGGCATACAAGGAAGGGCATAAAAAGGTATCTGTCACATTCGATAAGATCACGAAAAAAGGAACGCTGTCAGATTTTAAGACGCATGACAATTACTACATCGCGGGGCCGGTCGGTGAGTTTCTGGAAGTGCCTGAGAATGGCGAGCTGAAACACGACACGTTCAGGGACGACCATCTGCCGACAAGGAAACTGCGGACATACGGACGGCAGTTCACCCTGTCCCGCAAGGCGTTTATTGATGATGACATCGGGGTTGTAACGTCACTTCCGGCCAGATATGCGGCATCCGCAAGGAAAACCATCAATAAACAGGTGTATTCGATACTGGTAGGCAATCCGGCAATTTATGACGGTGTGCAGCTTTTCCATTCGGCGCATAAGAACTTGCTGAAAACCGGAACGGGCGTGACACAGGAAGCAATGCAGACCATGATCATGGCACTGGCAAACCAGCGCGACCAGTTCGATGAGGCAATCATTATCAATCCGGCAAAGATCGTCGTGCCAAGCGGCATGAGGTTTGACATGTATACGCTGTTTTACAGCCCGACCATCCATACTTCGGATAATACGCAGGCTGTCAATCCGCTCTATCAGTACCGTGATCAATTGGAAGTCGTGGAAGACCCGACAATTAATGCGCTTTGTGGAGGCATGGGGAATGTTATGCCGTGGTGGCTGCTTGGAGCAGAGGGCGATACGGACTTCATTGAAGTGGATTACCTGAACGGTCAGGAGATTCCAAACATCCGCAGGATGGAAACGCCTGGACAGCTTGGATTTATCTGGGACATCTTTCTTGACTGGGGCATCAGCGTTATGGATTTCCGTGGCGGCGTTAAGAATCCAGGCGTGGAAGTCAAGACAAAACTTGAATTAGCGTAAAGAAAGGAGATGGACAGGTATGAGCAAAGCGGCATATTGGCAGAGGGGCGATACTCTTGACTATGTAAATACAGGGACGGATGTGGTCGAAGCGAACACGATCCTTGTGCTTGGCAGCAGGATCGGCGTTGCCGGGACGGACATCCTTCCCGGGGAAAAGGGCAGTATTCATGTGACAGGCGTGTATGAAATGCCGAAGGACGGGGCGGAGATCAGCATGGGCGCAGATGTCTACTATTCGGAGAGTGACGGCAGTTTCTCATCGACCGAAGCGGAAGGCAGCGTTAAGGCAGGGTTTGCGGCGCAGGACGCAGCGGCTGGTGATCCGTCCGTAATCGTTAAGATTAATGCATAAGGAAGGGGATGTGGATCATGGCAGCAAAAAAAGTAAAGACAGGGCAGGAGGCGAAAGCCCCTGAAACCCATGCAGGGCAAGAACCCAGCGAAGGACAGGCAGTGGATAATTTGGAAAGCGGGGAAGGCGCAGGACAGGACACGGAAACTTTGGAAAGCGGGGAAGGCGCAGGACAGGACACGGAAACTTTGGAAAGCGGGGAAGGCGCAGGACAGGACACGGAAACCGTGGAAGATGCACCTGAGAAACCGTTGCCAAAAGTATTGACGGCACTCCGTCCTATACTGTACCTTGCGCGGCAGTACAAAGTTGGCGATTCTCTGCCAGTGAATAACACGGAAATGGTCGAAGCATGGATCGGAGCTGGAAGTGCAGAGTGGCGGGAGAAGAAAGCCAGACAGTTTTTTCCCTAAAGCATATCCTGCGGCTGCGCTCCCCGGACAGCCAGGGATGACAGGCAGCGGGACGGACGATCTTGCCGGCCGCCTCCCAGATACGCCAGAGCGGCGGTCACGCGAAAGGAGATGGGTATGAGTTTCAAGGAAATACTGGAATCTGATGTGCATGAAGTGTTTATGAATGTGGATGAATTTTCTGATATGCACATGGTAAACGGCAAGGAAATGGCAGTCCAGATAGATTCAAATGAGCAGATAGAGCGCGAAAAAAGGATGAATCAACATGTTGATGGCGTTTATAAGAATCAGAAGCTAATGTATGTTGCCGCATCTGATTTCGGGAAACTTCCGGCGCAGGGTATTGCGCTTACCCTTGACGGGAAACTGTACAAGGTAACAGATGCCATTTCAGAGGGCGGCATTTATTCCATAACGATTGAGGCGAACAGAGGTATGGGAAGATGAGTGAATTGATCAAAATTGAAGTGAATGAGTCAGATATCAAATGGGCGCAGAAAAAACTTAAAGGGATGGAGACAAAGGCACCGAGGGTGCTCAAAAACGCCATCAACCATACTGCAAAGAAAGCAAGGAAAAGCCTGATGGAAGGTGCGCAGAGACGTTATACAGTAAAGAATGCAGGATTTAATTCCCGGATCAAAATATATAACGCAACAAATACCAAATTATCGGCATCTGTTTATGCCAGGGATAGGACGTTGACGCTCCCGCGCTTCCACACTACGTCCCCTAAAAGCGGGGTGAAGTCGGAAGTTTTGAAGGGTTCGGGGCTGAAAGAGGTTGTAAGCCGTAGGGGCAGCTCTGAAAGTAACGGTGAAATCCATGCATTCAGAGCAAAAGGCGGAAAGGCGGCAGGTTTGATCGTACAACGCCGGACAGTGGCAAGATATCCGCTAAAAGTCCTGCGTTCCATATCCGTACCAAAGATGCTTGAAATGGTATACCTTGGAAGGGGCGGGATTTCAGAGGCTTTGGAACCTGAAATAAAAAGGACATTCCGAGATGAAGTTAAGAAAGAGATAGCGAAGATTGTAAAATGAGGTGCGTAAAATGACAATATTAAATCTTCAGGATGCGCTTGCAGAAGATGTGGGGCGCATATTGAAAGGGATCGGAACAAAAAATGTGTTTGGCGAATATGTGGATGGCGTAAATGTGTACAAACAGGATCTTCCGATCGTTCAGTCAGATGAAGAGGATGAAACGAAATTTTTCCCATATGCCATTGTAAGGCTTTATGACGGCAGGACGGAAGATGACGATTCTCCTTGGACAGTGACAGCGGATATCCATTTTGGCGTGCATGATGCAGATTTGGATAACCAGGGCCATCAGCATGTTGCAATCATGATCCAGCGGATAGCAAACAAGTTTGCTGCGGAGCCGCTGCTTGATCATAAATACCGGGCGCAGCAGGATATGGAATGGGCGTTGCAGGATGAAAATACGCACCCTTACTTTTTCGGCGGCATACGCATCAAATTCAGTGTTCCAAAAATAGGAAGGAGAGGTTAGTTTATGGCAGCAAGGAAATCTGCATCTGAAACCACGGAAACAAAACAGGTTGCTGAAATGGAAGCACAGAAAGTTCCCGTGGAAGAGGAAAAGGAATCCGTGGAAGGGCAGGAAGATGGAGAGAAAAAAGAGCCTGCGGGGGAGCCGAAAAGGTACATGTATGTTGGGCCAACGGTCCCTGGAATCGGAATCCAGAACCGGGTATATACGGACATTCCGCAAGAAGTAGTCGATCTTATGAATAATGGGTATCCAGTAATTGGTGACCTTTTCATACAGATCCGCGACTTTCCGACAGCAAATCGGATGATCCGCGAACAGAAAGGATATTTGTACAACGCATATCTGGTCGCAGAAAAAATAAGGGTTGAGAATGCGAAAAAGGTAGAAAACACTTTTACTGGCGGCGAAGATACGGAAGAAAGGGGGTAATGCAAGGTGGCAAAAGAGCATGGAATATTTATATACGAAGAGGCTACGGCCCTTACGATACCGAAAGAGTCAAGCGCGGGTTTGCAGGTGGTTATCGGAACTGCGCCAGTAAACATGGTGGAAGATCCAGAATCTGTTGTTAATGTGCCGATTCTGGCAATGTCATCCATAGAAGCGCAGGCGAGCCTTGGCTACAGCATGAATTTCAAGGAGTTTACGCTCTGTCAGTCCATGTACATTACTGCAAACGTATGTGTCGTGTCCCCGGTCATTTATATCAATGTCCTGGACCCTAAAAAACACAAAAAGGATCTGGAAGCGCAGACGGTAAAGGTTGATGAGTATCAGGCAACGGTTGGGATGGAGGGAATCCTCAAGAAAGGGCTTGTTGTAACGGCAGGCGAGACAGAATTGAAAGAAAACGAGGATTACACGCTTGCCTTTGACACGGATGGATATCTGGTAGTAACGCTGATTACGTCAGGCAAAGGCGCATCTGCATCAGAACTGACAGTGAGCGGCAAGATGCTCGATACGTCTGCTGTTGACAAATACGACATTATTGGTGCATATGATGTAAATTCTGGAAAAGAAACAGGCATGGAAGTGATCAGGCAGATCTTTCCGAAACTTGGGATGGTTCCCGGAATACTTCTTGCGCCTGGTTGGTCGCACGAGCCGGAAGTTGGCATCGCGCTGTGTGCAAAGGCGGCAAACATCAATGGCGTATTCCGGGCAGTGGCGTTTCTGGATCTGGACACGGAGAAAGCCAAAAAATATACAGATGTAAAGGAAGTAAAGGAAAAGAGCGGGTTCACATCAGAATTATGCTATGTGCTGTGGCCGTGTTTTATGGTCGGGGAATTGATTTTTTCGGCATCAGCAGTCGTGG
>ERZ778517.1952-NODE-1952-length-13344-cov-4.497855_pt1 | contig 13344 bp, 9 predicted proteins | sample MGYA00510341_ERZ778517 | MGnify/ENA primary metagenome ERZ778517 (study PRJEB29527, sample SAMN07138964) | mouse gut metagenome | material: feces | host: mouse | place: China:Nanjing | collected 2016-01-25 ... | reverse complement strand
AGGGTTTTATGTTATTTTTCTGCAAATATATACTTTTTCGCCAACACGGCCAAATACTCAAATATTTTTCACCTTGCCACCGGTCGTAGAAGTCATTTCGCTGAGTTTATCGACATGAGTGCGCACACTCCCGCCGGTTGCCGCCGATGCTTTGCCTCCGGTGATGTCAGCAGCCACTTTCACTTTGCCGGCCGTCGCAGCCTCAAGGTCGACCTTGCCAACCGAACCAGCCGCCACTTTGACTGAAGCGGCTGTGCCGGCATCTGCATCAAGGCTGGTGGCAATAGCCTTGTCAATGGTAATCGAGGCAGAAGTAGATGCGTCTATATCGAGCTTGCCTTCGCAAATTATGCTTGTCACATGCACTGTTGCTGCAGTTGAAAAGTCAAAGTCGGCCTTTTCACACTTCACCACGCCCAATACAATGCTGCCCGACGTAGAACCCTCAAGGTCGAGACCGCCATCTACGACAAGCGGAGTTGTAACTTCAACTTTAGCAGCGAGTGTGGCAGTGATTTCATCGATATTGCGCGACGATACTGTCAAGGTCGCATTGAGTCGGCCGTTTATATTTACATCATTGTCAATCCACAACTTTAGAGTCCCATGGTCATTTTTGACCTTGATATAATCGATGACATTGTCGGGGGCGTTCAAGGTGGCAGTACCGGGTGTGCCAACGCTATAGACCACATCGACACGTGAAGCATCTATTTCATCGAAGTTGCCGAGAGAGAGCTGACGGGTGACCATATTATTGCTCGGCCTAATATTTGTTCGGGAACCATTCCCGAAAACTACGGCGTCCTCGCCATTATGCCCGGCATCAACCGAGACACATGCCGGCAATATAGACGTGGCAATAGCCACGACCGACAATGCAGATAGTAAAGTAATTCGTTTCATCATATATGAATTTATAGAATGTTTACTACTAAGACGCAAAAAACAAAAAAATGTTACACCCTACCCCCAAAATTTTCGCCGTTCCCATCGATAAGACTTTGTCACCGTAGTAATAATTACGGCGGTGACAAAATACAAAAGCCCCGGCGATGCTGTCGCCGAGGCTTCTTTATCGTAAGTCTATCGTTTATTTGTAATCGGTTTCAATCAAATCATAGCCCTCAGCCAACGGCCATGGGGGACTAACACTACCATCTTCCTCTATTGTGGGCTCGGTATAAAAAGCCCACTTAGTTTTTAACATATCCTTGCGTCTGGTCGGGACAGACAGCTCATGCCCATACAATTTTGCCGGGAAAGGCTGGTCGGTAGTTTCAATGCCGGTTGCCTCAAAATGATATTTGCCATTATCGGCATCAGCACTAAGTATCAAGCCGGGCAGACCACAGAGTTTCCATGGGCCGTCAAGAATCGGAATTTCAGGTGCGAACCAGGCCTTCCAGTGTCGGCCATGATAGTTAGTTTCTGCGAGAATACATTCATAACCGAGAATAGTCTTAGTCGAATCCGATATTTCCCAGTTTTGTTCATCCATCTTTTCATCATAATGTCCTAATTCTCCTGCAGACTCGTTATAATGAGATATTTGTCCCTCTCCCAACATTTTTATAACGTATGTTCTTGACCCGGGAAGTAATGCAGGACGTTCACCGGCAGCGTTTGCCGCTTCGACCATACTGTTGAACTTAACAGTACCTTCCGGAGTCGACAGCATAGAATCGACGAGCAACGACCTCGGACAGTAATAGTGTGATTTTTCACTATTTGCCAACAGTAGCATTTTCTCTGTTACCATAGGGCCATTCCAATTTTGGTGAACGTCGTCATATCCAACCTTGATTTGGGCTTTTTCTTGTGCCATAACACCAAGTGCTATAATACACAAAGATAGTAAAGTAAGCAGCTTGTTCATTTTCTAAGTGATATTGAGATTAATAGCTCACGGCCACGAAGCCAGCGTTGACTTTCAAAGGAATAGAGCTGGGTATATGTGGTGTAATTGTAAGTCCGCTGATTGAAGATATTGCTTAGCGATGCCGAAAACTCCAAATGTTTATTGTACTTGAAGATTAACTTCGTGTCAAGCAAAAACATGTTTTTGTAATTATCCTCGGTTAGCTCGTTGCGGTAATGCTCTCCGCTTATGTGCCATTCCCATTTCTTGTGAGGCATGATATTTAGCATCAGGTCGTTCTCCACATTGCCGAGCCATGAAGCTTTTGTATCGTCAAGGGCAAGTTGGCTTGAAGAGAAGTAGAAACGGTAGTCGAAACTGAGCCAGCGTAGCGGTGCGCCATAGAGTTTTGCACCGACTAACCACGACGTGCTGACCGAGTTAACTAAATTGTCCTCGGAAATTAAATGTAACTCACCGCGTCGAAACGAGCCATTGATGCCGACAGTTCCTCGCATAAAATTGAGTGTCTTGCTAACGCTTCCGTTTGCCGAAAACGAACGTCTGTTGCTCTTGGCGGGCGAATAAGAGTAGACAACATAATCGCCATAAAGCTGTTGGGCAAGTGTATATGGGCTGTGGTTCCACGAGTGCGCGACTGAGGCATTGGCAAATAGCCCGTGCCTGGTATGCTTATATGAGAACCTGGCTGACACGTTCTGCGAAGTGGATGTATAGAAGTCATCTACACCATGGAGAAACGAACGATAGCTTGTCATCAAATATCCCGGCAGGATTAAACTCAAATCCATCGGCGAACGGCCCAAACCTCCATTCACACCAATAGCGAAACGATTGTTTGGCTTCCAGTTTATGCTCAGCGAGGGCGAAAAGAACACCTCGCTGCGGTTGGCAAGAGCCTTGTCAAATGTATAGTGTGCAAAGATAATAGGTGCATTCAGCGAAATGTCGACACGTTTTACCCAATACTCCAGCGAAGGAGTGGCATATAGCGAAAAATAGTTTGTGTTGACAACACTGGTCATATCGTCGGACACATCAGCCATTTGCGAGAGATTTGATTTCATGGTTCTCACATAGCCCTCAACGCCGCCTTCCATGCTGATTGTGATACCATTAACTGTAAAAGAGTAGGAAGCACTCTCGTTAGTACTGAAAGAATGGTCCTTGACATGCTGACGTATAAAATCGCCGCTCATCGAAACCGAAAGTGTCTGAGGCAACGACTCCCATTCATTTTTACTGCTAAAAGTAACCAAATGCTTATCTTTAAATCGCTTGATAAGTTTGAAATCATTAGCGACATAGTAGTCGGGGAGCGATGCCGACTGGTCGTTGGGCAACGAGCCAGTCATACTGAGGCGCACATTATCCCAGCTGACATTGGTTTTAAGAGTATTATTGATGTAGGATGTCTTTTGATTAAGTTCATAGATAAACTCGCCCGACAGCGCATGTGAACGGTCGGTGCCGTCTCGGTCCTCTGTCACGACCCTGTTGCCGCCACTCAGATAATAAGTAGTTATATTGGCCGCCTGGGCAGTGACGCGGTTGAACGAGTAGTCAATCTGAGATTTGAACTCGCCACGGCCCAATTTCCAAAGTGCATTGGTCGACACAAGGGCCGAACGATTAAAGAGTGTACGTTTGCGGCTAAGGTTAGGAACACCAGGTAGTGACACACCGATATATCTACTTAAACTCGTGCCTCGACCTCCGGCAAAAAAGTCTACAGCCTGCGACAAAAGGTCTTCGCCGATATTATTTGTCTTAAATGTCGTAATATTTTGAAAGTTGGGCAATACCGCCATTGCAAACAGCTCACCGTCCCATATCGCTCCCGAGGGCTGCCACGAATAGCCACCTCCGGCATCACCGTGAAAAGTCCATTTTGCTTTCGCTTTCTCTTTAAGTTTCAGGTTGATGGCTGCTTTGCTGGAGTACATCAAACCCGATAGCACCTGCAACGGCTGATGGTTCTCCATGATTTCGACAGCACCGACATCATCATGATTTATGCCATTGGTTGCAATGCCATATTTTCCACCAAGCATATCCGAGCCCTCGATATAGAACTTGTTGATATCTTCGCCCTGATACTGTATTTTGCCCGAACTCTCTACATTGATACCAGGCATACGACCAAGCACATCGCCAATCGAGCGGTCCTGCTGCTGCGCAAAGCTGCCAACATTATAAGTAACCGTGTCGCCCTGTTCGCGTATGCGGTCAGCCTTGACCGTCACCTCTTTAAGCAAAGTCTTTCCAGGTTCAAGTTCAATAGTGAGCGGAAATGAAACACTGTCGAGTGATATTGTCTTCTTTGTAAAGCTCATCATCGACACTTCCAACCGACAACCATTCACGGCCTGGAGAGTCAACGCAAATGTCCCGTTTTTCTTTGAAACACCGTATTTCTTAATCTTTCCGTCATTGCCCTTGACAATGACAGATGCACCTGCCAAAGGCTCATGATTCTCCTTGTCAACGACTGTTCCCGACACGTTTACCTGTGCCATGACATTTATGCCGACGAGAAAAAATAGCAGATATGTGATGATACGGTTCATCTGAAATATTCATTTATCTAATGGCTTGCACATGCAAAATTACGCGGATTTTTCATAAACACAAACTTTTTAACATAAATAATCGGCTAATTTGTAGAATAATTCTTTTTTCCTTTTCGCATCTTCATAATTAGTACTCCCCTATTACCTAATAGTACTAATCAAAAACAGCCAGACGATTAGCACCTTAACCTTCAATTTCCTTTTGTAAAAGTTGAAGAGCTTAAAGAGCTTAATCCCTAATAAGATTTGGTCTTTTAGAAGATTAATCGTAATGAGGGTGTTGCAGAACTTCCATAATTGGAGCGTTTTCACGTTTGTTAACGCCATGTAGGCTTTGTAGGGCACATTGAAATTCCAAAATTTTAGTTCTGCAACACCCTCGCATGAAGTTTTATAATCGAACTAAGGAAATAGAAGAATTGCGACGCATACAAGGACGAGCCTTTGAGTCCCGGTCGCGAATGACAGTTATAACCGGACGGCGCCGTATCGGTAAGACGTCGCTTGCTCTGCGCGCCACGAAAGGCGAATACCCGACGGTATATTTATTCGTCAGCCGAAAAAATGAAACAGCCTTGTGCGAGGAATTCGCCGGACTAATCTCTTCGGCTCTCGATTGTTATGTCCCATCGGAGATAAGAACATTCAAATCATTATTTCAGTTGTTGATGGAACTTGCAAAGACGCGCAAGTTCAACCTGATTATTGACGAGTTTCAGGAATTTTTCAATATCAACCCATCAGTATTCAGCGATATGCAGAACATCTGGGATTCTTATCGCAACGATACGCATGTAAACCTTCTATTGATGGGTTCGGTATATTCGATGATGCACAAGATATTCGAAAGTTATCACGAGCCACTATTCGGCAGGGCTGACGCCACTATACGTTTATCAGGTTTCGGAACAGAAACGATGAAGGAAATTATGCATGATTTTCGTCCTGATTACACTAATGACGAGCTGCTTGCCTTTTATTGCGTTACAGGCGGTGTACCGAAGTATATAGAATTGTTATGCGAGGATACTGATTTATCAATCGACGGCATAATCAATTTCATTGTAAGAGACAATTCCCCGTTCGTAAACGAAGGCCGCAATCTGCTCATCGAGGAATTCGGCAAAGATTATGGACTGTATTTCTCTATACTTAGCTGCATAGCCTCGGGGACAAACACGCAGGGTGCAATCGAAAGTGCCCTGGGTGGAGTGACAGTAGCAGGACATCTGAAACGTCTGATTGAGGATTACTCGCTCATCAAGCGAGTACGTCCGATTATGTCGAAGGCGCGCTCACAAAATGTGCAATACGAAATTACCGACAATTTCCTAAAGTTTTGGTTCAATTATTTCAACCGAAATCAAACATTGATTGAGCTTAACAATTTTGAGCATCTACGCGAAATCGTCCTCTCGGACTATCCGACCTTCTCCGGCCGAGCCCTTGAAAAATGGTTCCGTCTCAAGATGGTAGAAAGCCATCAGTATTCAGACCTCGGCTCATGGCGGGAACGTAAGAAGGGAAAGGATGCAAACGAGATTGACATCGTCGGCATAAAGACTGACGGCAAAACGGCCTTAGTCGCCGAAGTAAAACGCCAGCGTTGCAACTACGACCACAAGGTTTTTATAGAAAAAGTAGAACGCATCAAATCGTGCCTGCTCATGAAATACGAGGTAGAGACAAAATTACTCACCCTTGATGACATGTAAGATAATTTAAGTTTCGCAAGACTATGACTTGCGAAAGTTGAATAAATCATTAAATTTTGCCGTTTGGTGTAAAACACTTATCTTTGCAATCCAAACTAATCTCAACATTATGACCGAAGACGATATCAAAAAGCTTCGTCGTGACCCCGACGGACTTTTAACATACGAATACCTGGCCAACCATATCGGCGAATGCGGACCCGAAGAAATCGACAGCCTAATCGACAATATGAGCCGGGTAGACCTCACCGGGCAGTTCCTGGCAAGTGCCGCCCGATATCTCAACGCTATCGACCCCGACGGTTACGAACCTGCCATACGCACACTCGTGGCCGGGGCCATTGACAAAGACCGCGAACACAAATACCTGCCCGACCTGCTGCAGGGCCTCTACGGCGAAGACTACGAGGTTCGCGCCAAAGAGCTGATTGCTGCCGACGACAACTTCCGCCGGATTTACAAACGCCTCTTCCCGACAACGGTAATATAATCACAGCGATATGCACAACATCTTTAGCCGGGTCATAGGCCTCGGCATAATTTGTTTTGCGGCCATGGCCTGCAACTCGGGGGCCTCGGCCAAGAACGACAACGACACAAAAATAACAATGGACAACACACAGACACCCGATACTACCTCGGCCCGCGTCGAGGTCGAAACCACCGAGGGCAACTTCACCGTGATGCTCTACGGCGACACCCCCAAACACCGCGACAATTTCTTGAAACTCGCCCGCGAGGGTTATTACAACGGCACCCTCTTCCACCGCATCATCAAAGACTTCATGATACAAGCCGGCGACCCCGACTCTAAAAACGCTGCCCCGGGGCAACAACTCGGTGCCGGAGGACCGGGCTACAAGATTGATGCCGAAATCGTATTCCCCAAGCACTTCCACAAACGCTATACACTTGCCGCTGCGCGCCAGGGCGACCAGGTCAACCCCATGCGCCAGTCGTCGGGTTCGCAGTTCTATGTCGTAACCGGCACAAAGCTCGACTCGGCACAGGTTGTCCAGATGGAGCAGCGCCTCAAGATGGGCCGTATGCAGAAAGCCTTCAACGACCTGGCCATGAAGCACCGCGACAGCATACAGGCCATGCAGATGCGCGGCGACCGTGCGGGCCTCAAGGCTCTGCAAGACACCCTTGTAGCACAAGTCGAGGCACAGGCTGCCAATGACACCACCCCGGCCATGACACCCGAGATGAAGGCGGCTTACACCACCGTCGGCGGCGCACCACACCTCGATGGCGACTACACAGTGTTTGGCGAGGTAATCGACGGATTCGACACCGTTGACCGCATCGAAAAAGCCGAGACCGACGGCCGCGACCGCCCCAACAAAGACATCCGCATCATCGGCATGAAGGTCCTCAATCAATGAGCGACAACGCCCTGACAGTCAATCGCCACACCCTGGCCAACGGTCTGCGCATCGTGCACTCGCCCGACACGACCACGGCCATGGTGGGCATGAATATACTCTACGACGTCGGTTCTCGCGACGAGAAGCGGCGCCGTACCGGCATGGCCCACCTGTTCGAACACCTGATGTTCGGCGGCTCGGCCAATGTCGAAGATTTCGATGCCGAACTCGAGCGCGCCGGGGGCCGCAGCAATGCATGGACAAGCTGCGACTTTACCAATTTCTACCTCAGCATACCGGCGCAAAATGTCGAGACGGCCTTCCATCTCGAAAGCGACCGTATGCTTGCGCTATCGTTCTCGGAGCGGTCGCTCGAAATTCAAAAAGGCGTCGTAATCGAAGAATTCAAACAGCAATGCCTCGACCGCCCCTACGGACGCATGATGCACACTCTGCGCGATGCCATGTACGACCGCAAGCATCCCTACTCGTGGCCGACCATAGGCATCAAGCCCGAGCACATTGCCAATGTCACAATCGATGATGTAAAGAAGTGGTTTTATGCCCATTACGCGCCCAACAATGCCATATTGGCCGTGACAGGCAACATCACATTTGAGCGCGTGGTCGAGCTGGCCGAAAAATGGTTTGGCGACATACCGAGCCGCAAAATCGCACCGCGCCGTCTGCCCTGCCCGGGGTTCCCGACCACCGATACATTCCGAGAGGTCTACGACTACGTGTCGGCGACCATGGTCGTGGTGGCCATACCGATGTCGGCCTACGGCACCGAGGCATATTTTGCTGCCGATGCTATCACCGACCTGTTATCGGCCGGACGTGCCTCGCGCATCAATGCACATATCGTTCACGACAAGGGGCGCGGCCTCATCACTACCGCCGATGCCTCAATCATCGGTAGCGAACACGAGGGAATATTGATGATGATTTCGCGCCTAACAGGCAACAGCGATGCCGATATAGCCCGCGCACGCGACCTGCTCTTAGACGAAGGTCGCCGACTGGCTATCAACGGCGAAATCACCGACCGCGAATGGCAGCGGTCGCTCAACAATTTCGAGTCGACCTTCCGCTTCGGCAACGTGGGCTATATCCCCCGCGCCAGCAACCTCGCCCTGGCCGAATATCACGGCGAAGACCTCAACCGCCTCGTCTCCGACCGCCGCGCCCTAAGCCCCGAAATAATTGCCAACCACGCCGACATACTCTTCAACCACACCCCAGCCGTCACCGTGGCCTACCGCGCAAAAAGTTAGCACATATTTGCATATAAATTCAACAAATAAGTTTGTTGATTACATTTATTCTCCATAATTTTACGACAAATAATTATGGATAATAAACCATGCGCACTGACCGACGATTATTTATAACTATCGTGCTTATATTTTTTTGCGCGATATATGGGCTTGCAAACGGAAGTCCTGTCACAAAGTATTCGTCAATCAACCGCCTGGCGAATCCCGAGCCTCTAAATATTAATGAAGTATATATCGTAAACGAGCAAGTTAACATAAGCCATGTTGACGGCTATAACTGTTTCGATATTACTTATAAACTGAGAAACGAATCAGACAAAAATTTCCCCGACATCGATTACGGTTTCCCTATCGATTATCTTGTTGCCGATTCTTTAGAGACCCCGACTTTTGTAGATGATGAAATAATAGAAAAAATAAGCGAAAGAGGATGGAATAACGAACTAATTAAAGATGTAGTTTTCACTTTTAATGGCCAGCAACTTTCTCACCATATTTCAAAAGAAAGCGTCAGTGCAGCCTATTATGACACAGAAACATTTGGGGGTGATTCTATTCTTGTCGATGCCGTAAATCGTCGGTGGTTTTATACCATATTTAAGATGGGGCCAAGGGAAGAAGCTGTTTTAAATGTGCGATACAGGGTATTTGCAAATAAATTAGAGAATTTATATGCAGACCAATTATCATATTACACCCGAAAAAGTGAAGCCCCAAACACAGATATATTCAACCATCCGTTGATAAGTCGTTACTTTTGTGATAATTTCACAATACTTTACGACTTCACGCCGGCAAAACATTTTGGTAAAGGCTCTTTTTATATTCATGTTGACATCAATCTCGACAATCTAATCCAACCCCACGTCAATTTTGATGGGTATGATTTCTACGCTCAACATATAACAAGACGTTACTGTAGACCAGACGACAAGTTAGAGTTGTGGATATCTCATTCTCCTGATTTATCGAAAGATAATATCGAACGCATTATTAAACCTTTTGTAATTTCTGCATCGGAATATAGTCTTGAACAAAACAGAAATCATGCTACTATTAAATTAAAAAAGCCGTTATTTGTATCAGAAATCGCTTGCGAAATCGACACAACACAGGTAAAGTCGATAAACTCTGTAGTTACTTACGCCGACGGTCAGAAGAAGAAATATATATACAAGTCAAATGATTATTTAAACCCTGATAGAGTGATGAAATCTCCGATGATTCTTACTATCACGGACTTATTTCATGACACAGCCGAGTGGACAAAAATTGACGATGACAACTACATTTTTGATAGAGACACCGACTTTGACCAAGAAAAATTTAAAATAAAAGAAATCGAGCTAATATTCAATCTTAAACCTTCGCCATCATCACTGCAAGCCTTTGGAGACATAAGATTACTCGATTCTCGATTTAGCAAACAACCTTAATATCAATATACTAATCACACATATTTTCTCTGAACCATGAACACAAAATTTATTGTCGGCGCGGTGTGCCTAATTGTCATGAGCGCGGTCGGCGCCGGGTGCTCGTCAGCATCGAGCATAGAAACACCGGCCGATAACCCTGTGGCATCAAAGCAGGCCACCGTTACGGCCGGAAACGCAAGGTTTACCGTGCTGACACCACGTATGGTGCGCGTCGAGTACAGCGACAAGGGCATCTTTGAAGACCAGGCAACCTTTACCGTAATAAACCGCGAGTTACCCGTGCCACACTTCGACGTGGCCGAAACCGACAGCACACTCGACATACGCACCGACAACATGAGGCTGCACTACCGCAAGGGCAGCGACCCACGCCTCGACCCGGCTGCGCTCACCGCATACCGCGACAATGCCCCGGCATGGCACTACGGCATGGCCGACACCGAAAATCTCAAGGGCACCATGCGCACCCTCGACGGCTATGACGGCTCGAAAGGCCCTCTGCCGCTCGACAACGGCATACTCTCGCGCTCGGGATGGTCGGTAATCGACGATTCGCCGGCAACCGTGCGCTCCGACGGCAGCCGTTCGCTGGCCTTCGGCGACGCTGTGCAGGGCATACCATGGGTGACAAAGCGCAGCGACCCCGATGCCCTCGATATCTACCTCTTGGGGTATGGCCATGACTACGTCGATGCCCTCGGCGACTATATACGCATCGCAGGCAAGATGCCGATGCCGCCGGTATATGTATTAGGGTACTGGTACAGCAAGTTCGCCCCCTACTCTGCCGAAGATTATCGCACTATGATACGCGAGCTCGACGAGAACAACATCAACATCGACGTGATGATACTCGACGTTGACTGGCACTGGGACGGCGGCGAACCCTATAGCACCGGGCGCGGAGCCTGGACGGGATGGACTTGGAATACTAACCTCATACCCGACCCCGAGGGCCTTTTGAAACACATCCACGACAAAGGCTTGCACCTCGCCCTCAACCTCCACCCGGCCGACGGCGTGGCATACGGCGAGGACGGCTACGAGGCTATCTGCGCCGACCTCGGCATGGACACAGCAACAAGGGCTTCAGTTCCTTGGGCACTTCACGACTCAGATTTCTACAAATCGTTTTTCAAGCATATCATGCGTGCGCGCGAGGCCCAGGGTGTTGACTTCTGGTGGCTCGACTGGCAGCAAAAACTGACAAACGACAGCGTCGACGGCCTCGGCCAGACATTTTGGTGCAACCATGTGTATTTCAACGATATGAAGAACGGCCGTCCCGACCGTCGCCCCCTGATTTACCACCGTTGGGGCGGACTTGGCAGTCACCGCTATCAAATCGGCTTCTCGGGCGACACCTATATAAATTTCGAGACGCTTGCACAGGAGCCCTACTTCACATCTACGGCCTCTAACGTATGCTACGGCTATTGGGGCCACGACCTTGGCGGCCACCTGCTAAGTCCCGACGACCCCAACGACCCCGAGCGACTCATCCGCTGGATGCAGTTCGGCGTCTTTACCCCCATATTCCGCACCCATGCCTCGAACCAGGGCAATATCGAGCGCCGTATTTGGAAGTACGACGAGATGCCGGCCATGCGCGACATCGTGAAGCTACGCTACCGCCTGCTGCCCTATATCTACGCCGCCGCGCGCCAGAGCTACGACACCGGCGTGGGCATGTGCCGACCGATGTACTACGCCTATCCCGAACTCGACGAGGCATATACCAACCCGGGTCAATATTTCTTTGGCGACGACATAATCGTGGCCCCGGTTACGCGCAGTGCCAACGGAGCCTCGACGGTCAGCCAAAAGGTATGGCTACCCGAAGGCAAATGGTATTGCCCCGACCTTGGCCGAACCTTCGACGGCGGCTATGCTACTGCCGACTTCGCCCTCGACCAAATTCCCTACTTTATCCGCCAGGGGGCCATCATACCTTGCAACGGCGAGGACATCAAAAGGGCCAACAGCATGTATAAGCACCTTGTGCTCGACATCGTCACCGGTGCCGACGGCACAACCACGCTCTACGAGGACCCGGGCGACAACCGCGACTACGCCACGGCATTTAGCACTACCGAAATCTCGCAAAGCAAGGGCAAACTCACCATCAAGCCGCGCAAGGGCAGCTTCGACGGAATGCCCGCTGAGCGCAGCTACACCCTCAAAATCCACGACGGCAAAGGCGGTATCCGCACCATCGCCGTACCCCCAACCCCCTGCAACCAAGAGCTGACAGTGGAGATATAATTTAAGTTTCGCAAGTCTAATGCTTACGAAACTTAAATAATTTCATACATTCACCCCCCCCTTTCATACAACGCCCGGCAAAAATTATTGTCGGGCGTTCGAAATTTCTATAAATTCGCGTATATCAAATAACCCAACATCTGCACGAGAAAAAACTAAAAAAGACATTTACCTTCCGACCTCGCCGGGTATGGGATATAAAGAAATAGAAATGAAAAAGCCGAGAATTAAGCACGTAATGGCAATAGGCGCCACCTGCCTGTTGGTCGTATTTATTGTAATTATAGTCTGCGATGTGTTAGTTACCTCTAACGCCAAGGCACGAACATTCGATGATGTCAGCGATGTTCCACACAACAAAGTAGGTCTCTTGCTGGCAACCTCGCCGATAACTCCCCAGGGGGAACATAATTACTACTTTGACAATCGCGTCAAGGCGGCTGACGAGCTATACAAAGCAGGCAAGGTCGACTTTATCATAGCCAGCGGTGGTGATTATACCCGAGACCATACCAACGGCTGCGACGAACCCTCGGCCATACGCGACTCCCTTATTGCAAGGGGCATCCCTGAAAACCGAATAGTGTTGGATTATGACGGCACAAGGACACTCAACTCTATAGCCAAGGCACGAGAGATTTACGACCTCGACAGCCTGACACTGATTTCGCAGAAATATCATAACGAACGCGCCCTCTACCTCGCCGACAAATATGGCCTCCACGCCTTAGGCTACAATGCCGCGCCCTCGCCAGTGCGCTCCAAGCGCATCAAAAACACCCTGCGCGAATACCTCGCACGTGTGAAAATGTTTATTGAT
>ERZ778517.1926-NODE-1926-length-13529-cov-4.469052_pt1 | contig 13529 bp, 12 predicted proteins | sample MGYA00510341_ERZ778517 | MGnify/ENA primary metagenome ERZ778517 (study PRJEB29527, sample SAMN07138964) | mouse gut metagenome | material: feces | host: mouse | place: China:Nanjing | collected 2016-01-25 ... | reverse complement strand
AGATATTAACTTAAGTTTCAACTACTTCGGTAATTTTTACCGAATCATTGTATTAATAAACCAACTAATTAATTTACTTCAATATAATATTGTATTTCTCCTTGAAATAGGCAATTACTTGGTCGGGAGTGGGATTCTTGCCAAGTTCGCGCTTCATCTCGCTCAATTTGGCATCAATCAGGAAGCGATACCAGTAAGCCTGCAGCGTGGCCCATATTAGCCCCGCCTTACCGTCGATAAAACCTCCCAGCAGAAAATATCTCACAGAGAAATAAACCCCCGCACGGAAAAACGCCGGCAGCCGGTAATACATACCCTTTTTCTGATTGCGCCCCTTCAGAGCCTCATCATCCGATCCGATGCCATACATACGCATCGCCTCCACCGCAAGCTCACGGTTCGAATAATTGTTATGCTTCGCAGTCCACCACGCCAACGAATTCAGATTATGATCCACAAACCGGCCTTTAAAACTAATTGCCTTTCCCTCGGTGAGAACCATGCGCTCATCCATCCAGCGTTGTTCCATATAAGCCTTCCCGCGACGCCATATACGCAAAATCTCAGGCGCGTGCAAACGACCGTGTTTCACATTCTTCCCCTGAAAAATGACATCAAACGGCAAATACACACCCGTCACGTCGGCAGGCAAAATAGGAAGTTGTGATTTGATTTCTTCTACAAGCCGGTCAGTAAGATACTCATCAGCATCCATACGCATAACCCACTCCGTAGTAAGATTAAGATTGTCGATAGCCCACTGCATCTGTTGTGCCTGATTGACGTAATCATGCTCTACAACAGTGACCCCGGTCTTACGTGCAAGCTCTTGTGTGCCGTCGGTGGAATGGCTGTCTACCACAAAAATCTTATCCGCCACCCGTCGCGCACTCTCAATACACCGCTCTATATGCAGCGCCTCATTACAAGTCAATATGACAACCGAAATATCCATCGTTAAAACTTAAACCAAGGAGTGAATATTCTGAAAAAGTTACCAATCATAATCTTGACTCTGCTTTTAAATGACTGCTGATCCTTGGAGAAAGAAGCTGCAGAAGAAGTGCTGCCTTCAATTCCGCCAAACCGGGCCTCGCGGTCGAAACGTATCATCATTCCGGCCTCTTTGCTTTGCTTGAAATCGTTGGAGAGTCGGCTTAGTTCATTATACAGGACATTTTCAACAAAGCGCCCGTCATAGTCATAACAGTTGACGTATTGCTCACTGATATTCTTTTTATAAAAGTCCACTTTGCTACCCCACAACCTGGCCTCAAAAGTGTGGCTGTTCCAATTCAGCCCAAGCATTCGGTAAAGATTGTGGCTTTTTATATCGCAGTAAAAGCTATAACCATCCTCAAAAGCCTTATGGGCAGCAGAAACAAAGCGGGAAAGATTAAGGATAGGGTATCGTCCTGTCACTTTGAAAAACGCGCCGGCCTCATTTATAAATACTGATTTGTCAATAGCGAGATTAATCATCAGAAGTTCGTTGTAGCCTTTCCCTTTCGAGATGTCAAATAAATCAGGAGAAAGAGAAATAAACTCTACCCGCGATTTCAACGTTTCCTCGCTGAAATTCTCTTTCAAATCTGTATAAAAGGAGTTCAAATCCCAGCCCGAGTTATCAACAAAGACTAAATTACTCCCACTAATGGCATAACCGTCCGATAGGTAGGCGATTAGTGTGTTGAGATACATATTGTAGCGTTCATGGTCGCTAAAACATGCCCCTTCCATACCACGTGTACTGACCGAAGCAGTCATTAGGATTGGTAACGATTTCATATTTAAGTACATGGAATTTAATGTTAGTCGAGGTAGATCCAATCGGGCTTTTCAACCTTGTCTGGGTCGAGGAGCCATTTATAGGATTGAATTGTCTTTTTGGCGATCTCCTCCCATGAGAAATCACGCTTAATCCACTGACGGCCATTCTCCCCCATGCTGACAAGACGTTCCATAGGACGCGACATCATATCTTTAAGCGCTTTGGTCAGATTGTCAATCGACAGGTCAATCCACAACCCGCAGTCATTGTCAACCAGTCCGCTCCACGGAGCACCGGTAGTAGTAATGACAGGCGTGCCGCAAGCCAAAGCTTCTCCGATAGATATCCCGAAATTCTCAGTATGAGTTGGTAGAACGTATATGGCAGATTTTGCAAGAAGTTTATTTTTTGCATCCCCTTTTATCTCCCCCGTAAATTCCACCGTTTTAAGATTTTCAGCTTGTCGTTGGATATCTTTGGCATACTCTGATGAAGTAGGACCGGCAATTACAAGATTCCAATCATTGAATCTACCGTCATCTTCAATCTTTCTCCATGCCTTGATCAGGATGTCAACGCCTTTTACTTTATGAATACGCCCTAAGAATGTTATTGTTTTTTTCTTAGATACTGTTCCTGTATCAGGTAAATCCAGCCCGTTGGGTATGATTGCTATAGGCTGTTTAAGACAGAAAGCTCTGATATCTTCGTACTCCTTTTGACAGGTGGCGATGAACATATCGGCTTTCTCCAATGCTGTCCGTTGGCCTAAGGCAAGAATTAATCTTTTCTTCTTTGACGATAATGATAGTGCATATTTAGAAAAGGTGCCTCTTGGAACAATCACAGACTTCGCCTCGCTGCCTCTTCTGGCATACTCGTGAACGAAATTGGCGAATTGCCAGAGGGAGTTTGTCTGTATGATCTGAGCATCCTTGCTCTCTTTCTTAAGATTATTATATAGTTGACGAGATACCGCCAACTGTCGGAGAATCGGGAGATTGTAGAAATGATATGGGTGAAAGTCGATATCGGGATACTCAGAGAAATCACCCTCGGCAGTGTGAAACTGCACCTCATGACCTAAACGCTGCATGTGCAACGCTAAAGCTGAAGTTGAGACCGAAGGCCCCCCGGTTGTAAATCCCGGAAGAATCTGCAAAATTTTCATGTCTGGAAATCTTAGAGTCGAGCGTCAATGATATCGCGTGGCAGAATGCCTTTCACATCATATATTACCCCGTCAGCAGTTATAAGATTCTTGTAATCGACATCCGCGAATTCCTTATGAGATACGGCAAGAATTACTGCGTCATATTTCTCTCCTTCCGGAATTGAAGTGACAATGTCGATGCCATATTCTCTCTCCACTTTGGAGGCGTCAGCCCAGGGATCGTAGACGGTGATATTGCCGGTGTATTCCTCAAGAGTATGGTATATGTCGACAACTTTAGTGTTGCGCACATCGGGGCAGTTTTCCTTAAATGTTATACCGAGAATCAGTATCTTGGCATCCTTTACCTTTGCGCCTTTGAGGTTCATACACTTGATTACCTGATTTGCAACGTAAGCTCCCATGCCGTCGTTGAGTCGGCGCGCAGAGTGCATTATGCGGGGCAATACGCCATATACCTGAGCTTTCTGTATCAGATAATAGGGGTCAACCGATATACAGTGGCCACCCACAAGACCTGGACTAAGTTTTATGAAATTCCATTTTGAAGCTGCAGCCTCGATTACATCATGTGTGTCTATGCCCATCGCATTGAATATCTTTGCGAGTTCGTTCATGAACGCGATGTTGACATCACGCTGCGAGTTTTCAATGATTTTGCTCGCTTCCGCAACACGGATTGTAGGAGCCTTGTGCGTGCCGTTGACAAGTACGCTGTTATACAGGTTGTCAACAATATCTGCCACTTCCGGGGTCGATCCGCTTGTGACTTTCTTGATTTTTTCTACAGTATGCAGTTTGTCACCGGGGTTGATGCGCTCTGGTGAGTATCCGGCAAAGAAGTCCACGTTATATTTAAGCCCACTGACTTTTTCAACAACCGGAAGGCATTCCTCCTCAGTTACGCCAGGATATACTGTTGATTCATAGATTACAATGTCACCTCTGGAAATCACATGCCCGACTGTTTCACTCGCGCCCCACAGAGGCTTGAGGTCAGGAGTATTATCATCATTTACGGGAGTCGGAACCGCTACGATATAAATATTGCAGTCCTTGATTTCGTCAAGATTGGAAGTGCATTTGAACCCGTTTTTCTCAATGGCTTCTTTCAGTAATTCGTCGCTCACCTCGAGAGTAGCGTCATGACCCTGCATGAGCGCGTCAACCCTGCTCTTGTTCAAATCAAATCCGATCGTCGGATATTTTGTTGAAAACAAGCGTGCCAAAGGCAATCCAACGTAGCCTAAACCGATTACACAAATTTTGTAGTTGTCCATTGCTTTCTTTTATGTATGATGAAATTATGATAAATTATCGCATGAGTTTTATCCGGTATGCAGGAGATGCCGGCAGATTGCAGTCGGAGTGTTTCTCCAAAGTTCCCGCAAGCGCTTTTTTCGAAAGAGACAAAAACTCGCGAGCGGCAGTCGATGCACACCAGTCATTAAGCATTGTCGCTTTGGCAGCCTCGCCCATCTTCATTCGTGCGTCAGTATTGTCGATAAGAAATGCCACCTTATCGTATAAATCGTTGATGTCATCAGTCCGGAATATCAGCCCGTTTCTGCCATCGTCGACAAGAAATGGCGTTGCACCGGCATCAGACGACGCCACAGGGCAGCATCCTGTAGCCATCGCCTCGCCCAGCACAGCTCCCCACCCCTCTCTGCGGGTCGAGGTGAAGCAATATATGTCGCTTCTCGACATCTCTGACAAAACCTCCTCGTTCGGAATATTCCCTTTAAGCTTAATCCTGGGAGATGTTTCAGGACTCGAGCTTATCAACGAATTTATTGACTTCGCCATGTCTCCATCTCCAATCATTGTCATTTCAAAGTCATAGTTATTAGCTTGAAGCATTTCTGCTAATTTTATCATGATGTCAGGGCGTTTCCAATCGATAAATCGTGCCGCCCATAATATTCTGACAGGACGGTCTGTGTTTCGTTCATTCGGTTTAGCCTCAGGATATCCCGGGAAATAGCCCCATTTGAATATCCTGTCCTTGAAAATACCTATCCGGGCCAGGTCATTGGCCAGATATCCGCTTGCCGCAAGCATGTACCATTTTCGTTTTCGCCCTTTTAGGAGATACAACCGGATTTGTTTTAACAGGTTAGGCGACAGTATATTCTTTATGCCTTGTTTCAGCCAGCGTTCGCTATAAGAAAATGTCACCCCATAGCCCGCTTCCATACGCAACTTGAGATACGGATATGACTCGGCTCCCATTATAGCCACATCGGCTGTCTTTGCCAGTTCCACAGCCCGCCCGTTGCCGTTATCGGCTAAGCTGATTGCGTATGGCCTCTCAAATCGTCTGAAGCCCATCGACCGGCGTGAAGCGTTGAGCCTTCCCGTCTCTATAAAATAAAAATCCCCCCCATTCTGGCGGTACAATTCGTCACAGAGTGCTACCTGATGGTGATTAAGGACATTCGAGAAAAATACAATTGTCATTTCCAATCAGTTTTTTATGGAAAATGCGGGCCCGTCACTTCAGTATTGCCAATTCTCGGAACTATCACATCTTTTTTATCTCTTTTCGTTATCATCTTATACGCCCTACTGCAATCAATACACTGGCCGATGATAAGCCAATATAGATATGCCAGAAATCCACCGGCAGCAAAAATATACCCCTCAAACCATGCATGTACAAAAAACGCAATGAAGCATGTGAATACAAACCTCGAATGCAATGTATGCATCTTTTTTGTATTGGCATATGCCTTGTATAATATCACAAGGTAGACAGCGAACCCTGAAATACCGAGCATCGAAAGAACCGAAAGATGTGATGTCCCCGGCTCTATGCGTCCATCCCGGTTGTCGAACCTGTCTCCTCCGGTGGTATCAATGGCACAGAACCCCACGCCCAATATAGGTGATGATTTGAACTCAGCTATACGATAATCAAATTTATCCTGTCGGCTGTTGAGTCCTTCGGATTGACTTTCTCGAGCCGCCTGTTTGTTAAGAACCCCCTTGAATGCTATTCCGGCAATAGGTATGGAAAGGATTGCGGACAAAGTAAGTATGCCAATCATTCGTTTTCGTATGACTGCATTGACTTTACCGGTCACAAGATTATAGACTATCGCTATGACAAGACCCAATAATGCCGCGCGGCTTGCCGCGAACACTGCGCTCATGGCCGAAGCGAAAAATAACAGAAGATAAATTTTGTCGGTCTTCTTCTGATACAAAAAATAAAATGCCAATGCAGAAATCATCGCAATCGGTCCAAGCATCATCGAGTGAGTTGCAAGGCCGCTGAACCATCCACCAGTTGAGGAATACTTCTCAAAATCGCTCATCATATCAGCTCGGCTTGCCATCATGTTTATCCCCGCGAAGAAACAAAAAAAAGACCCGACTCCGATGATAATCAATCCGAAAACGGTATATCTGAATAAATATGCCCTGAATTTAACGGCGATATTTGTATCCATCGCAGACGTGCATACCATAGTGAGTAATATGAATAATATCGTTCGTTGGACAGGTTTGAATAAAGGGGGGATGTCAGTAATTGCTATATTTAAGAATATGATGATATAAAGTGCGATAAACGGTGCTGATAACTTGAAACCGCCTTTATACATCAATAACATGAGTGAAACCAGCAATATTCCATAATAAACGATGTCAGCTGTGAATGGTATTCCGATTGATGCGCCCAACAGGGCTACGGTAGAAAAAATAAGTGCTATTCGCTTAACACTCTTATCACAAGCCGGAGCGCTCATCAAGACCTTGCTGTCGGCATAAAAGCGCTTTAGATGTTTTATCATTCCGAATCTATTTGAAATTTTTTATAACTCTTGCCGGCACACCGGCCACACGGGTATATGGTGGCACATCATGGGTCACCACGCTTCCCGAAGCGACATGTGACATTTCTCCGATTGTTTTTCCGGGGAGTATTATCGCATTGGTTTCAATTGAAGCTCCTTTGCAGACTCTTACATTGGCAAATGTGCCTTTACCGGCTATGCTTGGAGTGTCTAAGGTATATTCATGGCTACCGGTAACTATTGATGCCCGAGTCCCGACTTTGGCGTAGTCTTCTATTATAATCGAAGACTCATTATGTCCGAAAATCATCGCGTCATAACCGATAAACACCCCGTCTCCGATAATAAGCTCAAAACCGCCATAAAATTTCGCTGTCGACATTATTTCGACATTTTTCCCGACTTTGGCCCCGCACCATCTCAGAAGTCTCGATTTCAGCCCGTGGCATCTGCTGACAGGGATAAGTCCACAGATAAGATGGTAAAAATATAATTTTTTAGTGCTTAAATGCATCGTTAAGTATATTATTGATTAATAATACGATGAAAGTATTGCCATTATTAATTGTCACCGGCAAAATCCTAAAGCTTTTTCGTATGCGTTGACGACATTGTCCACAGTATATGGTTTCCATGCTTCGGGAGGAGCGGCCGGTCGCGGATTGCGTATTTGTTCCACTATGGCGTCTGCTAATGCTTGTGGATTATTTACAGGCACTAACGTGCCGTACTCTCCATTTTTCAATAGTTCGGGTGGCCCGAACGGACAATTGGTCGATATTATCGGAGTACCTGCGGCAAGTGCTTCTACAAGTACAACCGAAAAACTTTCCACATCAGAAGATACAATAAATGCATCGGCGGCTTTTATTTCAGCGGGAAGGTTATCTGTATGACCTGACAGCATGATAAATTCATTCATGCTGTTCTCGTCAATCCATTGTCGATAGTTATCAGTCAGTTTCCCTTTCCCAAATAATACCACTCTTACAGGTGTTTTTTTATTTGCTAATCTAATTGCTTCAAACAGGCATTTATGATTTTTGAAACTGGAATGTGCGCCGGCAGCTACTAATGTCGGGATAGTTTTAACTTTAATCCAAGGGTGGCTGGGTTCTGATTTTACTTTTTCCCAATAAAAGCCGTCGATTACCGGATTATATACTGTGACTACAGAATTTGGTTTACGTCGTTGGGAATATTCGATTGCTTGAGAAGTCCCGGCTGAAACCCCCATTATTACATCAAATGAGTGGTTTAAAAGAGAGGACATTATCCAACCTTTTGAAAATAATCGCGGACGCGATGATTTCATCGTATTTAAGTCCAAACCTGCGAAACTGGAATGTTCAACGTATGCAATAACTGTTTTTCTTTTGACGCTTCGAGATAATCCAAGAACTGCAAATGCAAGTGCAAAATTATAATTTGTACTCATTGCTACTATTGCGTCCGGCTGATTTTTCTTTATATAACCACGTATAGCTTTGATGTTATTTTGAGCCTTTCGGTCTGGCAATATGATGGTTTTTGCTTTGGCTGGTATTTCAAATGGCTTTATAGTCCCTTCTTCAAGTAAATCCTGATGTACTTTCGATACCACAAGATCAACATCATAACCTTTTGCAACAAAACCACGTATCATTAGCGCTGTGACATACTGTGCCCCAAGCTGAAAGAGATCCTGAATTAAAAAAGCTATCTTCATTTCTTAATATATTTAGTCTTTGAGAGATGCTGTTATCAAAAATTTTATTTACGTTAGTTATAAATTATAGTTGGCAAATTAATTTTAGGTTAATACGTTCCGGAATATTAATGAAACAGTCTGTTTATAATCAGTCTTACCGTTCCAATTCTGGACGATTTTGAAGTTTGAATGATTGATTTATAGTTTTTTATTATTGCTTTTTTGGATGATTTGCTTATGTCATACAGCCATATTTGTCTATTTAGTCTATCTGCCAATGATATAATAGTTTTGTCATCTATAGTCTCATCTGTTTTCGGATATTTATTAAAATATGATTTATAATACATTTCAAATTCAGTATGAGCCTGTAATTTCTTATTCAATAATTTTTCATTGTTATATTGATCTGAAATAGATTGGTCATGTATTCTGAATTTAAATAAGACTTCATTGCTCATGACAACTCCAGCTTCAGATAGCGCCATCGTTGTCACATCGTCAGCAAACCATGCTGCCGGCATACTTTGATATCCTCCGACTTCAAGTAGTTTGGATCTGCGAAAAATCCAAAATCCGATACCGGTGGAAATATATCTCTTAAAGAAGAAATACAAGAATAGATTTCGATTGGAAAACTCTGGCATATAACATTCAATACCAGATTGATTGTTGTTCTCGTCAATGTGGGTTATCCTTGGGCGAAAAGCATTTACATGAGGATATTTATAGACAAGAATACTCATTTTTTCTAGATAATCAGGAGCATATTCATCATCGTCGGTAGCAAGTATTACAAACTCTCCGGTAGCAAATGAAAGGCAGTGATTCCATTGCTTGACAAGATTCACGCCACCGATATTAGTTTTGTTTCTGTGATACTGTATCCTGCAATCTGAGTATTGGTTAATTACAGAATCAATATCTTCTGGTGAAGCATCGTTGACAATTATTAACTCAAAGTTGCCAAAACTTTGAGCAAGAATGCTATCAATAGCATTCTTGAGATATTTTTTCTTATAGGCAGGTAGTATAAATGTGTATTTTGGATTTACCATAGTTCAGAATTTGTTTCAGTATATTTATGCTCCGATATCTACTTATATTGATATTATAAACATGATTACTTTCGCAGACTCAGATAAGATTTATAAAATTGTCGACATAAAGGATATAATCCATACGAAGATAAAATTATAAGCATTTTTAATTGTTTATTACAATTCATTGCTTTGAGAGCTTTTCTCTCTGATTTGAACTCACGGTAGAATTCCCTGCCGGATAAAATGTTATTTGTAAATACCTTAATTACAATGTCGCTGAGATTATCTGCATATTGTTTAAAGGTTAAACGTGAATATGCTTTTGGTAATGCGCGATTAAAAGCCCTATATGAATAATACTTCTCTTTTGTAAATTTACTGCTGGTTATTGATGTGCCTCCGGACTTATCGTAGTTATACAATGCTTTATTGACGTGTGAAACCGGGAATGCCGGGCCATTGCAAATCTCCGACAGAAACAGGACATCTTCACAGTAATTTATATCAGGCTGGAAATTACCCCCCCCTGTTTTGTATAAGTCTCTGTGAATAAGCTTGTTGCAAACTCCGCCTAATAGTCTGCCTGAAAATATGCCGTCCATCATAGATAGTGAGTCCAATCTCTCTGGTTTTTGGTCTATATAAGTCACACCCGAGTTATCAATCAAAGAATAATCACAAATTGCTATCAATGAGTTTGTAGACTTCGATGAATTGTACATCAATTCTAAAGTGTTGTTTTCAATCCAATCATCCGGATCGACATGTATCATGTATTCTCCTTGAGCAATATCTATGCCGCATTGACGCGTGGCGGCAACACCTTCATTCTTTTTGTGAATTACTTTGATTCTGTTATCACGTGAAGCATATTCGTCACATATTTTTGAGCTGTCATCCGTGCTGCCGTCATCAATCAACAGTAACTCCCAGTCTTTGACTGTCTGAGAAAGAATACTGTCGATACATTTTTTTATAGTATTTTGTGCGTTATAAACGGCGCATATAATTGAAAATATCGGCATATCAATAAATTTAGAGTTATGATTTTATCGTGATATTAATTTGCTGTATAATTTCATTGGCAATATTGCTGTCAGTTTGAAATAAGTTTCAGAATTGAGTAGCGTTGCTATAGATATCCATATTTTCAACGAATTAGGTACAGTCGGTAGATTTTTAATTTGCTTTAATAGCGAATAATGTTGGCTAAAGAAGTTTTTTCTGGTTGTATTGTCAACTTTCGGTATTTTGGGCGTGTATTGTAGAAGATTACCGATCCATCGTTTAATCCACGATAAATCCAATTCCTTTTTGCACAATGAAATATTTTCCATAATCCCATTGTGCAGCGACATATAATCATCTTGTCTTTGTTCCGACCATTTGTTGCTTTTAGCCGACCCCTCACGTTGGAGATACAGGTATAAACGAGCATCAAGAGCCACATAATAATTCGCTTTTAGCGCGAGACTATTACAGAAAAGCACATCCTCTCCGTTTTTAAGAGGTTCAAACCGCAAATCTCCAAGAATGTCCCGTCGAAAAGCTTCAGTCCATACCATATAATGGTTTAAAGCTCCGAAGCATACTCGACGGCTGCAATCATTTATAGTTTCTTTGCAATAACAGTCATTGTCATAACAGTTATTGGCAATATTTTCATTTATATTTCCTAAAGAAATATTCTCTACTTTTTCAAATCCGTAACCTATCAGATCGACCGACGGATGGCGTTTGATGCAACGTGATAGTACATATAGCGTGTCATTGCTGATTGCGTCATCGCCGTCAACAAATACTATCCATTCTCCGACTGCATTTTCCAGCCCAAGATTACGTGCGGCGCTGACTCCTGAATTCGGTTGATGGAACACTCGTATGCGTTTGTCATTTTGTTCCATTTTGTCAAGTAGCTCACTGCTTCCGTCAATAGAGCCGTCATCAATAAGTAACAGTTCGAAATTAGAATATGTCTGGGATAGAATAGAACCGACAGTAACTTCAATATAATTACTGACGTTGTATACCGGTATTATTATTGAAAATAACGGAATATTGGAGTTGCCCATTACGTTCTTTGCTAAAAGTATTGTATTGTTTAAGAGAAAAGCGACTTTTTAACATCTTCCATAAATATATCTGCCCCTGAAGTATCATTTATTCTCTGCCTAATCAGAGCTTTGCTGTATTGAGCTCTCAAATTCGGGTTGTCAACCAGCTCTTTTATGGCAATAGACAATTGATTAATGTCGCAATCAACGATTTTTCCACATATCCCCCCTTCCAATTGCTCGTTAGCACCATCAAAACGTGTCGCTATAATCGGTCTGGCAAACACTCTTGCTTCTGCCACAGTCAAACAATATCCTTCATAGCGGGATGGTTGTATATATATGTCACATGATGCAAAATAAGGATACGGATTTTCTTTTATTCCGCAGAATGTCACACAATTGTAAACGTCCAATTCTGTAAGGTGTTTTGATATGTCTTTTATCATAGGTCCATCACCTATGATGAGCCATTGAAAATTTATATTTGATTTCCGGAGGTTGTGTGCAATATCAGGAATAAGATCAAAACCTTTCTGATATTGTACACGTCCTACGCTCAATAGCCTAAATCCGTTTCCTTTCCATTCCGCCTCGAACTTTTCAGCCCATTCCTTCATCATTCTGGTGTTGAATATATGGGGGAAATGTTTTATTCGGTCATTGAAGTCAGGAAGTTTGTTTTTAAGAGATAGAGTCAGATCTTCTGAGACGCAATATAGAGTATCGAATTTGCTGAAAATTTCACAATATCTGTTTATATCTTTTGTCAATCCGTCAAGTTCGGTATGAAAAAAAGCAATTTTCCGCTTCGCACTAATCTTGTCACAGACTAAAATCATTTGCTCTATATTGGCATACGCTACCGCTAAGTCAAAATGAGAAGAAAGAATATTGTCATCAATAATTCCATTGTGATAACGTCTGTAACGGTGTATTAATCGGTCATCTTCCTGTAATCGGCTTTCTTTGCGCAATGACAGGTACTGTTTGAACGAATAAAATAGCCTTAAATTGCGAATATTTTTTTTAAGCAATTGTTTACGGCCTAATTTTTTTTCATCGGAAATATTTTTGTTATATGCAATCTTATGGACATTTACCCATTCGGGAATAAACTTCATGAACAGTCCTTTTTGTTCATTTAGGATTAGTGTAATATCAACTTTTGAACTATCCAAAGCATTCAGTAGCGACAATAGAGATTTCTCTATTCCACCACACATCATGGTGTCCATAGCGACTAATATTTTAGGCTTGGCAGACATTTGATTATGTTTTTGGTGTTATTAATATTACGCCGGATCGTAAGACTTCGTAATAACTGGTTTTATCCGATTATGTGCATTTATAAAAGCCCAAAATTTTTTCGGGTGTTGAATATGTCTCGCACACTTTAAAAATATTTTAGTCCAAAAATAGCCATTTTCAGCGTAAAATTTTATCGCTCTTTCATAAACTGTAATATCTTTTACGGTTGCCGCAAAAAAAGCCCAATGGCGGAAGAATGTGAAATAACTTCTTTTTTTAGCCTCCTCTTCTATTTTGTAGTTGGTTGAAAAATAGTCTATTACCGTAATTATAGAGCGCATCCATTTGATTTTCTTCACGTTATCGGTAAGATTTGATACCCCTCCAGAATTCAGTCGATATATTGCCATTGTATCGCTCAGTCTCATGCATTTCCCTTTCGTAGATAAGTATAACCACAATTGGTAATCTCCAAATGACAGATTAAATTCGTTTGAAGGAAATTCTAGTTGAAATGAGTTGAGGTATTTCACACTTGTCATCACTGTGCATGTTTCTATACAGTTACGATATATAAGATACTCAATTCCGAATGTCCCTTTTTTTTTATATTGACATTCTCTGAGTGTTTCATATTTCTGTATATAGTAGTCGGCATTGCAGCACACAAAAGAATAGTCCGGATGGCTTTCCAGGAAATCTACCTGTTTCTGTAGTTTCAACGGATCTGTCCAGTAATCGTC
>ERZ778517.1912-NODE-1912-length-13627-cov-4.501326_pt1 | contig 13627 bp, 9 predicted proteins | sample MGYA00510341_ERZ778517 | MGnify/ENA primary metagenome ERZ778517 (study PRJEB29527, sample SAMN07138964) | mouse gut metagenome | material: feces | host: mouse | place: China:Nanjing | collected 2016-01-25 ... | reverse complement strand
GTAGGCGTCGAAATACTCCGACATCTTGCGGAAGCGTGCTTTCCACCATGCAAAACCGTCTTTGTTCATTTCTTCCCAGTTATATGTCGGGAAGCCCCAGTTCTGACCAAGGACTGAGAAATCATCCGGCGGTGCCCCGGCCTGGCAGTCCATGTTGAAGAGCCTGGTGTCGGTCCATGCGTCGGCACTTGTGCGCGATATGCCGATAGGTATGTCGCCCTTGAGGGCTACGCCTTTGCTTGCCGCATAGTCGTGGACGTGCCTCATCTGGCGGTCGAGATGGTACTGAATGTAGCATACAAAATCAATCTCGGCGGCGTGGGCGGCACGCGCTTTGTCAAGAACCTTCGGGCTATATGTGGCATATTCGCCCCATTTTGTGAAATCGGGTGTGCCGAATTGGTCGCGCAGGGCGCAGAAGGCCGCGTAAGGCAGAAGCCAGCCCGAGTTGCGGCTTACAAAATTCTTATAGTCTTCCGACGCAAGGGTCGCGGCACCTGACTGGGCGTATATTTCGCGCATATACGAGGTCTTGGCCTCGTTGACACGCTCGTAGTCGACTGTCGGGAGGGCGTTGAGCTCGTCGGCAAGCGATTTGTAATAATCCATGCGCCCGGCATCGGCGAGTTCGCCGAGTTCGGTGACGCGCATAAACATCGGGTGCAGGGCGAAGGTCGAGTTGGCGTTGTAGGGATACGAGTCAGTCCATGTGTGTGTCATGGTCGTATCGTTGATAGGCAGAAGCTGCAGTATGCGCTGGTGTGTGGAGGCAGCCCAGTCAATCATGCCCTTGAGGTCGTAGAAGTCGCCGACGCCCATGTCGTCGTAGCTGCGGAGCGAGAATACGGGTATTGCCGTGCCTGCGCCTTTCCACAAGTCCATGCTGTTTATAAAGCGCATACCGGCTAAGACCGTTGCGTCGGTGACATTGGCCGATACGCCCACGCGGCGGTTGGAGCCGCCTTCCCATGCCACGACTTCGCCGTTGGTGCGGTTGATAATGAGGAATTTAAATTCCGTAGCAGGGTCGAGACCTTCGGCCGGTATGTTGCCTTTCCACAAGGGGTAGTCTGCGTTTGACAGGCGTATGGCCCGCTGAGGGTCCCATTCGCCAAGCGATTCGCTGTTGCCGCTGATGGCCAGTACGTTGTCGCCCCCGACCATGGGTGCGGCCACTTCGAATAGCACGAAGCCGCGTGTCGGCGACACCTTGCCGTATTGGTATGTCTGGCGATAAACACACTCGGTAAATAGCGAGGAATAGAACGGTTTGTCGAACGGCTGGTCTTGCCATCGGTCATAGATGCGGTATGTGCCCTCGTCGGTGGCTGTGAAGCAGTTGCCGTGTCCCCATTCGTTTTTTACGGCTCCGTCGTCGTTGCGCACGAAATAATGGTAGTTAAAGCCTCGGCCGTCTGCCGGCGTGTCGATTGAAATAGACCAGTGGTCGTTGCCGTCGAGGTGCAGTTTTAACGCCTTGGCATAGTCGCCCTTGCCAAGGGCCTCGATGTCGCCCACTATGTATACCGATTCTCCCCAGTTGGTTCGGTATCCGATGTTGAAGATAATCTTCATAGAGTGTGTTTATGTATGATATAAGTTAATATTCGTTTCTAAGAGGCTAACGCCGATACAAAGTTAACAATTATCCTTATATCACGATATATTATTACGGAAAAAATTCGTTAAAAACTCTCTACTGGTTATGCCGTGTGGATTTCAATATGGCTGCTGCCCGAGTTGCCGTTTTTGATAATCCGTACCTGTGTGCTTATGCGTTCGCTCATCACGTCGGTATGGCTGATGACTCCCACCTTTTTACCGCGCGATGACTGCAGCGACGCAAGCGAGTCGATGACTGTGGCAAGCGTGTCGGGGTCGAGCGTGCCGAAGCCCTCGTCGATAAAGAGGTTGTCGAATGATATGTTTCTCGACGACAGCGACGACAGCCCCAGGGCCAGCCCGAGGCTGACGATAAAGGTCTCGCCGCCCGATAGCGACGTGGTGTCGCGTATGTCGTCGGCACGGTCGTGGTCTATGACACGTATGCCGAGCGAGTTGGCAACCTGCGTGAGTTCGTAGCGCGTGTTGAAGCGGCGGATTTCTGCGTTGGCGTGGGCTATGAGGAAACGCAGCGTGTAGCACTGGGCGATTTTGCGGAGTGTTTTGCCATCGCCGCCTATGGCCTGGCATATCTGCTCCCACTCGTCGAGGGTGTGACGTGCCTCCTGGTATTTTTCATGTAGTTCGCCCATTTTTTCTTTGGCGCGATGGTATGCCTGTAGTCTCGCCCTGGCGGTATCTAAAGCCTCGCTTTTCCATGCCTCGAGCTTTTCTCTTTGTGCACTCAGCGTTTCCCTGTCTGCTTCGGGTCTTATTGTCAAGTGTGCTGTCCGGCGTTCAATTATGTTTTGTGCCGTGGCAGATGCGGCTGTCAGCGTATCAGATTTCCCCTTGATTGATGCGCGTATGCCTTCCCAGTCGTCTTTGTAGGTGCTAATCTCCGCGAGGTTGGCGATTGTCAGAGGTTTGTCTCTATCTATGTTGAACTTCTCGAGCCAGAGATTTAATTGAGAACTTAACTCTCGGTGACGTTTTTGGTAGTTGCCGAGATTTTGAACGGCGATTTCGGTCCTGCCCTTGAGTTCCTGCATTTTTAAGCCAGCGTCGGCTATGGCTTCAGCCTTTTCTTTGACGAGCTTTTCGGCATTCTCTTTTGCCGTGGTGAGGGTACGGTCGAGTTGGTCGGGTTCGTTGTCGCCGATTTCGTCCTTGAGTTGCTGTTGCTTTTGAGTGAGGAGTTCATTTGTTTCTGCAAGTTTCGATGCTGCTGCTTGCGCTGTCTGACGTTTTTCTTCGAGTTGCGTCGATAGTGTGGCCGATTGGGCCTGATGCGATGTCAGTGCGACCTGTGCGTCGTGTCGACGCTGGTCTGCTTCTTTTAGTCGCCGGTCTGCCAGCTTACGATAGTTGTCGAGTCCTTCTGTCGTTTTGTCGAGTGCTTGCCGGGCGTGTTCGGCCTTGTTTGACATGTCGTTATAGTTGCTTAGGGCGGTGTCGGCAATTCCGGCTTGTGTGCTAAGTGAAACATTCAATTCTTCGAGTTGCGTGATATCGGCCGGCCATTCACTATGTCGGACAAATATAATCTCAAGCTCGGTGCCGAGGCTTTCTATCTCATCTGATAATTCATTGGCTGTCGTTTCAAGTTTGATAAGAAAGCCCTCGTTTTGAGATTTTTCTTGAGCAAGCACAAAGTCGCGGTCTTGCAATTCGATAAGCTCTTTCTCTTTGGCAACGATTAGCCCTTGCATTTCGCTCGTTATATTAGATAGTTCGCCGCTGTCGGCGTATGGGTGGTGCGTGGCTCCGCATAGGGGGCAAGGCTCTCCGTCGGCAAGGTCGCCGCGCAGCAATGCCAGGTTTTCACTTGTCATCAATGTGTGGGCTTTGCGCAGGGTTGTCAGTTCGTCGCTAAGCTGCCTGATATTTATGCCGGCTCGGGTTGCTGTGATTTCTTTGTTGCGTGTGAGCAATTTGTCGCGTTCGCTGCTGTTGGCTGCTGCGTCGGTTTTCTTTTTAGTCAGCGAGCTTGTGAGCCTTATGGCATCGCGTATATCGGTGAGGGCCTTGTCAGCCTCGGCCTTGGATTTCTGTAATGATGCGAGGTCTTGAGCCTGTAGTTGTTTGGCGAAGTTGTCAAATTTCTCGCGCGCGGCAGCTACGTTATTTGTATGCGTAGCAAGGTTTTGTGCCGCTTCGTTTTCGGTTTTGGCATAGTCGGCGTTCGCTTTTCGCAACGCCTCATCTGCTGTCCTTATGGCATCGGCATTATCGTTTACAGCCTTTGTCGCGTTGTCGACAGCGGTTTGTGACTGTTGCAAGGTTGAGGTTTTCTCGTCGACTTGCTGCTGCAGGGATTCGATTTCTCCCTTTATCTCGCGGGCGCGGTTTATGTGCGGCTTCTTCTCGTCGTAGCTGTCGGCTGCCTGTTTTGCCTTGGCCTGTAGGTCTTGTAGTTGCGTTTTTAATTCGGCAATCTCCTTGTTTAGTTTGTCTGTCTCGTTGGCGTAGTTGTCGATTGCCGTCCGGGTTTCATTTATCGAGCTTGTCAATGCTGTCTGCTCGCGATATGTTGCAACTCCTTCGCTTGTGGTGTCGTGGAGGTTGAGACGCTGCTGTAAGTCGGATAATGCCAGAAGGGAATTCTTGGCATCATTTACTGCCGTTTCCGCTTTTGCGATGTCGGAGCATAGTTTTTCATCTGTGTCGTACCAGTCAAGGCTTTTCTTGACCGTTTCGAGCGTATCGGCGTTGGCTTGTTTTTCTTTCTCGAGACTCGCGATTTCGGCAGTCAGCTTTTCGAGCTCGTCGGGCGCGAGGTCGTCGTTGGCGTATACGTTTATGCCGGCTCGTATTTCGTTGTAGCTGTCTGAAGCCTCTTTGCGGCGCAGGGCGATTTCGGCGGCGATGCGCGAGTAGAGGTCTTCGCAGCCTATGAGCTTTTCGAGTAGTTCGTAACGTTCGTCTTCCTTGGCAGTTAGGAAGTTGGCAAACGAACCCTGGGCGATGAGCACCGTGCGCAGGAATTGTTCGTAATCGAGGCCGATGATGCGTGGCAGCTCGTTCCAGTCGGCTTCAGCCTCGGTGATTTTGCCGTCTTCGTTCTTGAGGATATAGAGCGATGTGACAGCGTTGTCGTAGCGTGTTCGCTTGAAGCAGACCGACCATTCGGCGCGGTATAGGTTGCCGTTGTTGGCCAGGAAGGTCAGCTTGCTGTGGCCATATTTTTTGGCGTGTGTAAGTATGTTTCGAGGGTCTGACGGGGCTAAGCGGTTGCTTTCGTCCTCGTTCTTTTTGCCGTAGATTTCGATGCTCTGGTTGCGGTCGTTTTTCTTTTTGGGATATCTCGGCGCCCGGTTGAAAAGTGCGAGGCAGATGGCGTCGAGTATGGTTGATTTGCCGCTGCCGGTGGGGCCGACGATGCTGAATATGTTGCTCTCGCCGAGGGGGCCGTTTTCAAAATCGATGATTTCGCCACCGGCTTTGTCGAGTGAGGCGAGGTTGAGTAGCTCGAGGCGTAATAACTTCATTGATTTTTCTTGATGTCTTCTATTATAGAGCGCAGCATGTCGGCCTGGTGTTCCGACATTTCGGCGTCGTGCCGTATGACGAATGCCTCGGCAAGGGTTTCGAGCGGGTCACGGTCGAGTATGTCGTCGATGCTGCTTATGGTTCGTTGGCCGTCGAAGGTGCTTACAGCGAGGTCGGGGCTGATGCGCTGGATTTTGCACAATACGGCGTTCTTGGTGGCCAATGCTTCTTCGATTTGCCTTAGGTCGTCGTTCTTTATTTTGTCGAGGCGGACTTTTAGCGCGAGATATATGCTGTTCTCGTCGGGTAATTTGCCGACGCGGTCGGGCAACTCCTTGCCTATGAGCTTTATGAGTTTGCCCGTGGTCAGTCCGGTATCGTCGTCGGGCAGCACAAGCAGTCTATGCTGCGGCGTGTAGTCGAGGTGGCTGACTTCGATATCGTGATTGCTGATTGTGACCAGGTCGACGCCGTGTTTATAGTCTTTCTCGGCAAACGACATTGGCAGCACGCTGCCTGTGTAGCGTGCCCTTTTGGGTCCGCGTATGGCCTGGCGTTTGTGTATGTGGCCGCAGGTAAAATAGTCGGGATAGTCGGCCCACCCTGTCATGGCGACCTGCTCTTGTCCGCCAACAATGATTTTTTCGCTGGCGTCGCTGTCGGCAATCTCGGCCCCCGAGGCGTAGAGATGGGCCATCATTATGAGTTTGCGACCTGGATACAGTTCTCGCGCACGTGCAATGAGCCTGCCGGTAAAGTCACGGATACCGGCGGAATAATCGCTTGTGCCGAGTATGTCGTTGCGCAGGAATGGCATGGCAAGTATGGCGGCCTGGTTTCCGGCTGCATCATCGAGCGGTATTATGAGGTCGTCGAAGTCGATGTCCCATCCTTCGTCCGACCAAGTGCGGTGTACCTGGCCGCGCACTTCGATATTGAGGCTGCCGAGTATGCTGCGCGGTGCCTCGAGGCGGCTGGCCGAGTCGTGGTTGCCGCCGGTGATGACGGTGAGCATGGCCGGGGCGGCGGCGTGTGCGTCGACGAGGAATTGATAATACAGGGCCTGGGCGGCTGCCGAGGGGTTGCCGTTGTCGAACACATCCCCGGCAACAAGGAGGGCGGCAGGCTGCTGCTCAGAAATCTGAGTCAGCAGCCATGATAAGAAGTGTCGATGTTCCGGCAGTCGGTCGTTACCGTGAAAAAGGTTGCCTAAATGCCAGTCACTGGTACAAATTATTTTCATCCACAATAAAAATATCTGCTTACGAGCGCGGCCATGAGGTCGGGGTCGTGGAGGGCCTTTGCGGCCTCGTCGCTGTCATAGCTGCGCAACATTTTGGCCTGGGCCTCGAGCATTGCGGCAGGAAATACGCCGTGGGCCTCGAAAACATCGGCCCTGGCGAGTAGCGCGTCGGCAGATTGGGCGCACGACACCGGCAGCGTGGGCAGAGTGACCTGGCGCCCGGCATTTTCGGCTTTGTGTATGTCGATATCTACATAGTGGCGTTCTGCGCAGCCGAGGGCGTCGTTCATTTCGAAGCCGTGGCGTATGGCCACAGCGAGGGCGGCGAGGAGCGAGTAGATTTCGGCCGAGCAGTCGGCGCTGCGGATTTCGAATGTCTGTTTCTGGCGAGGGTCGGTGTTGCCGTCCAAGGCGTTGGCACTGCCGTTGGCCGTTGCGCACATGTCGCGTTGTGACGTCCAGCCAAGTGGTACGCGCACAAGGACCGAGCGGTTACGGTCGCCCCAGCAGATGTTTGTAGGGGCTTCCTGGTGAGGCACGAGACGGAAATATGATGTCGGGTTGGTGTTGCCGAAGGCCGTTATGGCGGCAGCGAGGTCCATCAATCCGGCTATGGCTGTGCGGGCCTTGTCGCTGAGTGTGCCGTCGGCGTTGAGCATGGCGCTGCTACCGTCGGCATTGACCAGGCGCATGTGTACGTGCAGCCCCGAACCAGCCTTGCCGACGATGATTTTGGGGGCGAAGGTCACATCGAGCCCTTCGGCCATGGCCTGGTTGCGTATGGCCCACTTGGCAAGCATAAGCTGGTCGGCGGCATCGCGCGCATCGACAGGGAGGAATTCGATTTCGTTTTGCTCGTAGATTTTGTCGCCGAGGGTAAAGTTGCCGACCTCGCTGTGGCCGTATTTGATTTTTCCGCCACACTGTGCTATTGCGCGCATACAGCGCACGCGGAAGTCGTTGAACTTGGCAAATGGTGCCGACTCGTGGTAGCCGCGCTGGTCAACGGCGGGGTAGAGGCCCGGGTCGGTGCCGATAACGTAATACTCGAGTTCGCCCATGGCATGGAAATACATGCCCGTAGCCTTGGTAAACTCGGTGCATGCCTTGTCGAGAAGGTGGTCGGGTGCGCTTTCGAGCGGCTTGCCGTCCTTGTCGAAATATGAGCAGAGCATCGACAGCGTGCCGATTGGGGCGAAGGGGTCGACAAAGGCAGTGCGGTAGCGCGGCACGACATAGAGGTCGGAGCTACCGGCACTGATATATGGGAAGAGCGACGAACCGTCGACACGTTCGCCAAGGGTGAGTATGGTCTCGAGGTACGCCAGGTCGTTGACAACGAAGTTGAGCGTCTTGAGCCGGCCGTCGGCGGCCGGATACATGAAGTTTACCATTTCGATACCCTTGTCACGGATATAGCGTATGATGTCGGCTCGTGTAAAGGCCGCCGGCTCTTTGCCAAGATATGAGGCAATAGGGTTTTTGGTCAGTTCGAGAGTGTTTTGCATGGTGTAGAAGGTATTTTATGGCTGTTGGTTATGCGTTAGCTTAGCGGCACGACGCCAATGCCTGGGCGGTCGGGCAGCGTCACCTTGCCGTCGACAATCTTCATTCCGTCGAAGATGTCGTTGGCAATAAGTAGGTTGCCGTCGAGGTCGGCCCAGTCGACGAGGGGCGCCAACTGTGAGGCGGCACTTACGGCGCACGATGTCTCGGTCATGCAGCCGAGCATTACTTTCATGCCCATGGCACGGGCGAGAGTGGCCATCTGGTATGCCTCGTGCATGCCGGTGCTTTTCATCAGTTTTATGTTTATGCCGTCGTAGGCTCCGGCGGCACGGCGAACGTCGGGCAGGCGTTGCAGAAATTCGTCGGCAATGATGGGCAGCGGCGACCGTTCGCGCAGCCAGGCGGTGTCGTCGATAGCCTTTTTATCCATGGGCTGCTCTACGAAGAGGCATCCGCGCTCGGCAAGCCAGTGGCACATTTCGAGGGCCTTTTCGCGGTTGTTCCAGCCCTGGTTGGCATCTACGCAGATGGGCACGTCGGTATGGCGGCGCAGGGCTTCGACTATTTCTTTGTCGTGGTCGAGACCCATTTTGACCTTGATGACCTTGTAGGGCGAAGTTTCCTCGATTTTTTTGCGCATCTCCTCGGGGTCGGCATCATAGCTTATGGTAAAAGATGTGTTGGGGCAGCGGTCGGGGTTGAGGCCCCAGATTTTATACCAGGGCTGACCCATGATTTTGCCCGTGAGGTCGTGCAGGGCGATGTCGACCGAGGCTTTGGCAGCGCGGTTGTCGGGAGCCGTCTTGTCCATATACTCGTGTATGTCTTCGATGCGGAAGGGGTCGGCGAACTGGCCAAGGTCGAGCTTGGAGAGGAACTCGGTAACAGAGTCGACCGACTCGCCCAGGTATGGGGGCATCGATGCCTCGCCGTAGCCTACAACGCCGTCGTATTCGATTTCGACTTGCACGCCGGGTGTCGTCTTGCGTTGCGAACGGGCAAGGTTGAAAGCGTGGCGTAGCTGTAGTTCGTAGGGGCGGAAGCGTAGGTTGAGCCGTCCCGGTCGGGCTGTTTCTTTTGTCGCCTGGCCGAAGGCTGAAAATGATATGGGTGATGCGGCTATCATGGCGCCAAGCACACTGGTTTTGAGGAAATTTCTGCGGTCCACAATTATATAGTTGTTGTTTGACTTGTCATAAAAAATAAACTTATATCCCTGTGATTAAGAGTCAGAAGTACCAGGGATGGTTGCGGGCACGGGTGATGCCCGGAGTCTCCTCGTTACCGGCGATGCGCACGGCGTGGAGGAAGGGAGTGGTGAGGTAAGACTCCGACTCGGGGTCAACGCTGTTGCGCTTTACTCGGCCCGACGAATGTACGTAGTTGCCGTCGTGGTCGTAAATGGCAACGTGTGTCACCTTGCCGGTTCGGGCGTTGCCGAAGAAGAGCAGGTCGCCGGGGCGGCAGCTACGCCAGTTGGCGGCCTCGATTCGTTTGCCGGTAAGGGCTTGCTGCGAGGCATCGCGCATCAGGATTAACCCGTTGGCATAGTAGCTTACCTTGGCAAGCCCCGAGCAGTCGAGGGCCTTGGTCGATGTGCCGCCCCAGAGGTAGGGGGTGCCTTCCATCGAGTATGCGATGTCGAGTATGCGGTCGGGGTCGAAATTCTGAGCCGCCCATGTTTCGATTGGAGTCAGGTCGTCGACATTGGCAAAGGCTGTTCGCCCGTCGGGCAGCTCGATGCCTACGCGGCCATGCTCTACGTGCACCTCGTTGCCGGGCACGGTGACTATGCAGCCGTTGACAAGGTCGGTAACTACGTCGCGCAGGCTCTTGGCTGTCGGGCTGGTGTAGGCGCGAGTCTGGTAGGGCGATGTCACGATGAAACGCTTGGCACCGCGCCATGCGGTCATTTGTTCTGGAGTCTTGGCGACAACCGACGACGAGGGTACCCATGCTATGTAGCCGTCGGGCGTTTGTACGCGCCACCATTCGCTGTCTTTGTGCAATACGCGCACAGGGGTGCCCATCACGGCCTGTGTGGCCATTTCGGCCGAGTGACGGCCTGCCGTGCGCAGACTCGCCGCCGAAATGCGCACCTGGGCCCACTGGTCGTAGGGCATAAGCCTTATGCTGTCGGCGTAGTCAACGCCGGCCTCGGCAAGGGCCTTGACCGTGGCTTTGAGAGCCGTGGAGTCCGACATCTCGCCGCCTACCACGAGGCTGCCGTCGTTGTTGTGATACGCCTTGATGTCGTAGACGGCCTGCCGGGCATCGGGTGCTACCTGTGCCTTTACGGTCTTGATGCACTCCTGTGCTTTTGCAAGCATGTCGGCCGACGACTGTGCGGCAAGCGGCAACGCGGCCACGGCCAGCGCTATGATTGCTGTATATCTCATTTTTTTGCTTCTACGGTAACAGGTTCGATAGATATGATTTCGAGGTCAGACGACCATGCAGGGTAGAACAGATTGGCCTTTGTGGTCTCAACTTCGCCAACCTGGAAGTCTACGGTCTCGCTGCGAACGAATTTCTTGGCAGGGTAGAGCGGTCCACAAACGCCTGTGTTCGACGCGAAACGGTGGGCGTCGATGCCGTGGCTGTAGAAGTTTACAATCTCGGGGTCTTCGGCTCCTTTGTAGCGGCCAAACGAGGTGTCGACAGGTACCCAGCCTATGCCTTCGAAGTAGACTTCGGTCCAGTCGTGCAGGTTGGTCTCGCCCGGGTGCAGCATCCAGCCGCTTTCCCAGCGCGCCGGCACGCCGAGGGTGCGCATAAGCGAGATGTAGAGCAGCGACACCTGGCCGCAATCGCCATGGCGCTCGGTCAGGACGTATTGCGGTATGCAGGGTATGGTGCTATACTCGCGAGCGCCGGCCCACGGGAATTGCGAGTCGATATAGTCGTAGACCAATTCACTCTGTTTGATGGGGTCGGTCTCGTTGCCCACGATGGCATGTGCAAGTGAGTCGAGGCGCACGATATGGGGTGCCTCGAACGATGTATAGCGGCGGTATAGGTCGCCCGATTTGTCGTAGGGCTTTATTGCCGAGGCCATTTCGCCAACGGGGAAATATCGCCCCGAGGTTTCGAACTCGCCTACGTATTCAAAATGTGCAGTATCGCCGGGAGCGGGTGCGGCTGCGGTGAAATATATCGTGTTGTGTACCGACCGGCCGTCAGAGAGTATATACTCTTGCGGCAGAGAGGAGATGATGCTGACATTGCGCTGGCGTCCGCCGTCGGGATTGCCTAACGGTAGGGGCATCCACACGCGCAGGCTGTCGCCGGTGTATAGTTCGTGGCCGGGCACGTCGACACTGAAACGGTATTTCACACGGTGGCTCAGCCCCTTGTCGTTTTTGCCGCGATAAAAAGAAAGAACGGAGTCGACGTAGGCGTAGCGGTTTTGTGTCGCCGCGTCGCCACGGCTTTCTTTCGAGGCGTATTCCGGGTTGAGCAGGTTGAGGTTGCGCGGCGACTTGCGGTGGAAACGCTCTTCGCCGTCGATGTTCATGGATTCTATATAGTGACGAGCCACGAACGTGTCGAGGTCGGCATCGGTTACTTCGGGGTGCTGTCGCTGTATGGCTTCGAGTATTTCGAGGCGCGACAACGAGAAGTCTGCCGCCGTGCGGCGCGCAATCGCCTTCGACGAATCCGTTTCATACCAGTCGGGCAAGACCGCTTCGGCGGCTGCTGCCTCGGCTGCCTTATATTCTTGTGCCTCATGGTAGACCATATACGAGCCGAAAGCTCCGAGGCATACCACTACGGCGAGGGTCACTGCTTTTTTCATTTATGATGTTAGGTAGGGTCGTATTTTTAAAATTATCCGTAAAGATAGCGAAAAAAATCGATATGTCAAAAACTGTATGTCCTTTTAGTTCTTAACACTGTTGTGCGATGGTTGGGTGAGGACGCCATTTTCGAGGAATTCCTTGACGAACTTGTTCGAAACAGCGCGTTCCTCGGGATTGAAACCGTGTCCGGCACCGGGTATCACGCCCAGATGCGCGTTATGGTATCTCTTCATCGCTTCTTCGGAGTAGCCGAGTGGCACAATCCTGTCTTTGGAACCGTGTATGATTTGTACCGGGCCTTCGTAGCCGCAGATTGTCTGATAGACATCCAAATCCCTGATTTCCATAAAGAAGCGTTTGCCAAGAGGCACGTTCCACAGTATTGTTGTGTCGGGTATCTCTTCTACGGTTTTGTAGCGTTCGTTCCAGTTGTCGGGAATACATAGTGCCGGGTATACCAGTACGAGGCCGCTGACAGTGTCTTTCAATTCGGCAGCCGCCAGGGCCGAAACTAATCCTCCCTGGCTTTCGCCTATTAGTACAATCTCGTCCTTATCGGCACCCGGCCTGTCGAGAAAGTGCCTTACAGCTGCCTTGAGGTCGTTTTTCTCGTCGAGAATCGACATGTTTACGGTGTTGTTGTCACTGCGGCTATGTATGCTGCCACAGGGATAGTCGAAGCTGTAGACTGTATAGCCCAGGCCGTTGAGCGTGTCGATATAGTCTTTGGCGAATTTATGCGTGCCATTGAAACCGTGGCTGATTATTGCCACGCCTTTACTGTTGCCGTCGGCAGGTGCTGCTACTATTCCGTAAATATCTCGTTCTCCGTTTTTTATCCATAAATCTTCTCCCACGGCACGGCTTGTGCCTGCGATTAAGAAGGCTAACGACAAGGAAGCTATGCGAATTGTTTTAGTCATGGTAATTTATATTTTGCAACAAATGTAGCTCAAATTGACGATAATACCAAAAACAATATCTATCATTGCGCCGAACCGGCTGTCAGATGGTGGATTGGCAACCGTGCTCGGGTAGGGCGCAAAAAAAATTGATTGTCATCGCGACAACCAATCTAATTAACCTTAAATCTATACCATGAAAAACACGATGCAAAGTTATATAGTTTTTCAATTATATGCAAGTATTCTTTTGCAAAATGCTGTATATTTAACATTTTTTAGCGTTGAAAAACCAAAAGTAAGCCGCGCGGCTGGTAATTAGTTTGTTTCAGCCCCTCAGAGCTTGCATTTTGCTAAAGATGCCAATATTTTATCAATTGTATTAAAATCAGCATCACTGCGAGAACGAGAAAGCCGAGAAATCCGTTGGCAAGGTTGTTGTCGGCATGGTCTATTTCATTGAAATCTTCCGAACCATAGCGGATTTGCCGATATGACACTTTCTTCCCACGACGGAACAGTCGCAGACAACCATACCGAAGCCCGGCTCCGATATGAAGAATCGCCGAACCGAACCATGACCGTATGAATATTTCAGCTATAAATTCCATAATCATCAATTATCGTAATCTATGCTAATCCAATAAACGTAATTACAGTTAATCGTGCTATTTTGAGAGTCAGCAACAAAGGAATTGCCGATTTTATCTGCCGGCGTCCATTTACAGCCAATGCGTTTACGCAGAATGTCAAAGGGAATGACAGTAGAAATCAAAGCTGTAATTTCTCCTTGATTGTCAGATTTCCAATACTGTGCATAGTCTGAAAATTCCACATCAGCAGACATATCATCTTCAATAACACGATATATAAAGTCCTTAATATCATCAATCGGTTGTTGATAATCTTTAGTGATTATTCTCACCCAATATGATTTTCGATAATCAGTCCATAAGTCAAACAACTGTCTGAGTTCTTTGTTGCCGCCATAGTCATACATGACCTGTTGACTGGTTTTCAAAGAAACCAAAGATGCGATTCTAATAAAGTCCTCTGTGTGATGTTGATAATATGTT
>ERZ778517.1911-NODE-1911-length-13635-cov-4.496244_pt1 | contig 13635 bp, 13 predicted proteins | sample MGYA00510341_ERZ778517 | MGnify/ENA primary metagenome ERZ778517 (study PRJEB29527, sample SAMN07138964) | mouse gut metagenome | material: feces | host: mouse | place: China:Nanjing | collected 2016-01-25 ... | reverse complement strand
AAGTATACACTGATTTCGATGAGTTATAAAATCACGATTACAATATTTTTTGTCTGAAATGGCAAAAGGCAAATCGCTCGTTTCAAATGGGCGAATTTTTATAATAGGGATAACCGTGCTGCGTAAAAATTTCAAGCCGGGTTAAAAATTTTTTTTGCAGGTTCAATTATTTTGCATACCTTTGCGCTAACAATTTTGTTAATCATGTTTGTAAAACAATTGTGTTAGATGAACGAACAGCAGATAGAACAGCATAATACCGAGGAATTGATACTCCTTTCGGCTGAAAAAGAGTTCCTCGAAAAGGGATATTCCGGTGCCAAGACCACGGCAATAGCCGAAGCTGCGGGGGTGACTCATGCAATGTTGCATTATTATTTCCGCACCAAGGACAAGTTATTCGAAAAAATCATAGCCGACAAGATGGCGCGCCTTGGCGAAATCTTGTTTGGCGTACTCTCAAACCGTGATTTGTCATTGCGCGAGAATATCGAGTTAGGTGTGACAAGCCATTTTGATTTCCTTGCTGCAAACCCGTCGTTGCCGCGCTTCATTTTCAACGAGTTATACTGCAATCCACAGCGCCTTGAAACAATGAAGAATAGCATCCTGGCAATGGCCTCGCAGACCATAGGCAATCTCCAGCAAGTTATCGACGAAAATGCCGCCCTGGGTCGATGCCGCCGTGTGAATGCCGCGATGTTGCTGCTCGATATCGTATCGCTCAACATCTTTCCATTTGTAGCGGAGCCGATTATCAATGTCGTGGCCGGCTGCGTTTTCGAAAGCAAAGATGATTTTCTCGAGCGACGCAAGCGCGAAAACGTAAATACCATACTACACAAACTCGAAATCAAGGGCGATGATTAAACGACTTTTTTTGATACTCGCGGCCATGGCAGCGGCTGTCGCCTCGACCGCGCAAGTCACCTTGGAGCAGTGCAAGGCGTACGCCGCCGAGAACTATCCGTTGCTCCATAAGTACGGACTAGTCGACCGCATCCGCGATGTAGATTTGTCGGAAATAAACAAGGGCTGGTTGCCGCAAATCGAAATCTACGGCCAGGCGACGGCGCAAAACGTGGTGCCGGCCTTCCCTGATAAATTATCAGGCATCTTAGAGCAGATGGGCACCGATGTCCGAGGGCTCGGCAAGGTGCAGTACAAGGCCGGCATAGACCTCGTCCAGACCATCTGGGACGGCGGTTCGTCGAAAGCGCGGCGCGAGGTGGCTCATGCCACTGCCGACGAGCAGCGGTCGGCCCTCGACGTGCAGATGTATGCTATAAATCAACGTGTCGAAAACCTCTTTTTCGGCATCTTGCTGATTGAGGAGCAGACGCGCCAGATTATGCTTACGCGCGAGTTGCTCGAAAGCAACCTCGCCAAGCTGCGTTCGATGAAGGCCAACGGCACGGCCATGCAGAGCGATGTCGATATGGTCGAGGCCCAGGAGCTCACCGTAGGGCAGCAGCTAATCCAGGCTAAGAGCAATGCCGCCGACTGCCGCAAGCTGCTCGGGCTGTACACCGGCCAGGACATGAGTACCTGCGAATTAGCGAAACCTGCGCCGACAATGCCCACCACTTATTCGTCCGACCGGCCCGAACTGCGTCATTTCGATGCAGCCCTGAGTCTCAACCGTACGCAGTTCGAAAATGTAAAGGCGTCGCTGATGCCCAAAATCGGCTTATTTGCCCAGGCGTATTACGGTTATCCCGGCTTCGATTATTTCAAAAGCATGATGAGCCGCGACTTGTCGTTCAATGTCCTTGCCGGGGTAAAGGTGTCGTGGAATATCGGCTCGTTTTACACCAAAAGCAACCGTGAGCAAAAGTTGAAACTTTCGGGCGAGGGCATTGTCAACGACCGCGACGTGTTCTTGTTCAACACCGGCCTCGAGACGCAGGCGCAGGCCGACGCCATCGAGGAGTACAAGGCCCTGATGGCCGAGGACTCGCGCATAGTCGACCTGCGAGCCAATGTGCGCCGCGCTGCTGAGTCGCAACTCGAAAACGGCGTAATCGACGCCACCGCGCTACTCACCAAAATCACCGACGAGAACCAGGCACGGCTAAATGCCGCATATCACGAGATACAAATGATACAAAGCATCTATAAACTCAAATACGTTCTAAACCGATGAAGACTAACTATATATATCCTCTTGCCCTGCTCCTGCTTGCCTCGTGCGGCAGCAAAAACGATTATGATGCAAGCGGCATCTTCGAGGCTACAACTGTGACCGTGTCGGCTGAAACAAGCGGTAAAATACTGACTATGAATGTTATAGAAGGCGATAGTCTCGACCTTGGCCAGCAAGTCGGCTTGGTCGATACGACCTTGCTTTCTTTGCAATATATGCAGTTGCAGAGCCAGCAGTCGTCGGCCGAGCAATCGTCGCCCGATATAGCCGCCCAAGCAGCAGCTTTGAGGTCGCAAATCGCCCATCAGCAAAACGAATGTAGGCGTATAGCACGCCTGCTTGCCGACGGCGCCGCCACCCAGAAGCAGGGCGACGATGCCAACGCCCAGCTCAAGACCCTCAACGCGCAACTCGAGGCCCTCCTATCGACCCTCGGAAAGAGCCGTACTTCGATTTCTGACAACGCTTTGGCCCTTCAGTATCAGAAAGAACAGATACAGGAAAATATCGAGAAAAGCATTATCACCGCCCCAATAACAGGCGTAGTGCTACAAAAATATGCCGAGGCCGGCGAGTTTGCCACTCCGGGGCGCCCGTTGTTTAAGATGGCCAATCTCAACGACATATATCTCCGTTGCTATTTCACCGTTTCGCAGCTTGCCGACATATCGGTGGGTCGCGAGGTGACGGTCATTGCCGATTTCGGCGGCGACGAACACTATGAATACCCCGGCAAGATTATCTGGATTGCCCAGGAGAGCGAGTTTACGCCCAAATCAATACAGACCAACGATTCGCGAGCCAACCTTGTGTACGCCGCCAAGGTTTCCGTCGCCAACGACGGCAGGCTGAAACTCGGGCAATACGGCGAGGTGCGCTTATGAGCAATGCTGTCGAAATAAGGGGCTTGTCGAAGTCTTACGGCAAGGTCAAGGCTCTCGACGCTGTGAGTTTTGACGTGCCGCGAGGCTCCTTGTTCGGCCTCATCGGGCCCGACGGCGCAGGCAAGAGCACGCTCTACCAAATCCTTACCACCATGCTCGTGCCAGATGGAGGCACGGCCACGGTCGCAGGCCTCGATGTGGTGGCCGACTATCGCAAAATCAGGTCGATAGTAGGCTATATGCCCGAGCGTTTCTCGCTATATCCCGACCTCACCGTCAACGAAAACCTGCATTTCTTTGCCTCGCTTTTCGGTGTCAGCGTCAAGGATAATTACGATTTGATTGCGCCGTTTTTCGACCAGCTTGCGAAATTTCCCGACCGCCGTGCAGGGGCGCTGTCGGGCGGTATGAAGCAGAAGCTCGCCCTCGGCTGCGCACTCATCCACAGGCCCGAAATACTCTTGCTCGACGAGCCCACGACAGGTGTCGATGCCGTGAGCCGCAGCGAGTTCTGGGACATGCTTGCCACACTCCGCGAGAAAGGCATCACCATACTGGTATCGACATCGTATATGGACGAGGCACAGCGTTGCGAACAAATCGCGCTAATCAACCGTGGACGCATACTCAGGGTCGACACACCGGCGCGTCTTGTCGCCGGCATCGGCGAGAGCCTCTATGCCGTTTCGGCACGCGAGATGTATCCTCTCCTACTCGCCTTGCGCGAAATCCCCTCGGTCAAGGACTGCTATACCTTCGGCGCGACACTGCATGTTGTGGCTGGAGATGATTTCAATCCTGCCGAAATAGCCCGGGCTTTGAGCAACAGGGGACTGAACGACATAAAAATCGAACCGACACAGGGCGATATCGAAGATTTATTTATAAAACTTGCCGACGGTGGACAGTGAAAATACTATATCAGTCAGAAATTTGACCAAGAAATTCGGAAATTTCACGGCGGTCGACAACATCAGCTTCGATGTCGCCCGTGGCGAAATCTTCGGCTTTCTCGGTGCCAACGGTGCCGGTAAGACCACGGCCATGCGTATGCTCTGCGGCCTCAGCCTGCCTACGTCGGGCCATGGCACCGTGGCCGGTTACGACATCGTGCGACAGCCCGAGGAAATAAAGAGGCATATAGGGTATATGAGTCAGAAATTCTCGCTGTATCAAGACCTTACCGTGGCTGAGAACCTTACGCTGTTCTCCACAATCTACGGCATGACCGACGGGGAAATACGGGCGAAGTCCGACGAGGTTTTCAAACTCTTGGAAATGACGGCGATGAAAGACACGCTTGTCCGCGACATACCTACCGGCTGGAAGCAGAAACTTGCCTTTTCTGCCGCCACTATCCACCGACCAGGCGTGCTCTTCCTCGACGAGCCTACCGGCGGTGTCGACCCCGTGACGCGCCGCAAGTTCTGGGAGCTGATATACAGGGCGTCATCGCAGGGCATGACCATCTTCGTGACCACGCACTATCTCGACGAGGCCGAGTACTGCAACCGCATATCAATCATGGTCGACGGCAAAATCAAGGCTCTCGACACCCCGGAAAATTTGAAGTCTCAATACGGCGCCACGACGATGGACGAAGTCTTCCGCATCGTCGCCAAAGATGCAAAGAGAGGAGATTGAAGCCATGTCGATTTTAGCGTCAATGATAAAGAAAGAGACACTGCATACCGTCCGCGATGCGCGCACGGTGACGATAGTGTTGGTTATGCCGGTGGTGTTGCTTTTGCTGTTCGGTTTCGCCATATCTACCGAGGTAAACGATGTGAAAGTGGTGGCGGTAATACAGCAGCACGACGACGGGTCGCGGCTGTTGCTCGAGCGTTTGCGGGCAAATCCTTATTTTACGTTCAAAGGACTTGTAGCCGACAACGAGGTAGAACCGACGCTGCGTCGCGGCCTCGCCGATGCAGCCGTGATACAGCGGACTGCTAATGGCAAAAGCGATTACCAGATAGTAGTCGACGCCTCCAATACCAATATCGCCCAGACAGCTACCGGCTATCTTGAGAGTGTGATTGCCGGCAATACCGAGTCGCCGGTGCTAATCAACACCTTATACAACCCACTGCTAAAGAGTGCCTACAACTTCGTGCCCGGCATCATGGGCATGATATTCATACTTATATGCGCCATGATGACCTCGGTTTCGATAGTCAGCGAGAAAGAGACCGGCACCATGAACCTGTTGCTGGTGTCGCCTGTCAGGCCGCGCACTATCATATTAGGTAAAATCGTGCCCTATTTCATACTGTCGTGTATCATACTCTCCCTGATGCTTGTGATAGCTTATACGGTCTTGGGCTTGCCATTCTCGACCGAGGTGTTCAATGTCATTTGGGTGTCCTTGCTCTATATCGTCCTCGCCCTCGCGCTGGGATTGTTTATATCGACTTTGGCAAACACCCAGGTCACGGCCCTATTGGTGTCGGGCGTGCTGTTTATGCTGCCAGTGATTATGCTGTCGGGCATGATATTCCCTATCGAGAATATGCCCGTCCCACTGCAATGGTTGTCGTGTATAATACCGGCGCGATGGTATATTTCGGCCATGCGTACGCTTATGATACAGCAGTTGCCGCTGCAGTATATCGCTACCGAAGTCGCAATACTCACAGCGATGACCCTCGCCGTGCTCGCCCTTGCGATTAAGAAATTCAACACCAAACATTGACAGCAACGTTATGAAACTTAGGCTTCTCAAGATTTTGCTCAAAAAAGAGGTGTGGCTGATGATGCGCAATCCATTCATACCTAAGATAATAATAGCCATTCCGTTTATGGCTATGCTCATCCTGCCCCTTGTGGCCAATCTCGATGTAAAGGATGTCGGTGTGGCTGTGGTCGATAACGACCGGTCAATCCTGTCGCGACGCATCGTTGCCGACGTGGATGCCTCGGAGTTTATGGAGGTCAAGGAGTGCGTCTTTCTTTACGACGAGGCATTGCAGATGGTCGAAAACGGCGATGTCGATGTGATACTCTCTATACCACGCGATTATAGTGTCGACTTGGCCCGTGGCAGTAAACCGCATTTGTCGATTGATGCCAATGGTGTCAATGCAACCAAGGGTATGCTCGGGTCGCGCTATGTGGCAAATTCAGTCATGGCTACGCTGGCCCGATGGCAGGCGGAGTCGGGTCATGCGCTCGATATGCCTCAGATTTGCGTCATGAACTACTATAACCCGACGCTCAACTTTCGTAATTACATGATTCCGGCACTTATGGTAGTGCTAATCATCATAATCTGCGGCTTCCTGCCTACGCTCAACCTTGTCAGTGAGAAAGAGGCAGGCACTATCGAGGCAATGAACGTAACGCCTGTAGGCAAGCTGACATTCGTCTTGTCGAAGCTCATTCCCTACTGGCTCGTAGGCATATTGGTCGTTACCGTCGGCATGATAATCGGTTGGCTTGTTTACGGCCTTGCCCCGGCAGGCAATATCGGTGCTATCTACCTTGCCGCCATATTGTTTAGCCTCGTCATGTCGGGCCTCGGTGTGGCGATTGCAAACAAGTCGGCCACAATCTTGCAGAGCATATTTGTGATGTTCGCCTTCATAGTTATATTCCAGCTTATGGGCGGCCTGTTCACGCCTATATCGTCGATGCCTCAGTGGGCGCAGTATATCACCTATGCCGTACCGCCGCGATACTTTATCGAAATCATGCGTTCGGTCTACCTCAAAGGGGCCTCCGTAGCCGACCTCTGGCCCCAGTACCTCGCCCTGGCCGCCTTCGCCACCACCCTCTGCCTCATCGCCGCCACCACTTACAAAAAGAGGGAGTAATCAAATCATAATCCGCGTTAATTTTACTTCTACAAGTTTGTGAAATTGAAACTTTTGTTTAATTTCGCAGACTAAATATGCACGTGTAAATCATAACCCTCTAAATACTATGAAACGTTACCTTTTTACCCTCTTCCTGATGGTTTTCGGCCTCTACCTTGTGGCAGAGGATACCCCCTATGCCGGCAAGACGATGGCCGTCATAGGCGACAGCTATGTGGCCAACCATCGCAGACCCAAGGCTGAGACATGGCACTCGCGGGTGGCCGAGCGCCTGGGCATGAGCTATCTCAATTTCGGCCGTAACGGCGGCTGCATCGCCTTCGACCGCAAGCGCGAGGGTTTCGGCCCGAGCATACTCGACCGGTATACCACCATACCCGACACCGTAGACTGCATCCTCGTCATAGCCGGCCATAACGATGCCTACAAGATTGGCACCAACGCCGACTCGCTGCAGATGTTCCGCACCGCCCTCGACTCGCTCTGCCGTGGTTTGCGCGACCATTACCCCAAGGCCCATCTTGGCTTTGTCACGCCATGGGATGTGCCTCGCCAAGGCTTCCCCGAGGTCAATGCCACTATACACGAGGTCTGCTCCGCAAATGGCATACCAGTACTCGATGCCGCTACGACGAGCGGCATACGCCCCGGCGACGCCGATTACCGCCAGCGGTATTTCCAAAATACCAACGACCAGGCCCACCTCAATGCCGAAGGCCACGGCCTGCTGCTCGATTGGGGCGAGAGATTTGTGCGCGGCGTGATGAACCAGGACCCCGACACTGCCTACGTCTTTACCTACTTCGACACAAAGAAACAGGCTGCCGGCCTGTGCATAGCCTACAGCTACGACGGCTACAATTGGACGGCGATTAACGACGGCAAGCCCGTGATGCGCCCCAATGTCGGCAAGGATAAACTGCTCCGCGACCCGAGCATCTGCCAGGCCCCCGACGGCACCTTCCACCTTGTGTGGACCTCGAGCTGGAAAGAACCCGTCATCGGTCATGCCACCTCGCGCGACCTTGTCAACTGGAGCGAACAGCAGGCCATACCCGTGATGAAGGACTACCCGACGAGCCGCAACGCATGGGCCCCCGAGCTGTTCTACGACGAGCCCTCGGGCACGTATTATATCTTTTGGGCAAGCACCGTGCCCGGAGCCAAGGGCATCAAGACCGATGGCTGCGTGAGCGAGAACGAATATAACCACCGCATCTACTGCACCTCCACAAAAGACTTCAAAAAGTTCTCGAAGACTCGCCTGTGGTACAACCCCGATTTTAATGTCATCGATGCCGCCATTGTGCGTGACCCCCAAACTGGCGAACTCATCATGGCCGTTAAGAACGAAAACCTCAATCCGCCCGAGAAGAACATCCGCATAACTCGTGCCAAGTCGATGAAATCGGGTTTTGACAAGAAAGTTTCAGAGCCAATCAACAAACAGCTTAAAGATGGGCTGCCGGCCTGGAGCGAGGGGCCGGCACCGCTATTCGTCGGTAACGACCTCGTGGTGTTTTTCGATATGTATCGCAGCCACCGCTTTGGTGCATCTGTCAGCCACGACCATGGCAAAACTTGGGAGGATTGTACCGACCGTATAAGTATGCCTAAAGGTATGAGCCACGGCACGGCAATCAGCGTTCCGCGCAGCGTGGTCGACAAGTTGAAAAGTACTGAAGCCACGAAATTATAATCTGCGTTAATTTTTGGCAAAAAGTTTGCGAAGTCAGATTTATTGTTTAACTTTGCAGCCGTAACAATCCTACCGGCTAAACAATGACTGCTTATTCTACATATCACTCTGCCGAGTCCATGCCCATGACGGGTGTGACTATGATGGGTATGATGTGCATGCGCAGCCGACGGAGCCGGGTGTGAGTATCGTCACGTATTTAACTCATTATAGTCCGGCTCCTGACAAGGGGCCGGATTTTTTATTTTTAGATTATATGGACTATAAGAAATTAGGCTTTAACACCCGCCAGATTCATGCCGGGCTCGACCATACTCCCGAGACCGGGGCCAGGGGCGTGGCTATCTACCCCACGGCCGCTTACCGCTTCAAGACTTGCGAATATGCCGCAAATCTCTTCGACCTCAGCGAGGCCGGTAATATCTACACCCGTCTGCAGAACCCTACGTCGTCGGCCTACGAGGAGCGCGTTGCCGCACTTTATGGCGGTGTGGGAGCCCTTGCCGTGGCTTCGGGCATGAGTGCTATACTCCTCACTGTGACCGCGCTGGTCGAGAAGGGGCAGAATATCGTGGCCTCGCCGCTACTCTATGGCGGTACTTACAACCAGTTCAGACACTCTCTGCGCAAACTCGGTGTCGAAGTCAGGATTGCGCCTACCACGGCCCCCGAGGATTTCGAGGCGCTTATCGACGAAAATACCCGCGCCATCTTCGTCGAAAGCATGGGCAATCCTACATGCTATGTGCCCGACCTCGAGGCCCTTGCCAAAATCGCTCACAACCACGGCGTGCCTTTCATCGTCGACAACACTTTCGGTGCCGGCGGCTACCTTTGTAACCCCTTCGACTGGGGGGCGGACATCATCGTCGATTCTGCCACGAAATGGATTAACGGCCATGGCACGGCAATGGGCGGCATAATAGTCGACGGCGGTAAATTCGACTGGAATAACGGCAAGTTCCCCCAACTGTCGCAGCCCGACGAGAGCTACCACGGCCTGGTGCTGACCGAGGCTTTCGGCCCTGCGGCATTTATCGTCAAGTGCAGAGTCGGCGGACTGCGCGACTTCGGCTGCTGCCCCTCGCCTTTCGATTCGTATTTGATGATGCTCGGACTCGAAACTTTGTCGCTGCGTGTGCGCCACGAGGTAGAGTCGACTCGCCGACTGGCAGAATACCTTCGCAATCATCCTAAAGTCAAGAAAGTAAGCTATGTGGGCTTCGACGACCACCCCGGCTATGAGAATGCTCAAAAATACTTCCGTTTCGGGGCGTCGGCCGTCCTCAATGTAGAGTTAAAAGGCGACCTCGATTCCACCGTGCGCTTTGTCGAGGCTCTCGAACTTGCGGCGCATATGACCATGATTGGCGACTCTATAACCGTTGTCACGCACCCTGCGTCGACCACGCACAAGCAGCTTAGTGCCGCCGACCTCGAGGCTGCCGGTGTCACCCCCACACTGCTGCGCATATCGCTCGGCCTTGAAGATGTAGAAGACATTATTGCCGATTTCGAACAAGCCTTCCGCCATGTCGAGTGAACCTGTAATCATCCGTAGTCATCACCCCTTCGTCCTCGAGTCGGGCGAGGTGCTGCCCGAACTGACCATCGCCTATCACAGCTATGGCAGGCTCAATGCCGCACGCGACAATGTGGTCTGGGTATGCCACGCCCTCACCGCCAACAGCGATGTGGCCGACTGGTGGCCGCATACGGTAGAGCAGGGTGCCTTCCTCGACCCCGACAAGTGGTATGTGGTCTGTGCCAACATTCTGGGTTCGCACTACGGCACCACCGGGCCGCTGCATGTCAACCCGGCCACTGGCAAGCCCTACTACGACTCGTTTCCGCGCTTTACCATAGGCGACATGGTTGCGGCACACCGCCTATTGACCGACATGCTCGGTATCAGGCAGATACACGCCCTCGTCGGCAGTTCGGTCGGCGGTTTTCAGGCTTTGGAATGGATAGCCCGGGAACCCTCGCGCTTCGACCGCCTCATCCTCATAGCCACTGATGCCAAGGCCTCGCCATGGACAATTGCCATCGACGAGACGCAGCGTATGGCCATAAAGAGCGACCCGACATACGGCGAACCTCGTCCCGATGCCGCCCGCGACGGCCTTGCCGCAGCACGGGCCATAGGTTTGCTGACATACCGTGGCCCCGAGGGGTATAACTTGAGTCAGCAGGATGCCGCCACCGACGACCCCTTTGCCATGCATCGCGCCTGTACCTACCAACGGCACCAGGGCGATAAACTCGTCTGCCGTTACAATGCCTATTCCTACCTCGCCATACTCGATGCCTTCGACACACACGACATCGGCCGTGGTCGAGGCGGTGTCGACAAGGTACTCGGCTCAATTTCTTGCCCGACGATAGTCGTAGGTATTTCGACTGATATCATATTTACCCCTGCCGAGATGCGCAGTCTTGCCGCGAAAATACCGGGGGCTGCCTATCGCGAGATTGACAGCCCCTACGGTCACGACGGTTTCCTGGTCGAGCACGGGCAGTTGAACTCAATTCTAACACCCTTTATCAATGGATAATAAAATTCGTATAGGACTCTTTGGCTTCGGCGTTGTCGGCCAGGGGATTTACCAGGTTGTCAGCAAGGCCCCCAATGCACATGCCGAAATCCGCCGAATATGTGTGCGCAATCTCGCAAAGCCGCGCAGCGTCGAGGCCCCTGGAGAGTTGTTTACCGACCGTGTTGCCGACATACTCGACGACCCCGGGATTGACCTTATAGTCGAGGTAATCGACAATGCCGACGCTTCGTATAAGATAGTTTGCGATGCCCTGCGCCGGGGCATACCCGTTGTATCCGGCAACAAGGCCATGATAGCGCGACACCTGCCCGAGCTGATAGCCTTGCAGCAAGAACACGATACGGCCCTGCTATATGATGCCTCGTCGTGCGGCTCAATTCCCGTAATTCGTAATCTCGAGGAGTATTACGACAACGACCTGCTTCTCGAGGTCAAGGGCATACTCAACGGTTCGTCGAACTATATCCTCTCACGTGTCTTTGACCATGGCGAGGATTATGCGTCGGCCTTGGCCAAGGCTCAGGCTCTCGGATTTGCCGAGAGCGACCCCACGTTCGACATCGAGGGCTACGATTCTTTGTTCAAGCTCGTGATTATCACCATGCACGCCCTCGGAGTGTATGTGCGCCCCGAAGATATTTTCACTTTCGGAATATCGTCGATTCATGATTCCGACATACGCTATGCTCGTGAGAAAGGTGTGAAAATAAAGCTTGTGGCGCAGGTGGCGAAGGTCGGCAACGGCCGTTTCACCATGTTTGTAATGCCCGAGTTTGTGCGTCCCGGCAAGTATATCTACAGCGTTGACGACGAGTACAACGGCGTGGTCATACGTGGCGAGTGCTATGACCGGCAGTTTATGTTCGGCAAGGGTGCGGGTTCGCTGCCTACGGCTTCGTCGATTTTGAGCGACATCATGGCGCGTCGCCACGACTACCGCTACGAGTATAAAAAGATGCACTATATCGACCGCCCCGTCTACACGACCGACATACCCCTGCGTATCTATGTGCGTTATTCGTCAACGCCCATCCCCGACTTGCTTCCTTTCACAGCCATTCACGAGCAATATCTGTCGGCCGAGTCGTGCTATGTTATCGGCGACATCAACCTCGCCGACCTGATTGCGCACCGCCACATCCTCTCCGCCCTCGACGTCTTCGTGGTCAACACCTCGTCTTTCTTCGAACACCTGGATTGAATACACGGGCGAAATAAGTCACATCCCCTGATTATAGCAATCGGCTCCCCAACGTTCGGGGTTGGAGTCGATGTAATTCATTATGTTGTCAAACGCAGTCTGATGGCGAATAATATGTTCATAATAATTTCGTTGCCAAATATCCGGTAGGGGCGCAATACATTGCGCCCGCGCCAGGCGTGTTACAGCAGCTTTGAAAGTTCTGATAACAACAGCTAATGCGCTGTTATAGTGATTGTCACGACATGATTCGCCATGGCGCGGTGCTTTCAGACAACCGACGTTGGTTTGTCCGGGAGCGATTTGCTGTTCCGACACGATTTGCTGACCATACGCTGTTTGCTGTGCGGGCGCAATGTATTGCGCCCCTACGGCGGCGGTGCGTATCGCTATCACCATGTGTATGTGGTTGGGCATGACTATGTGGTTGTATAGCTCTACTCCGCTGTGATGGGCGGGAATGTCGATGATACAGGATGTCACAATATCCCCTAAGGGCGAGAGACACATCTTGCCGTCGGCAATATGTCCGAATATATGTTTCTTGCCGGCAGTACAAATAGTGATTAAATATATACCGCCGTTATAGTCGTGCCAATCGGCACGAAACCGATGCCTGTCGCCCATGTGTCCACTGATATCCGGCCTCAGTCGTCGCAATAGTGGCGGAGGACGCGGCGGTAGGAGTTGAAAATCTTGCTCTTCGACACGAAGCCTACGTAGGTATTGCCGTCGACAACGGGCAGGTTCCATGCCTGGGTGTCGTCGAAGGTCTTCATCACCTTGTCCATGCTGTCGTTGACCTCGATTTTGGCCGGAGGCATCGACATGAAGGTGCTCACGCGCATACGGCGGTAGAGGTCGGGGCGGAACATGATGTTGCGGATTTCGTCGAGCAACACCAGCCCGACGAGTTCGCGCTATGTTATCGGCGACATCAGCCTCGCCGACCTAATTGCGCACCGTCACCTCCTCTCGGTTCCCGACGTTTTCGTGGTCGACACCTTCTCCTTCTTCGAACACTTGGATTGATATAATTACTGAAATTATTTAAGTTTCGCAAGTCGATGACTTGCTTACTGTTAATTGTTTATAGTTTAGTTAGCCATAGATAGCTAATGGTTATCACTAATATTAATGTTATTTGCATTTATCAAACCATAATCTATAACGGCCAAAAAACTACTAACAGTGAGCAAGTTGCATACTTATGAAACTTAAATAAAAATAATTAATAGTGGATTTTTTAAACATTTTGATATTTTTTTTGTTATATTAGAGATTAAGTAAATTTAATGTTTATATTATGCGTGCGCGTGTCTCCTA
>ERZ778517.1910-NODE-1910-length-13643-cov-4.688696_pt1 | contig 13643 bp, 15 predicted proteins | sample MGYA00510341_ERZ778517 | MGnify/ENA primary metagenome ERZ778517 (study PRJEB29527, sample SAMN07138964) | mouse gut metagenome | material: feces | host: mouse | place: China:Nanjing | collected 2016-01-25 ... | reverse complement strand
TGATGGCGCTTTAAATGGATTAAGGCGTGATTTTAAAGCGACGATGATTGTGATATTATCGTTCTGGTAATGGAGATGTAGGCACAGACTTTAGCCCCTTGACAATTTCATACTTACATTGGAATTGGTGCGGGAGATTTTATGGAATAAACGGCAAAACGTTTATACCTGTTCAAAAATGATATTGACATCCTGCGGCAGACACGTTAGAATAAGCCTAATCAAAGAAATTCTAACAGGTGTGCGCTCTGCACGTTCAAGACAGCTTCTGTCGGATTTTCTTTATTAACACAACAGAAAACGGCAGGAGAAGACGGAGCGGCGCAGGCCATTGCGGCATATTGAATCCTGCCATGGAAAGGGAGGATGACATATGTCAAGAAAAAGGAAAAAGAAGAAACAGGCAAACAAAAATCAAAATCGACGCCAGAACCGAAAACGGATACAGCGGAATGTGAAGGATAGATTGTTTCGCTATTTGTTCGAAAAAGACCGGGATGCGCTTCTGGAGCTCTACAATGCACTGAACGGGACGGCTTACCGTGATCCGTCACAGCTTGAGATTGTGACGATTGAAAGCGCAGTTTATGTGGTGATGAAAAATGACCTTGCCTATATCCTGTCAGGCACATTAAGCATGTATGAGCACCAGAGTACATATAGCCCGAACCTACCGGTAAGGTTTCTGATCTATCTGGCACAGGAATATCAGATGGTGATAGACAAAGCGGAGAGAAGTCTGTATGGAACCGGACAGATCAGCCTGCCCACACCCCAGTGTGTTGTCTTTTACAATGGTATGAAAGAGATGCCGGAGGAACAGACGCTCAGACTGTCAGATGCTTTTGAAAATAAGAGAGCGGAAGCCGATGTGGAGCTGACCGTGCGGATGCTGAACATCAACTATGGACACAATAAGCTTCTGATGGAGAAGTGCAGGATTTTGGAGGAGTATTCTAAGCTGGCGGCTGTTATGAGGGAACGGATGCTTACTGAGAAAGAAACACAGACGGCCTTAAACCAAGCTGTGGATTACTGCATAGAGAACGATATATTAAAAGAATTTTTGCTAAAGAACCGTGCGGAGGTGTTGGGGATGCTGCTGGAAGAGTTTGACGCAGAGAAATATGAGAGAACATTACGCAGTGAAGGACGGGAGGAAGGAAGAGAAGAAGGACGGGAGGAAGGAAGAGAAGAAGGACGGGAAGAAGGAGAAGAAAAGGTAAACAGGCTCGGCATCCTTTTGACAGAGGCGGGGCGGGGAAACGACTTCTTAAGATCCCTGTCGGATCGGAAACTTCAGAAAAGACTGTTTGTTGAATTTGGCCTGGAGGATGAAAAGTAAAGGAGAACAAACCAAAGCATAGTCCCAAAATCTGATGTAAGGTATGGAATTGCCGTAAATACATCAGATTTTTGCATTTAGTTATGGAGTGTTTTAAATGAATCAAGGCATTCTTTTATCCGGCAGTACTTATAAGACGGCATTGAACGAAATGACGCAGGTAAAAACCCTCGTAATCATGCAGCTGGAATCTGCACTGGCGTACCTTCCCCGTGGCTGTATATATGCAGCCGGGTTCACGTGCGCCGTACTTTTCATAGGCGCCATATGGAAATTTGGCCTGCACAGAAAAGCTGGCAAATATTTCTGGCAGCGTCTTTTGGTCGGATTTTTCTTCCTTGTCTATATATACTGTGTCCTGCAGCTGACGATTTTTTCCAGAGAGCCCGGAAATTATGGCGGCATCGACTGGCGTTTTCTGGTCAGGTGGAGTGAAAATGACAACCAGAAAGCATTTTTGCTCGCAAATATTATAATGTTTATTCCGTTCGGGGTTTTGTTCCCGATGCTTGGAAAGGTTTTTGTGCATATTTTAGTATCGCTGCCAACGGCCATGGCTTGCAGTATATGTATAGAAGCCTTGCAGCTAAAATATCAGCTTGGATTTTGCCAGTTAGACGACGTAGCGGCGAACACGGTGGGATTTCTGATTGGTTTTCTTATTTTTCTGATGCTGCAGGATGTTTATTTATTTGCAGTTTGGTTACTATGCTGTTGCGAGTCAAGAAATGTCAGGGGCGGGGATTTTCCCAAGTGATACAGGCAATGTTGCCAAGCAGCTTCGTATGGCATTGGGGGCCTGATTTTCCAGACAAAAATTCATTCTGCCGACGGCGAGCTTGTGGAACAGATCACGGAGACCCTATTTATATTTAACAGGCATAAATTTTCTCCTCCATTTGTGTGAGAATGTGATGTTGTGGTTACCTCAATTTTACCACAAGAGGAGAGAAAATTTATCATAAAGTGATAGGAAAATCTAGTAAAATTAGTGGGTTTGGTATTATAATAGTTGCCTAAATGTCATAATACAAAAGGAGGACAGTGTTATGAAGAGAAACCACAAAAAGAAAGCTCAATATGATCACAACGGGTTCGAACGGTCTTTTGTAGAGAACCTTGAAGTTATCTGTGCACATGCAAAAGGGGAAGCAAAGGGGAGTATTGTCTTTGTGCATGGCGTATGCCACGGGGCATGGTGCTGGGAAAATTTCCTGAGGGATTTTTCGGATAGAGGATATGACTGTTTCGCCTTGAGCTTGCGAGGGCATGGGAACAGTGCCGGCCATGGTTTGCGCAAACAGTTATATTCCGTAGCATGCTATGTCAGTGACGTAAAGAAAGTAGTTGAACAATGCAGCAAAAAAACGCACGAAAAACCATTTCTGATGGGGCATTCCATGGGCGGTGCAATCGTGCAGCAATATATAGATAAATATTCGGAAACGATCAAGGGCGCGATACTGCTGGCTCCTGTGACGGCAGAGGGGATGGGATGGAAATGCTGCGGTAGGTTAGCGAGTTCAAAAAGTGGTTGGTGTTCTTTGCTTACCATATTGTTCGGATGGAACATGAAACAATTATTGAAAAATTCCACTTTTTTTGTGGCGATGGATTCGGATGGCGATACCACGCCAAGAATCGTTGATGAGGATAAGATTGCCCGTTATAACAAACTTTTATGTGCTGAATCCGTATGGGCAGTGTGTGGTCTGATTCGCTATAAACTGAGTGGCGCCGTAAATATCCCTGTCTTTGTTATAGGTTCAGATACGGATGCCTTTTTCCCGGCAGATTCATTGAAAAAAACAGCTGGATTTTACGGGACGACACCGACGATATTAAACGGATTATGCCATGATATCATGCTGGATCCGAAATGGGAACAGGCGGCGCAGGCGATTGGAGAATTTCTTAAATGAAACAAATATGGATGCTGCGTCAAGTAAAGAAATGTCAAGGGTAGTACAATAATACCATGGAGTGCAGACATGTCTCAGGTAAATATTCTTGTAATAAAGAAACTGAAATCAGCGCTTGCCTATTTCCCACCGTATTGACATTCCTGTATAAACCCGCTAGAATAAATCCAATCAAAGAAATTCTAACAGGTGTGCGCTCTGCACGTTCAAGACAGCTTCTGTCGGATTTTCTCTTTGAGACATAACAGAAAACGGCAGGAGAGAAAGTGGACGTAGGCCCATTGCGGCTTATTGTATCCTGCCACAGAAAGGGAGGATAACATATGTCAGGAAAAAGGCAAAGGTGGCTTGAGATTGTGACGATTGAAAGCGCAGTTTATGTGGTGATGAAAAATGAACTTGCCGATATCCTGTCAGGCACATTAAGCATGTACGAGCGCCAGAGTACATACAGCCCGAATCTGTCGGTGAGATTCCTGATTTATCTTGCGCAGGAATACCAACGGATGCTGAACATCAACTATGGACACAATAAGCTTCTGATGGAAAAGTGTAGGATTTTGGAGGAGTATTCTAAGCTGGTGGCTGTTATGAGGGAACGGATGCTCACTGAGAAAGAAACATAGACGGCCTTAAACCAAGCTGTAGACTACTGCACGGCGAACGATATATGGAAAGAATCCTATTAAAGAACCGTGTGGAGGCGTTGGGGATGCTGCTGGAAGAGTTTGACGCAGAGAAATATGAGAGAACATTACGCAGTGAAGGACGGGAGGAAGGAGAAGAAAGGGTAAACAGGTTCGGCATCCTTTTGACGAAGGGCGGGTTTTGCTCCCGATGTCCGGCAAGGCTTTCAGATAAAACTGCCTATTTTCATCAGTTTTTATTTAATGCAATCTAAATAGAAAAAAGCCAGAGCAGCAACTCTGGCTTTTTCAGCGGAGACGGAGGGATTCGAACCCTCGTGCCCCGGAGGGCTAACGCATTTCGAGTGCGCCCCGTTATGACCACTTCGATACGTCTCCATATGAATTAGATTATAAGTTGAAATGAAATTCTTGTCTACTGTTTTTCCTAAAAAACTTTTGTGAAATCTTTTTTATGTCCTGAATATGGTACATGTGGTAAACTATAATAGTGCAGAGCAAGTGATCAACCACCGCCGCAGACGGAGCAATCTGCAGTTTTCACATGGAGGACGGTATGACGCGGGATGAAAAATATATGAAAGAGGCCATAAAGCAGGCGAAAAAAGCCTATGCGCTCGGAGAGGTGCCGATCGGCTGCGTAATTGTCTATCAGGATAAAATTATCGGAAGGGGCTACAATCGCCGCAATACCGACAAAAACACGCTGGCCCATGCGGAGATTACCGCAATCAATAAAGCGAGCCGCGCGATGAAAGACTGGCGGCTTGAGGAGTGTACGCTCTATGTGACGCTGGAGCCTTGTCAAATGTGCGCCGGGGCGATTGTGCAGGCCAGGGTTACAGAGACGGTGATCGGTGCGATGAACCCCAAGGCAGGCTGCGGCGGCTCGATCTTGAATATTCTGGAAATGCAGGAGTTTAACCATCAGGTGATTGTGCGCCGCGGTGTTCTGGAGGAGGAATGCCAGTCGATTTTAAAGCGCTTTTTCCAGGAGCTGCGGGAGAGGAACAGGATAGAGAAGCAGCGGCGGAGAGAACAGCAATAACAGTTTGGCTTAGGAATTTGCATTGGCTGCAAAGTCCGTGAGAACATATAAAGGTTGAGAAGAATCCGGTTTCTTTGCCGAAGGCAAAACTGGAATAGACCGGATTCAGTAACTATGAGGCCGCAGGCGGAATAGTTACGAAATGCAGGCGGATGTGAACAAAGCACCTTGACCGGATTTACTGCATTTACTATAATTATCTCATAGCGGAATGCCCGAAAGGAGGAATAAGGATGGAGGTTATGGATATGACGGAAAAAGAAAGAGCGGATACGAAGATGGCTACTTTATATGAAATAAGATTAATGATTACAAATGGGGATAAGAAGGAATATACGGCAGACGAAATTGTAGAATTACTGGATAAGATTGCAATGGCAAAAGACCAAAAATAAAAATGTGGGAAGATAAGGAGGATGCGTAATGAAGAGAATCGGAATGTTGACCAGTGGCGGGGACTGTCAGGCGTTAAACGCTGCTATGAGGGGCGTGGTGAAGTGCCTTTCCTGCAGCAGTGAGGATGTGGAGATTTACGGCTTTCTGGATGGCTATAAGGGAATGATCTACGGAGATTTCCGTATTTTGACGGGGCATGATTTTGCGGGCATTCTTACGAAGGGCGGCACCATTCTTGGCAGCTCCAGAACGCCCTTTAAGCTGATGCGTGAGCCTGATGAAAACGGGCTGGATAAGGTGGAGGCGATGAAGCAGAATTACTATAAACTGAAACTGGACTGTATGGTGATTCTGGGCGGTAACGGTACCCATAAGACAGCGAACATGCTCCGCGAGGAGGGGCTTAATGTCATTACGCTGCCCAAGACGATAGACAACGACCTGTGGGGGACGGATATGACTTTCGGTTTCCAGAGCGCGGTGAACATTGCCACGGACTGTATTGACTGCATTCATACCACAGCATCATCCCATGGGCGTATCTTTATCGTGGAGGTTATGGGGCACAAGGTGGGCTGGCTGACCCTGAACGCCGGTATTGCGGGCGGCGCAGATATCATTCTGATTCCCGAGATCCCTTACGATATCGACAGCGTGATTAAGGCGATCAATGCGCGTGCGGCGAGAGGTTCCCGTTTTACCATTATGGCGGTGGCGGAGGGCGCGATTTCCAAGGAGGACGCGAAGCTTTCCAAGAAGGAGTACAAGGAGAAGATGAAGGCTTATCCTTACCCTTCCGTTTCCTATGAAATTGCGGATCAGATTATGAAAAAAACAGGCATGGATGTGCGCGTAACGGTTCCGGGCCACACGCAGCGCGGCGGAAGCCCCTGTCCTTATGACAGAGTGTTTGCTACCCGGCTTGGCGCGGAGGCCGGCAAGCTGATTTTGCAGGGCGAGTACGGCTTTATGGTCGGCTATAAGAACAGGGAGATTGTGAGAGTGCCGCTGGAGGAAGTGGCGGGCAAACTGAAAATGGTATCGCCTGATGCCACCATTGTGCAGGAGGCAAAGATGGTGGGTATCAGTTTCGGAGATTAATTTATGTCGTATACAGCGCTGTATCGTAAGTTCCGCCCGGGCCGCTTTGAGGAAGTCAAAGGGCAGGAGCACATAGTTACCACCCTGCAGAACCAGATTAAGGCAGACCGTATCGGCCATGCGTATCTCTTCTGCGGGACGAGGGGGACGGGTAAGACTTCCATAGCAAAAATATTTGCGCGTGCGGTGAACTGTGAGCATCCCGTGGAGGGAAGCCCCTGCGGACAATGTGAAAGCTGTAAGGCGATTGCGGCGGGCACCAGCATGAATGTAATTGAGATCGATGCTGCCTCCAATAACGGCGTGGACAATATCCGTGAGATTGTGGAGGAGGTGTCTTATTCTCCCGCGGAAGGCCGGTTTAAGGTCTATATCATAGACGAGGTGCATATGCTCTCCATCGGTGCCTTTAACGCCTTGTTAAAGACGCTGGAGGAGCCGCCATCCTATGTGATTTTTATTCTGGCGACAACCGAAGTGCACAAAATACCGATTACTATTTTGTCCCGCTGCCAGCGTTATGATTTTCGCAGGATATCGATAGAGACGATTGCGGAGCGGCTGCGGGAGCTGATGGAGAAGGAACAGGTGCAGGTGGAGGAGAAAGCGCTCCGCTATATTGCGAAGACCGCCGACGGCTCCATGCGCGACGCACTCAGTCTGCTGGATCAGTGTATCGCCTTTCACTTCGGGCAGGAACTGACTTATGACAAGGCGCTGGATGTTCTGGGCGCGGTGGACACGGAGGTGTTCAGCAGGCTTTTGCGCCATGTGATTGGCCGTGAGGTGACCGGCTGTATCGGGCTGCTGGAAGAGATCGTCATGCAGGGACGGGAGCTTTCGCAGTTTGTGACAGATTTCACATGGTATTTGAGAAATCTTCTTCTGTTGCAGTCCGCAGACGACATTGAGGATATCATAGATGTGTCTTCGGACAATCTGCTTCGTTTGAAGGAGGAGGCCGGGATGCTGGAGACGGAGACGCTCATGCGTTATATCCGTATCTTTTCGGAGTTGTCGGGACAGATTAAATACGCGCCGCAGAAAAGAATATTGATCGAGATTGCGCTCATTAAACTTTGCAGGCCCGATATGGAGCGGGATATCGGCTCCGTAGCAGAGCGGGTTCGGGTGATAGAAGAGCAGTTGGAAAATGGCGTTGTGGCTGTGGCAGCCGGTGCGCAGGGATATGCGGGTGAGAATGCGGGTGAACGGGCGGCGGTGCCCGTGAAGGAGCGGCCGCCCATGCCGAAAGCGATTCCGGAAGACGTTCAGGCGGCGGTGGAGCGGTGGCAGGATATTGTGGCGAATGCGGATATGCCTATGAAGCGGTATCTGAAAGAAGCGCGTTTAAGTCTGGGCGGTGACAGTCGTTTGATGGTGGTTGTGGAGGACGGTCTTGCCTCTGATTATTTCTTAAAGCAGGAGGGCCATAGAGAACTGCTTGAGCAGCTTTTGGCGGATGCGACGGGCCGGGAGATTGACGTTACGGTACAGACGGTGCCGGACAGAGAGACATTTGAGCGCAGTTATGTGGATTTAAGTCAGGTTCACATGGAGATAGAAGTAGAAGACTAACGTGAGAAATGCGAAAAGTACTTCTAAAGACGTCTCGCCATAGGACGGAGACGTAAAGTCAGCAAGCTGACTTGGAAGCACTAAGTTTCGCATGTATAAAATGTATGAAATGCAGGAAAGGAAAATAGGGAAAATGGCGAAACGAGGCGGATTTCCGGGAGGAATGCCCGGCAATATGAATAATCTGATGAAGCAGGCACAGAGAATGCAGCGTCAGATGGAGGAGAGCCAGAAGGAGCTTGAGACAAAGGAATTTACGGCGAAGGCAGGCGGCGGCGCGGTGGAAGTTACCGTGACGGGTAAGCGTGAGGTGACGAAGGTGAAGCTTTCCGAGGAGGTAGTGGATCCGGAGGACATTGAAATGCTGGAGGATCTGGTGATGGCGGCGGCTAACGAGGCGCTGCGCATGGCGGAGGAGGCCAACTCCGAAGCGATGAATAAGATGACCGGAGGATTAGGTCTTGGCGGAGGCCTGCCGTTCTGAGCATCCACACAAGCGGATAGACCTGATGACAAAAAGGATCGGCTGACGAAAGGTTGAAATTTTTCTGACATGGAACTTTACAGCGGGCACATCAATAAATTGATAGAGGAGCTGGCGGGGTTGCCGGGGATCGGACATAAGTCCGCGCAGCGTCTTGCCTTTCACCTGATTAATATGCCGCAGTCGCGGGTGGAGCGGTTGGCGAAGACGATTGTGGAGGCCAAGGAAAATGTCCGTTACTGTCAGGAATGCTTTACGCTGACGGACAAAGAAATCTGCCCGGTCTGCGCAAATGCAAACAGGGATCACGGCGTCATTATGGTGGTGGAGAATGCAAGAGATTTGGCGGCTTACGAAAAAACGGGGAAATACACGGGCGTCTATCATGTGCTGCACGGCGCGATTTCTCCTATGCTTGGAATCGGGCCGGGGGATATCAGACTGAAGGAATTGATGAAACGGCTGGAAGGCGATGTCACGGAGGTGATTATTGCGACCAATTCCAGTCTGGAAGGCGAAACTACGGCGATGTACATCAGCAAGCTGATTAAGCCTACGGGAATTAAGGTGACGAGAATAGCCAGCGGCGTACCGGTGGGAGGCGATCTGGAATATATCGACGAGGTAACGCTTCTTCGTGCGCTGGAGGGCCGGGTAGAATTGTGACAGCCCGGACAGGCGAAGGGGACTGTGGCTGGCAGCGCAGGGCGGAACAATGAGCGCAAGCGGTTGACAGGAATACTCGTGGCAGCCGCCGGAAATGGAACATAAATGTAAGGAGGGTGTTGAGAAGTGGGGATCGTAAAAGAGAAGTTCGGAACAATGAAGACGGGGGAAGAGATTTACTTGTTTACTCTAAAAAACAAGAACGGTTTGGAGGCGAAGATTACAAATATCGGCGCGGCGGTAGTGGGGCTCTTAGTGCCGGATAAAAACGGAGAGTTTGCGGATGTGGTTCTGGGATTTGACAAGGGGGAAGATTACTTTTCCAATCCCAGCTTTTTTGGCGTAACCATAGGGCCGAATGCGAACCGTGTCGGCGGGGCCGCCTTTACCTTGAACGGAAAAGAGTATCATCTGGCTGTGAATGACGGATCGAACAATCTGCACAGCGATATGGACGGCGGATACCACAAGGGCCTGTGGGCGGCGGAGGAAGACGGGGACAGTCTGAAACTCACGATCGAGGGGAAGGACGGCGAGCTGGGTTTTCCGGGTAATAAAAGGGTTACCATGACTTACACGCTTACGGATAACAATGAGCTTAGGCTGAAATATCATGCGACTTCTGATATGGAAACGCTGCTCAATTTGACCAATCATACTTATTTTAATCTGGCGGGACATGATTCCGGCAGCATGGAAGGACAGTTTCTCCGGCTGAATGCCGCCAATTTTACGCCGGTGCTTCCAGGGGCGATTCCCACGGGAGAGATTGCGCCGGTGGCAGGTACGCCTTTAGATTTTACAGAGAAGAAACAGATCGGCAAGGAGATCGGTGCGGATTATGAGCAGCTTAAACTGGTGCAGGGCTATGACCATAACTTTGTGATCGACGGAGCTGACGGCACGATGCGGGAGGCTGCGGAAGCGGAGGATGTGGAGAGCGGACGCAGGATGAAAGTGTTTACCAATTTGCCGGGGATGCAGTTCTACGCCGGAAACTGTATAGCGGAGCAGAGAGGAAAAGGAGGCGTGCACTATGGGCCCCGCATGGGATTCTGTCTGGAAACCCATTATTTTCCGGATAACATTCACCACCCCAATTTCCCGCAGGCGGTGTTCGGGCCGGGAAAGGACTATGAAGCGGAAACAATTTATCAGTTTGTATAAGAAATGGCCGTCGTGCGGGAAGCGCGGCGGCTTTTGTCATTCATCGCGCCTTCTGCCATTTTTTGCGGGGAGGATATGATATACTCGCCACAAAAGGGTAACAAATAACAGACGCAGGGGGAAGAGATGGGATCCGGGTCGGAAGTTGTTGGGAAAGATGAAAAAAAGAAATATCAGATTTATGTGGAAGAATATGTCCTGTCCTATTTAAGACGAGAGTCCGATTCGCTGGAACTGTCCGAGATTTATTTTTACGGATCCCGTCAGGAGAACGGCAGGAAATTCTATGTTTACGGAGCGGGCCGCGACAGGGGGATTGCTGCTTTTGCGGGATATGAGCCGCTGCCCGAGCTGGTGTGTCGTCTTACTCAGGCTGGGCCGGTGTTTCTTGTGCGTGAATCGGATGGCGAATGCAGGACAACCGGCTTTCAGATATTTTATGATAATAATGAGGCAATGCAGAATTACCTGCTGGAGTGGACAGGCAGTACGGGTAAAACGCGGGCTACGGAAAAAAAGCGAGAACAGGAGCCGCTGCCGGTTCCCGTGGTGATTCCGAAGGAGGAGAAAAGGCGAACGCCTCACGGGGCCATGTCAGTGCAGCTGTGCCTGATTCTGGTGGTGCTGGTGGCTATTGTGATCACTTCCACCGACAGCTATGACAAGATGGAAGAATTGAACCGTTCCGCAAAGGAGGTTTTCTTTGCCATAGAAAACCAGGAAGCGGGGGAGCCGGCGCGGGGCGCGGACTCTGGCGGACAAGCGGAAGGCAGGACGCAGACTGCAGCGGGAGATAGTGAGATTGTGGTGGAGCGGGATACCGGAATGTCTGGAAAGACAGAACGTGACAGTGAGGTGGCGGATGGCCGGAAACAGGCTGCAGATACAGCTGCGGACGGCGAGCTGCGGGCGGCAGATTCCGGTGCAGAGGAGCTCGAAGGAGCAGAAGCGCAGGAGGAAGGCGTGCTGAAATCTGCGCAGCAGATTTCCGATGGAGCGGAGGCGCAAAATTCCGGGAAGGAAGCCGGGGAAGATCAGGCACAAAAGACGGACGACGCAAATTCGCAGCAGACGGCTGCGTCCGATGCGGAGGAGAATAATAAAGAGGACGGAAAAGAGACGGCGGAGCAGGGCGAGGAGGAAAACGAGGAAGCGCTTTCCAGAAATATAACCAGATATTATGAAGTAGAACAGGGAGACACACTCTATACGATTAGCCAGAAAATTTACGGGGATATTTCCCGCGTAGAAAAAATCTGTGAGATAAACGAGATATCGGATCCCGACAAAATCCGATTCGGCCAAAGAATAATCCTGCCATAGAAAAGTAGCCGACGCTGTGGTATAATGTACGCGTTGGCAATGAGCAGTGCCAATACGTAAGATGGGAAAATGGCTGCTTGCTGACGATTTTTCCAGATTGCGTAGTGATAGAGGCGCTTGTTTAGCACGGACCAAAGCGGAGCGTAAAAAGCCCGTGAGCGAGATGGAGCGAAGCGGAATCGAGCGCGCACTGCGGCTGCAACCACCTTTTAAGGATACGACAGATGGCGAATATCAGAGAATATTTCAGAAAAAAAGAAAAGCGGGAAAAGGAGCCAAGGCCGCCAAGAGTCAGTTATCGGGAAAAGATCAGGAGCCATAAGTTTACCGTGCTTTACAGGATAACGCTTGTGCTGATGCTGCTTGCTGCTTTGGGGGCAGTGGCTTTTATACAGTGGAAGAATAAGGTCTATACAGAGAGCGTGGAGCTTTCAACTGTGGAAATCAAGATTCCGTCGGATGCACAGATGATGCCTTTTGCGTCGCATCTTCTTACATATAGTAAAGACGGCATCAGTTGTATGGACACCAAAGGAAATGCGGTGTGGAATCAGACTTTCGAAATGCAGAATCCCATGGTGGATATTAATCAGAATGTTGTGGCAGTCGGGGATTATAATGGCAGGGAAATTTATGTAATGAACACAAATTCTGTGCTGGGCAGCATTACAACCAATCGGCCGGTACGTGATTTTTGCGTATCCGCAGGCGGTGTCGTGGCAGCAGTGCTGGATGACACAGATGTCACTTTGATATGTCTATATGATGCAAATGGGAAAGAGCTGGTGCGTTTCCGTACGACTATGAAAGAAAGCGGCTATCCTGCGGAGGTATCTATTTCACCAAGCGGAGAGCTGGTATGTGTTTCCTATCTGTATGTGGACGGTGGGCATATGAAGTCCAGTGTGGCCTTTTATAATTTTGGCGCGGTGGGGCAAAACAATACGGATAATTACGTGAGTGGCTATGATTACATAGACACGGTAGTGCCGTTTGCGCGTTTTATTGATAATCGTTCTCTTTTCGCGGTGTCCGATGATAGAATTATGTTTTTCGGCGGCGCACAGAAGCCTCTCAGTATAGCGGAAAAACTGCTGGATGAAGAGGTGCGGGGCGTTTATTACGGGAGTGAATATGTGGGGTTGGTCTTCAACAGCATGGAAAGCGGCAGCAGATACAGACTGGATGTGTACAATAAGTCCGGCGACTTTGTGTGTTCCATTACATATGATATAGAGTGCAGGGATATTTTGTTCCATGGTGATCAGATTATTATTTACAATGAATCTGACTGCCAGATCTATAACAGCAGAGGTATGGAGAAATATGCCGGTAAATTTAACAAGACGGCTTTGATGCTGATACCTCAAAGCGCGTCCTACACCTATATGGTGGTAACGCCGGAATCCATTGATACAATAGAGTTAAGATAAATTCGGGTTGATATTACGATGAGACAGGAATTGGTTACGTTCGCTTTTGCGGCGGTTGTACTTGTACTATTTATATGGAGAGTCCGGGGAGGACATGCCTGCGGCATGATGCAGGAAATTGTCAATCTTTTGTCAGGCGTGGTTTCTCTGGCGTGTGTGGCGTTGATTCTTCTTGCGGTTAGCAGCGCCATGAGCAAATCAATGCATATTCTGACGGCGTGCATTATTGCGCTGGTTCTGCTTGGAATTTTTTTTAAACTGTGCCGTTTGATTTTTGCACCGATGCTGGCGGTCTGCAGCATTTCCATAGTAAGCGGTATTAATAAATTCTTGGGTGCAGTCATGGGTGCCGCAGAGGCGTGCCTGTTGACATATGTTTCATACAAAGTGCTGGCTTATTTTGGAATTTATGTGCTCTGATTTATTTCTAAAAAAAATTTCAAAAAAATTCCTAAAAACCCGTTGACATCCAATTATACTTCTGCTATTATATGAAAGTCGCTTGCAGGAATGAATGGAAGCACGGCGACAGC
>ERZ778517.1902-NODE-1902-length-13702-cov-7.577343_pt1 | contig 13702 bp, 8 predicted proteins | sample MGYA00510341_ERZ778517 | MGnify/ENA primary metagenome ERZ778517 (study PRJEB29527, sample SAMN07138964) | mouse gut metagenome | material: feces | host: mouse | place: China:Nanjing | collected 2016-01-25 ... | reverse complement strand
TTCCCTCCAAATTTTTTGCCCTAAAAGTATGCTTAATAACATAGATTTAACAGTTATTAGTGAAAATGTAAATATGTATTAACAACCATCACGCATCACTCCCATGGCTCAACACTCTGACTAACAATAAGAAGCCGCCCAAACTCATGCTAAGGGCGGCTTTCCTGAACGTTTATATTATGTTCTCCGAAAATTCTACGCGCATTGCGGGAGAATTCTTTTGCCTGGGGGTGCCCGCAGCTATCGGGTTTTTCAAGATGGAAGTTGTTTTCTGGACTTGAACCCGGCACAGTGTATACAAGTGTGTAGTCGGCTTCGACAATTTCCACTACTCTGCGATGGTCTTTCCTAAGACGCACCCGAAGCATGGCGCCACCGCGCGTGTCGGTTTTCTTCATATTGGAGATAAAATTTCCCAATGAATATACCAGCATGACTTTCTTCTCGGGATAATAGCGGTTGGGGCGCAGCTCCATCGGTTGAATTACGTGCGGATGGCCTCCTATAATAAGGTCGACACCTATAGCCTCAAGGAAATCGGCGGTATGTTTCTGCGCTGTGTTGGGCAACATGCGGTATTCGTCGCCCCAATGCATGCACACCGCCACGATGTCGGCTCCGGCGCTACGTGTGGCATCGACGTCGGCGTGTATTATTTCCCTGTCGATATAATCAACCACTACTCCATCGCGCGGCTGAATGCCATTGGTGCCATAGGTGTAATTCAGAAATCCTATCTTTATACCGTTGACATCGACTATTTCAGGAATCGCACGCATGCGCGCGGAATCATTGCTGTATGTTCCTATGTGTCCGAGGCCGCGGGCATCAAGCTCGGCAATGGTGGCCCGGAGCCCCCGGGGACCTCTGTCGAGAGTGTGATTATTGGCAGTAAGGAAGAAGTCGAACCCTGCATTTGCAAGCGCATCGACATACGACGGGGACGCATTGAAGCACGGGTAGCCCTGATAGGGCGGCGGCCCCACTGGCGTTTCGAGATTCACTACTGCCAGGTCGGCACTTCGGATTACTGCCTCAAACTCAGTGAAGCATTGGGAAAAGTCGTATCGGCCATCGGCTGTTCTCGCGGCATCGCGTTGGGCGACATGCTGCATTGCATCCCCGGCAAAGAGAATTTCGGCCTCGTCGTATCCGAAAACAACTCCTGCAAGAGTGAGCCACAACGGCAGCAACCACGAAAGCGCCATCAGCGTGCTGTTGCTTCGCGTCTACGACAAGCCTCCAGGGTGTTCAGCATCAGTGATGCTATGGTCATAGGTCCTACACCTCCAGGCACGGGTGTGATGCGCGAGCATTTGGGAGCCACCTTTTCAAAGTCGACATCACCGCAAAGACGGAATCCGCTTTTCCTCGACTGGTCGGGGACTCTTGTTGTGCCTACATCGACAATCACAGCTCCGTCGGCCACCATATCCTCGGTAACAAACCCGGGGCGACCGAGTGCGGCGACTATGATATCGGCTCTACGGGTGATATCGGCCAGGTTTCTGGTAGCCGAATGGCACACGGTTACAGTGGCGTCGGCACCCTTGTGCATAAGCATTGAAGCCAAAGGACGGCCGACGATATTGCTTCTTCCGATTATAACCACATTTTTTCCGGCAGTCTCTATTCCGTTTCGCTTGAGGAGTTCCACGATTCCCGCCGGTGTAGCGCTGTGGAAAGCAGGCAGTCCCAACGAAGCCCTGCCCACGTTGACCGGATGGAATCCGTCGACATCCTTATCCGGATCGATTGCCTCGATAACCTTCTGGTCGTCGATATGCTTCGGCAGGGGAAGCTGGACGATGAAACCGTCGACTTCGGGGTCTTTATTGAGCTTATCGATTGCCGCGAACAGCTCCTCGGGATTCAAAGGATTCTGCCCGGTGCTTTCGAAGCGGATGAGCGACGAGCGGAATCCGCACGCCTCGCAGGCTTTGATCTTGTTGGCAACGTATGATTCGCTTCCTCCGTCGTGGCCGACAAGGATGGCGGCCAGATGCGGTATTTTCTTGCCTTCCGCAGCCCGCTCCCTGACTTTGGCGGCGATTTCCTCTTTTATCTGCGCTGCAGTTGCTTTTCCGTCGATTAATTCCATGGCGAAGACTGTTTTTTATCGGCGACGACCCTGCTGCTGACGCATCTGGCGCATCATGGCAGCTGGATTGGGGCCCATATTGCTGACTTTGTGCATCATCTTACGAATCTGGTCGAACTGCTTGAGCAGGCGATTCACCTCCACCACCGGGCGTCCGGAACCTTTGGCGATTCGCTGCACACGGGTACCTCTTATTACCTCCGGATGCTCACGTTCGTATGGTGTCATGCTCATTATCATGGCCTCGATGCCTTTGAATGCATCGTTGTCGATATCGACATCCTTTATCGCTTTTCCGACACCAGGAATCATGGCGGCAAGGTCTTTGATGTTGCCCATCTTCTTGATTTGCTGAATCTGTTTCAGAAAATCGGTGAAGGTGAACTGATTCTTGCGAAGCTTACGGGCAATCTCCTCGGCTTCCTTCTCATCGTACTGAGCCTGCGCCTTTTCCACAAGGCTGACAATATCGCCCATTCCGAGGATTCTGTCGGCCATACGTTCGGGATAAAACACGTCGATGCCCTCAAGGCTTTCGCCGGTGCCGATGAATTTGATAGGTTTCTCCACCACCGACCGGATGGACAGCGCCGCGCCACCGCGGGTGTCGCCATCGAGTTTGGTGAGCACAACGCCACTGAAATCGAGACGATCGTTGAACGCTTTGGCGGTGTTGACAGCGTCCTGACCAGTCATGGCATCGACAACGAACAGAATTTCGCCCGGATTGATCGCATTCTTGATGGCTTCAATCTCGTCCATCATCTCGGTGTCGACAGCCAGTCGGCCTGCGGTATCGACAATTACCAGGTCGTTCCTGTTTGTGCGTGCATATTCGATAGCCCTGCGCGCGATTCCCACCGGATCCTTTACACCATCTTCGGTGTAGACAGGCACATCGATGGAATTCGCCAGAACCTTAAGCTGATCGATAGCCGCAGGCCTGTATACGTCGCATGCCACCAACAGAGGTTTGAGGCCTTTCTCCGCTTTCAGCTTCTTGGCGAGTTTGCCGGTAAATGTAGTTTTACCGGAGCCCTGCAGACCGCTCATTAGGATTATGGCCGGCTTGCCGGAGATTTCAATTCCGGCAGCATGCCCTCCCATCAGCGAGGCCAGTTCGTCGTGGACTATCTTCACCATCAGCTCACCGGGCTTGATTGCATTGATAACATTCTGACCCAGTGCTTTCTGTTTCACTGTATCGGTGAACGTTTTCGCCACACGGTAGTTCACGTCGGCATCAAGCAGGGCACGCCGAACATCTTTCAGGGTTTCGGCAACATTTATTTCGGTTATTCTGCCCTGACCTTTGAGGAGCTTGAAGCTCCGCTCAAGGCGGTCGGAAAGTTTTTCAAACATCAGCTTAACAGGTTGGTGGTTGTGTCGGGAAAGATGATTTTAGGAGAGAAGTCTTTGGCTTCTTCAGGTGTTATCGTGGCGTATGCCATTATGATTACAATATCGCCAGGCTGCACCATACGTGCGGCGGCTCCATTGAGGCATATCGTGCCGGAACCGCGTTCGCCGGCAATAGTATATGTGTCGAGGCGCGAACCGTTATTGTTGTCCACGATGAACACCCTTTCGCCGGGAATAATGCCTGCGGCATCGAGCAGGTCGGCATCGATGGTTATGCTGCCGATATAGTCCAACCGCGCATCCGTGACAGTGACGCGGTGTATTTTCGATTTTAGAACTTGGATGAACATGTTCAGTATCGTATATTGTCGATTAAGCGAACGTCTCCGCAGTATACAGTCACGCAGCCCACGGCACCTGCCGCACCTGCCGATTCCCAAGCTGCCAGAGGCTGCATGGTGATGGCGTCGACAATCGAGAAATACTCGGTTGTCAGTCCTGGCAGACTATTGATCTGCCGCACGACTTCATCCTCTACCTCGCCAGGATTCATTCCGTTTTCCTTCAGGCGGACGCTTTCCGCAAGAACTCTATGAATACCGGGAGCGACTTGCCGGCCTTCGGGAGTGAGACGCACATTGCGCGAGCTCAACGCCAGGCCATCGGCCTCGCGGACTATGGGGCAGTCTACAATCTCGACCTCAAAGCCCTCGAGCTCCACCATCCTGCGGATTACGGCAATCTGCTGGAAGTCCTTTTCGCCGAAATAGGCACGATGGGGCTTCACCATGCCAAACAGCTTGCTCACAATCTGGCATACTCCATTGAAGTGACCCGGACGCATAGGACCTTCCATAACCTCGGCAACAGGGCCAAGATTGAAAACACGGGTATCAGGCTGCGGATAAACCTCTTCCACCGATGGCAGGAACATATAGTCGACGCCCGAAGCATCGAGCAAAGCCTCATCGGCAGCTTCCGTTCGGGGATATGTGGCCAAATCGGCCGCGTTGTTGAATTGCGTAGGATTCACAAACACGCTCACAACAACCACATCGTTCTGAGCGCGCGCGCAATCCACCAGACTCTTATGACCGGCATGCAGCGCACCCATAGTAGGCACAAGCCCGATTGACAGGCCTTCGCTGCGGGCATTGCCGAGCGCCTCTTCCAGGCGCTTTACTGTGCGGATAATTTCCATTTCTTCTTATCAAGGCGGACGAACCGCTTATCAGCCTGCAAAATTAGCGAATAATTGCAAAGCATCAAAAAAACTATTGTAAGGGCGGGGGCAAGATGCTAAATTTGCAGCCTTAGAGGTTGTTTAATAATGCTTGTTAACGCCAGGGCCGAAATTTTTGAGATGTATTTATTCCTGCAGCGAAGGAGCATAGCGGACTATGCGACTGAAGCAAAGGAATAAAGACACTCCGAAATTTCGGAGGCATCACTGATTCCATTATTGACAACCTTGACAAAAGAATTGAAATTACTTCTGTCTGGTGTTAACAATGATTATTAAACAACCTCTTAAAAACAAGGGATATGGAAAGTGAATACTCATCGGCGGCTCTCGAAAATGCTGTCGCCGCCTTCAGCAGGCTGCCGGGCATCGGCCGAAAAACGGGGTTGCGACTCGCCTTGCATCTTCTCCGGCGACCTGTCGAGGATGCCGAGAGCATAGGCCAGGCAATAATAGACCTACGGCGCAACATACGCTACTGCCGTGTGTGCCACAACATCAGCGAGGACGAGGTTTGCCCGGTGTGCTCTTCGCCAGGACGCTCTTCCGCTACGGTGTGTGTGGTGGAGACTGTACGCGACGTGATGAGTATCGAAGCCACAGGGCAATACAACGGCCTGTACCATGTGCTTGGCGGAGTAATATCGCCTATCGACGGCGTAGGTCCCGATCAGCTGGAGCTGTCGTCGCTTGCAGAACGTGTGGCAGAAGACAACGGTATCGAGGAAGTGATTCTTGCCACATCGCCCACTATCGAAGGCGACACCACCAATTATTATATATCGCGGCTTCTGTCGCGTCTGCCACGCAAGATACGCCTCACCCAGCTGGCTCGCGGTGTGGCCGTAGGCAACGACATCGAGTACACCGACGAGGCCACACTCGCCCGCTCCATCCTGTATCGCACTCCGTTCGAAATATGAAACTCACCAGCACAGACATCATACTCAGGGCACCGGAACCATCCGACATCGACATGCTTTACCTGCTGGAGAATGCCAGCGGCATGAACGAGTGCGGATTCGCCACGGCGCCCCGCAGCAGGCTCGAAATAAGCCGATATATCGAAAGCTACAATGCCGACATCTATTCCGCGCGCGAACTGCGGCTCATCATCATAGACCGAGCCACAGGCCATAGTGTGGGCACTATAGACATCACCGACTACGAACCGCGCGACCGGCGAGGCTTCGCCGGCATAGCCATCGTGGAGTCGGAGCGCGGCAAAGGCATGGGGACAAAGGCGCTCGACCTGCTGTGCTCGTATGCATCCGAAGTCCTGGGCATGCACCAGCTTGCAGCACAGATAGCCTGCGACAACGAAGCCTCCCGCCGACTGTTCGACCGCTGCGGATTCAAACCCTGCGGCATGCTGCGCAGCTGGCTGCGCCGCGGACGGCACTATGCCGACGCCATCATTGTCCAGCGACTCTTTCCCGATTGAGCTTTTTCACTTGCACAAGCACTTATAATTGCGTAATTTTGCGGCTCGAAGACAAAAACCGGCAACAAACATACCGACATATACCATCTTTATGGCAACAACTGCAGATTTTAAAAATGGCATGTGCCTCGACATCGACGGCACATACTACTTCATCAAAGAATTCCTTCACGTAAAACCCGGCAAAGGCCCGGCTTTCGTCCGCACCAAGCTCCGCAATGTCAAGACCGGCCGCATTCTGGACAAAACCTGGAACTCCGGTGTGAAAGTGGAAGAAGTACGCATCGAGCGTCGTCCCTACCAGTTCCTCTACAAAGACGACATGGGCTACAACTTCATGCACACCGAAACCTTCGAGCAGGTGGCCATCCCCGGCGAGAGCATCGAAGGTGTTGAATTCCTCAAGGAGGGCGACGTGTGCGAAGCTATGGTTCACGCTGCCTCCGACACCATTCTCACCTGTGAAATGCCTATGAGCGTGGTTCTGGAAATCACATACACCGAACCCGGCATCAAAGGCGACACAGCCACCAACACACTCAAACCCGCCACAGTGGAAACCGGCGCCGAAGTACGCGTTCCCCTTTTCTGCAACATAGGCGACAAGGTGCGCATCGACACCCGCAACGGCTCCTATGTTGAACGAATCAAAGCCTGACAGCGACAAACCATAGCACAACAACAATGCCGGCGCTCTTCCGCGGAAGAGCGCCGGCATTGTTGTTGTGCTATGGTTTGTCGCTGTCAGGCTTTGATTCGTTCAACATAGGAGCCGTTGCGGGTGTCGATGCGCACCTTGTCGCCTATGTTGCAGAAAAGGGGAACGCGTACTTCGGCGCCGGTTTCCACTGTGGCGGGTTTGAGTGTGTTGGTGGCTGTGTCGCCTTTGATGCCGGGTTCGGTGTATGTGATTTCCAGAACCACGCTCATAGGCATTTCACAGGTGAGAATGGTGTCGGAGGCAGCGTGAACCATAGCTTCGCACACGTCGCCCTCCTTGAGGAATTCAACACCTTCGATGCTCTCGCCGGGGATGGCCACCTGCTCGAAGGTTTCGGTGTGCATGAAGTTGTAGCCCATGTCGTCTTTGTAGAGGAACTGGTAGGGACGACGCTCGATGCGTACTTCTTCCACTTTCACACCGGAGTTCCAGGTTTTGTCCAGAATGCGGCCGGTCTTGACATTGCGGAGCTTGGTGCGGACGAAAGCCGGGCCTTTGCCGGGTTTTACGTGAAGGAATTCTTTGATGAAGTAGTATGTGCCGTCGATGTCGAGGCACATGCCATTTTTAAAATCTGCAGTTGTTGCCATAAAGATGGTATATGTCGGTATGTTTGTTGCCGGTTTTTGTCTTCGAGCCGCAAAATTACGCAATTATAAGTGCTTGTGCAAGTGAAAAAGCTCAATCGGGAAAGAGTCGCTGGACAATGATGGCGTCGGCATAGTGCCGTCCGCGGCGCAGCCAGCTGCGCAGCATGCCGCAGGGTTTGAATCCGCAGCGGTCGAACAGTCGGCGGGAGGCTTCGTTGTCGCAGGCTATCTGTGCTGCAAGCTGGTGCATGCCCAGGACTTCGGATGCATACGAGCACAGCAGGTCGAGCGCCTTTGTCCCCATGCCTTTGCCGCGCTCCGACTCCACGATGGCTATGCCGGCGAAGCCTCGCCGGTCGCGCGGTTCGTAGTCGGTGATGTCTATAGTGCCCACACTATGGCCTGTGGCTCGGTCTATGATGATGAGCCGCAGTTCGCGCGCGGAATAGATGTCGGCATTGTAGCTTTCGATATATCGGCTTATTTCGAGCCTGCTGCGGGGCGCCGTGGCGAATCCGCACTCGTTCATGCCGCTGGCATTCTCCAGCAGGTAAAGCATGTCGATGTCGGATGGTTCCGGTGCCCTGAGTATGATGTCTGTGCTGGTGAGTTTCATATTTCGAACGGAGTGCGATACAGGATGGAGCGGGCGAGTGTGGCCTCGTCGGTGTACTCGATGTCGTTGCCTACGGCCACACCGCGAGCCAGCTGGGTGAGGCGTATCTTGCGTGGCAGACGCGACAGAAGCCGCGATATATAATAATTGGTGGTGTCGCCTTCGATAGTGGGCGATGTGGCAAGAATCACTTCCTCGATACCGTTGTCTTCTGCCACACGTTCTGCAAGCGACGACAGCTCCAGCTGATCGGGACCTACGCCGTCGATAGGCGATATTACTCCGCCAAGCACATGGTACAGGCCGTTGTATTGCCCTGTGGCTTCGATACTCATCACGTCGCGTACAGTCTCCACCACACACACCGTAGCGGAAGAGCGTCCTGGCGAAGAGCACACCGGGCAAACCTCGTCCTCGCTGATGTTGTGGCACACACGGCAGTAGCGTATGTTGCGCCGTAGGTCTATTATTGCCTGGCCTATGCTCTCGGCATCCTCGACAGGTCGCCGGAGAAGATGCAAGGCGAGTCGCAACCCCGTTTTTCGGCCGATGCCCGGCAGCCTGCTGAAGGCGGCGACAGCATTTTCGAGAGCCGCCGATGAGTATTCACTTTCCATATCCCTTGTTTTTAAGAGGTTGTTTAATAATCATTGTTAACACCAGACAGAAGTAATTTCAATTCTTTTGTCAAGGTTGTCAATAATGGAATCAGTGATGCCTCCGAAATTTCGGAGTGTCTTTATTCCTTTGCTTCAGTCGCATAGTCCGCTATGCTCCTTCGCTGCAGGAATAAATACATCTCAAAAATTTCGGCCCTGGCGTTAACAAGCATTATTAAACAACCTCTAAGGCTGCAAATTTAGCATCTTGCCCCCGCCCTTACAATAGTTTTTTTGATGCTTTGCAATTATTCGCTAATTTTGCAGGCTGATAAGCGGTTCGTCCGCCTTGATAAGAAGAAATGGAAATTATCCGCACAGTAAAGCGCCTGGAAGAGGCGCTCGGCAATGCCCGCAGCGAAGGCCTGTCAATCGGGCTTGTGCCTACTATGGGTGCGCTGCATGCCGGTCATAAGAGTCTGGTGGATTGCGCGCGCGCTCAGAACGATGTGGTTGTTGTGAGCGTGTTTGTGAATCCTACGCAATTCAACAACGCGGCCGATTTGGCCACATATCCCCGAACGGAAGCTGCCGATGAGGCTTTGCTCGATGCTTCGGGCGTCGACTATATGTTCCTGCCATCGGTGGAAGAGGTTTATCCGCAGCCTGATACCCGTGTTTTCAATCTTGGCCCTGTTGCCGAGGTTATGGAAGGTCCTATGCGTCCGGGTCACTTCAATGGAGTATGCCAGATTGTGAGCAAGCTGTTTGGCATGGTGAAGCCCCATCGTGCCTATTTCGGCGAAAAGGACTTCCAGCAGATTGCCGTAATCCGCAGGATGGTGGAGCTCGAGGGCTTTGAGGTCGAGATTGTAGACTGCCCCATAGTCCGCGAGGCCGATGGCCTGGCGTTGAGCTCGCGCAATGTGCGTCTCACTCCCGAAGGCCGGCAAGTCGCTCCCGGTATTCATAGAGTTCTTGCGGAAAGCGTCCGCCTGAAGGAAAACGGAATGAATCCTGGCGAGGTAGAGGATGAAGTCGTGCGGCAGATCAATAGTCTGCCAGGACTGACAACCGAGTATTTCTCGATTGTCGACGCCATCACCATGCAGCCTCTGGCAGCTTGGGAATCGGCAGGTGCGGCAGGTGCCGTGGGCTGCGTGACTGTATACTGCGGAGACGTTCGCTTAATCGACAATATACGATACTGAACATGTTCATCCAAGTTCTAAAATCGAAAATACACCGCGTCACTGTCACGGATGCGCGGTTGGACTATATCGGCAGCATAACCATCGATGCCGACCTGCTCGATGCCGCAGGCATTATTCCCGGCGAAAGGGTGTTCATCGTGGACAACAATAACGGTTCGCGCCTCGACACATATACTATTGCCGGCGAACGCGGTTCCGGCACGATATGCCTCAATGGAGCCGCCGCACGTATGGTGCAGCCTGGCGATATTGTAATCATAATGGCATACGCCACGATAACACCTGAAGAAGCCAAAGACTTCTCTCCTAAAATCATCTTTCCCGACACAACCACCAACCTGTTAAGCTGATGTTTGAAAAACTTTCCGACCGCCTTGAGCGGAGCTTCAAGCTCCTCAAAGGTCAGGGCAGAATAACCGAAATAAATGTTGCCGAAACCCTGAAAGATGTTCGGCGTGCCCTGCTTGATGCCGACGTGAACTACCGTGTGGCGAAAACGTTCACCGATACAGTGAAACAGAAAGCACTGGGTCAGAATGTTATCAATGCAATCAAGCCCGGTGAGCTGATGGTGAAGATAGTCCACGACGAACTGGCCTCGCTGATGGGAGGGCATGCTGCCGGAATTGAAATCTCCGGCAAGCCGGCCATAATCCTAATGAGCGGTCTGCAGGGCTCCGGTAAAACTACATTTACCGGCAAACTCGCCAAGAAGCTGAAAGCGGAGAAAGGCCTCAAACCTCTGTTGGTGGCATGCGACGTATACAGGCCTGCGGCTATCGATCAGCTTAAGGTTCTGGCGAATTCCATCGATGTGCCTGTCTACACCGAAGATGGTGTAAAGGATCCGGTGGGAATCGCGCGCAGGGCTATCGAATATGCACGCACAAACAGGAACGACCTGGTAATTGTCGATACCGCAGGCCGACTGGCTGTCGACACCGAGATGATGGACGAGATTGAAGCCATCAAGAATGCGATCAATCCGGGCGAAATTCTGTTCGTTGTCGATGCCATGACTGGTCAGGACGCTGTCAACACCGCCAAAGCGTTCAACGATCGTCTCGATTTCAGTGGCGTTGTGCTCACCAAACTCGATGGCGACACCCGCGGTGGCGCGGCGCTGTCCATCCGGTCGGTGGTGGAGAAACCTATCAAATTCATCGGCACCGGCGAAAGCCTTGAGGGCATCGACGTGTTTTATCCCGAACGTATGGCCGACAGAATCCTCGGAATGGGCGATATTGTCAGCCTTGTGGAAAAGGCGCAGGCTCAGTACGATGAGAAGGAAGCCGAGGAGATTGCCCGTAAGCTTCGCAAGAATCAGTTCACCTTCACCGATTTTCTGAAACAGATTCAGCAAATCAAGAAGATGGGCAACATCAAAGACCTTGCCGCCATGATTCCTGGTGTCGGAAAAGCGATAAAGGATGTCGATATCGACAACGATGCATTCAAAGGCATCGAGGCCATGATAATGAGCATGACACCATACGAACGTGAGCATCCGGAGGTAATAAGAGGTACCCGTGTGCAGCGAATCGCCAAAGGTTCCGGACGCCCGGTGGTGGAGGTGAATCGCCTGCTCAAGCAGTTCGACCAGATTCGTAAGATGATGCACAAAGTCAGCAATATGGGCCCCAATCCAGCTGCCATGATGCGCCAGATGCGTCAGCAGCAGGGTCGTCGCCGATAAAAAACAGTCTTCGCCATGGAATTAATCGACGGAAAAGCAACTGCAGCGCAGATAAAAGAGGAAATCGCCGCCAAAGTCAGGGAGCGGGCTGCGGAAGGCAAGAAAATACCGCATCTGGCCGCCATCCTTGTCGGCCACGACGGAGGAAGCGAATCATACGTTGCCAACAAGATCAAAGCCTGCGAGGCGTGCGGATTCCGCTCGTCGCTCATCCGCTTCGAAAGCACCGGGCAGAATCCTTTGAATCCCGAGGAGCTGTTCGCGGCAATCGATAAGCTCAATAAAGACCCCGAAGTCGACGGTTTCATCGTCCAGCTTCCCCTGCCGAAGCATATCGACGACCAGAAGGTTATCGAGGCAATCGATCCGGATAAGGATGTCGACGGATTCCATCCGGTCAACGTGGGCAGGGCTTCGTTGGGACTGCCTGCTTTCCACAGCGCTACACCGGCGGGAATCGTGGAACTCCTCAAGCGAAACGGAATAGAGACTGCCGGAAAAAATGTGGTTATAATCGGAAGAAGCAATATCGTCGGCCGTCCTTTGGCTTCAATGCTTATGCACAAGGGTGCCGACGCCACTGTAACCGTGTGCCATTCGGCTACCAGAAACCTGGCCGATATCACCCGTAGAGCCGATATCATAGTCGCCGCACTCGGTCGCCCCGGGTTTGTTACCGAGGATATGGTGGCCGACGGAGCTGTGATTGTCGATGTAGGCACAACAAGAGTCCCCGACCAGTCGAGGAAAAGCGGATTCCGTCTTTGCGGTGATGTCGACTTTGAAAAGGTGGCTCCCAAATGCTCGCGCATCACACCCGTGCCTGGAGGTGTAGGACCTATGACCATAGCATCACTGATGCTGAACACCCTGGAGGCTTGTCGTAGACGCGAAGCAACAGCACGCTGATGGCGCTTTCGTGGTTGCTGCCGTTGTGGCTCACTCTTGCAGGAGTTGTTTTCGGATACGACGAGGCCGAAATTCTCTTTGCCGGGGATGCAATGCAGCATGTCGCCCAACGCGATGCCGCGAGAACAGCCGATGGCCGATACGACTTTTCCCAATGCTTCACTGAGTTTGAGGCAGTAATCCGAAGTGCCGACCTGGCAGTAGTGAATCTCGAAACGCCAGTGGGGCCGCCGCCCTATCAGGGCTACCCGTGCTTCAATGCGTCCCCGTCGTATGTCGATGCGCTTGCAAATGCAGGGTTCGACTTCTTCCTTACTGCCAATAATCACACTCTCGACAGAGGTCCCCGGGGGCTCCGGGCCACCATTGCCGAGCTTGATGCCCGCGGCCTCGGACACATAGGAACATACAGCAATGATTCCGCGCGCATGCGTGCGATTCCTGAAATAGTCGATGTCAACGGTATAAAGATAGGATTTCTGAATTACACCTATGGCACCAATGGCATTCAGCCGCGCGATGGAGTAGTGGTTGATTATATCGACAGGGAAATAATACACGCCGACGTCGATGCCACACGTAGCGCCGGAGCCGACATCGTGGCGGTGTGCATGCATTGGGGCGACGAATACCGCATGTTGCCCAACACAGCGCAGAAACATACCGCCGATTTCCTTGAGGCTATAGGTGTCGACCTTATTATAGGAGGCCATCCGCACGTAATTCAACCGATGGAGCTGCGCCCCAACCGCTATTATCCCGAGAAGAAAGTCATGCTGGTATATTCATTGGGAAATTTTATCTCCAATATGAAGAAAACCGACACGCGCGGTGGCGCCATGCTTCGGGTGCGTCTTAGGAAAGACCATCGCAGAGTAGTGGAAATTGTCGAAGCCGACTACACACTTGTATACACTGTGCCGGGTTCAAGTCCAGAAAACAACTTCCATCTTGAAAAACCCGATAGCTGCGGGCACCCCCAGGCAAAAGAATTCTCCCGCAATGCGCGTAGAATTTTCGGAGAACATAATATAAACGTTCAGGAAAGCCGCCCTTAGCATGAGTTTGGGCGGCTTCTTATTGTTAGTCAGAGTGTTGAGCCATGGGAGTGATGCGTGATGGTTGTTAATACATATTTACATTTTCACTAATAACTGTTAAATCTATGTTATTAAGCATACTTTTAGGGCAAAAAATTTGGAGGGAA
>ERZ778517.1893-NODE-1893-length-13756-cov-6.691482_pt1 | contig 13756 bp, 7 predicted proteins | sample MGYA00510341_ERZ778517 | MGnify/ENA primary metagenome ERZ778517 (study PRJEB29527, sample SAMN07138964) | mouse gut metagenome | material: feces | host: mouse | place: China:Nanjing | collected 2016-01-25 ... | reverse complement strand
CCGGTGTTTTCGGGCTTGATAATATCAGCCAGCGCCGAAAACGAAGTAGCGTCGATAAGCTGTATGTAAACTTGTGTGGAATTACTTTTAGTGGTTTTGGTACTTTCGGTGAACACACCTGACTGCAACAACAGTTTGGCATTTGTGTAATTGTTGTTTGCAAGGTCTGTCTTGTTAATTGTATATGTGGCTCCGACTTCATATAGCGACTGCCCGAAAGCAAAGCCGCAGTCAGGATCGGAGTCTTCAAGAGATGTGAACCTGCGATATGTCGGACCGTCGCTCTCTATTTTGAGGTCAAGGCGGTCTACCATTTTGTACACACCACCTTCATAGGAGCCTGCACCTCCGGGAGCCAGAGATACACGGGGCGCAGCCGGAGCCTTGGTCTCGGATGACGGATTCCAGACGAGGGTAATCTGACCGAAGCCTCTGACTACTGTTCCAGAATTTGTAAAGGAACGAGTTGATTCAAAACCATTTTTGAATACAGCCTTCTTATCTGTAGAGGATGGATCTCTCGTTGGTAATAATACATCTTTCTCTATAATATTGTCACAGCGTGGTACGAAATTATCTATATCCTTATAGCTGCCAATGAAATTGTCGTTACAGTTGAATATTTCATTTTTGAATTTGCTGCTGTTTTGGCTGCGTATGGTAAATGAAGTGCCTTTGGTGACAAATGCCCATATCTGGTTGATGCTAAACGTTCCTTCGGTTACATCTACTATAATAGCGTCATTGTTGTTTGGCGCGGCAGGCACATAGACAATGCGCTTTACATTCATGTATGAATTGGAAGAAGAGGTTGGAGTGACATATGCCTCGCCTCGCGGATTTTTGTCGGAGTATATTGTCAGAGTTCCGTCAATATTACCTTTGTAGTCAAAGAAAGTTACCCTGTTGTTGCGTATCAGAGTGACTTTAGAGTACTCTGATTTTCTACCGTCTGATGGTTTGTATGTCCAATAATACATGTCTCCGCTCTCGCTGACAGTAAAATCGGTGGAGATTGGCACACTCTTTATTCCTGCAGCAGTGGCTGCGTCTCCGACAGGAAACTCAGTCACTTCGGTGCCGGTGGGCACTATGGTATAATATATTGTGGTACCGTAAAGATCCGTGTTCATTCTATTTTTGAAACGCAGTTTCGCAGTGTTGTCATATTCATAAGAAGAACCATCCTCTAATGTGTTGGAACCGTTTGAAAGAGAAGCATTAACCAAAGGCTTTGGTATTTCTTCGTATACGACGGTTATTTTTATGAGCGATACAAGAGCGGCTGTATTAGAAGGATTAGTCGTACCAGATACACTGTTAGCTCCTTCAGCTTTGTTCTTTATATGAATGCCAATAGACTCGACTCCTTCTGTTACTTCATATGATGAGGTTAAAGTAGATTTATCATATGTAAGGGATGCCTTACTGTCTTTAATATATAGGTTCTTATTTCCATATCCCGATTTGTCGGTTGTAGTGTTATGATAAAATATAATTTTCTTTATCTTATAAGCGGCAGGGTCTTTTACCTCTATGTAGAAATCATATCCTCCAATGTAAAGGTTCCAGATTTTGGCATACAAAGCATTATATGGATTTACTTCAGTAAGAGTTAAATCAAATCTGACTCTTATGTCTCCAGCTTCTACCTGCCCTACATTTGGAGCGTTGCCGGAAGTCGGTTTACTTATCCCTTCCGAGTCATACTTGCCTGTCGCATCATAAGTCCAGTACTTGTAGGCAGTTGCCGAGGCGTCATCTGTCGGATTTGGAATAAACGTTACTGTTTGTGTCTTTGCGTTTGCACCGGGTGGGGCAAACATCAGTAATGCCATTAGAAATAGCAAAATCTTTTTCATAAATAAACCTGTATAAATTAATTAAAATAAGAATAAGCGAGTCTGTGCCGCAACGCTATTCGCGCCGGCATAAATGCAGATAGTCAAAGATAAGGGAGTGGTTGTGGTGTGTGCGTGAAGTTACGCCGCCTTGGCGTAATATGCTGAAAATTAACCGTTTGTTTCGGGGGGGGGTATTCCTGTACCTCCTGTTAAGCAATCCTGTACACATCACATTTTATATATAGAATGTCGCAAAATTATAGTAGTTTGTCTACCAATCCAAACTTTTTAACAAAAAATGCGCCCCCGGCGCAAAAAAACATCTGCCGGAGCATAAGAGCCAAGCGCTCCCGTCTCCGGCAGATGCGGTTTATGATGTGCGGTTGTTACCGCTGACTGGCGGCTTTTTGTGCCTCCTGAGCCTCGTACTGAGCCTGAGCCTCGGCGAGAAGTTTCTGCGACTCGGGGTCTTTTTGCCAGTGGAACGGCACAAAGTCCGAGTCTTTGTCAACCCAGTCGGGCTTGCGGCAGGCGTAGATTATGAACGGCAGTATGACAAACAGCGCGACACCGCCGAAAAGCACCGAGTACCACACTGTTGTGCTGCCCATCGAAATCTGGCTCGGCGGGAAGAAGCTGAGCACAAAGGCGAGGAGCGACCCCGCGAATCCCACACCGCCTACAATCCACATGAGCCAGTTGCCGCGCGCGCCGATGCGGAACGGACGCGCTGCCTTTTTCATGGAGTAGCGCAGGTATATCGCGGCGGCAAACATGAGCAGGTAGGCAATGAGGTAGAGCAGCACTGTGAGCTGCGACAGAATCTGGTAGAAGCTCTGCACCGAGGGCATCACCACAAAGAGGAGCGACAGCAGCGTCACCGCGAGTCCCTGCACGAGCAAAATGTTTTTCTGCACGCCGTTGCTGTTGGCTTTCTGGAAGAAGGGGGGCAGGTAGCCGGCTTTGCCAACTGCAAACACACCCTTGGAGGGACCGGCAACCCATGTGAGCACTCCGGCGAGCACTCCGAAAGCGAGGGCAATGGCAATGACGGGGGTGAACCACTCTATGTGAAACGCCTTGCAGTAGTTGTCAAAGCCCACAAGCAGGCTCTGCACAAGGTTGATGTCCTTTGCCGGTATGATGATGCCGAGGGCGTAGGTGCCGAGTACAAAAATGAGCACAGTGGCAAGAGCGCCGCCAAACACGGCCTTGGGGTAGTTTCGGGCGGGGTTGGATATGTCGCGCACATGCACGCCGCTCATCTCCATGCCGGCGTAGAACAGAAATATCGACGCGGCGAGAACAACGTTGTCAAAGTTGGTGAGGTCGGGAATAAAGCTGCTGTGGAAGTTCATTTCGCTGTGACCGCCCATGCAAAGGTATATCACGCCGAACACCACAAGCACTCCGGCGGGAATGATGGTGCCTATCATACCCCCGATTTTAGACACCTTGCCAACCCAGCCGAGACCCTTCATTGAAATGAGGGTGGCAAGCCAGTAGATGCCGAGTACTACGGCTATTGTGTAGTACTTGTCGGCGGCAAGATGCGAGTCGGCGGCGTGGTCCATGCCTATGAAGGCGAGCGACACGGCACCGAAAGTCAGCACGGTAGGAAACCATATTGTGCTCTCGACCCACTGGAGCCATATGCCCAGGAAGCCCAGGCGGGTGCCGAACGCCTCGCCTATCCAGCGGAACATGCCGCCCTGCTGGAACGGAAACATTGCCGCGAGCTCGGCGGCGACAAGCGACACCGGAATGAGAAACACCAGCGCGGCGAACAGATAGTAGAATGCCGAACTCATGCCGTATTCTGCCTCGGCGGGCAGCCCTCGTAGCGAAACAACGGCAACGATGTTCATTATCATCAGGGTGAATACACCCAGCTTGGCGGCAGACTTTACCTTTGTCGCCGCAGTACCTGATAATTTGGTAGCCATAATAGTATGTGTGTTTTAGTGTGTCGGCGGCTTTACGGCACCGTAATCGGTGCCGCAGCTGCCGTGTGTGTTATAGTTGAAGTGAAAAATGCGCGGTGGCGCGTGTCAGTCGGTGATTGTGACAAAATCGCCGTTCATGATTCCGAGCCCGAGCAGCGACATGAATTTCTTCACCGCCGCCTGTGCCTTGACAGAGTTGCCCGCCTCGTCGAGCGGTGGGGCGAAAGCTGCTATGCCAAACACTCCCGGCAGTACTCCGAGCACACCGCCGCCAACTCCGCTTTTTGCCGGTATGCCGCTGGTGTAGAGCCAGTTGCCGGTGCTCTGATAGAAGCCTACGGTAGCTATGAGCGATGTTATCTTAGGGGCTATGGATTTGTCAAACACCTGTTTGCGGGTGAGTGGATTGACCCCGTGGGCGGCTATGGTGGCAGCCATTACGGCAAGCTGTTCGCAGGTGATGCCGAGCGAGCACTGGCGGGTGTAGAGGTCGAGACTCATCTGCGGGTCGTCGTACACACGCTCATAGTTTTTGAGCAGCCATGTGATGGCGCGGTTGTTGAAGTTGGTGTCTGACTCGCTTTTGTACAGCTCGTCGATGAGCACCGGGGCGCTGCCGCAAAGGTCGGTTATGTTGTCGGTTATCGCTTTCCATTTGGCATCGCTGTCGCCTTTGGGTTCAATCATCGAGCATGCCGAAATGGCGCCGGCGTTGACAAGAGGAGTGGACGGCGAGTGGTTTTCAAGCAATATGGCGAAGATGGAGTTGAAAGGCAGACCTGTGGCGTCGGCACCTATCTTTTCGAGCACTCCCTCCGGCGAACTCTGTTTCATGGCGAGGATTGCGGTAGGCACTTTCGACACCGATTCTATGCCGAACCGATAGGATGTGTCGCCGTAGTTGAACGCCGTGCCGTCGGGCAGCATTACGCTCAGCCCGAACAGTCCGGGGTCTATGTTTGCGAGATACGGTATATAGTTGGCGTTGTCGCCCCCTGTCACATTTGAAGCGTAGCCGTAAGCCTGCTGCGCCGCCTGGTGAATCTGATCCTTGGTGAGAGTGATGTCCATGAGTGTAGGTTATGGTGTTTGTAAAAAAATACCGGCAGACAACCGCTGCATGTAGCAGAAGCTGCCTGCCGGTTTTTCGGGTGCTAAGTTAGTCAAACTTATGAATAATTATGCCAAAGTCTGAATAATTATTTACCTGTGTGGTTGAAAGTCCTGGACACAAGAGGAATGTTCTTCTCCATGGCTATTCGCGTGGTAGTGGGGTACTGCAGGGCGTTTAGTTCGTTGACGGCAAATTCTATGTCGGCAATCAGCTGGTCTGCCATGTCGCGGCTGAATCCCTGTTTGCAAAGCACACGCATCACAACCATTGTCTCTATGCTCGCGGGCATGGTGTAGGCGGGTACCATCCAGCCTTTCTGTGCGAGTTTGTCCTGAAGGTCATAAAGAGTCCATTTGGCTGTTTTCTGGAAATCGGCTTTCATGCGCCATACGAAAATCGGGTTGGGCAGCTTGCCGGGAGCGTAAGGCTCGAACGCGGGCATGGCGCTCACCTGGTCGTCAAGGTACTGGGCTACGGACAGGGAGTTGAACTGCACGTTTTTATAGCCTTCGAATCCCATGCGTATGAACTGGTAGTACTGTCCCAGAATCTGAGCGGCGGGGCGCGAGTAGTTCAGACCCACCTGAGTCACCTCGGCGCCGAGGTAGTTGACGGTAAACGCCATGTCGGCGGGCAGATACTTCTTGTCTTTCCACACAACCCAGCCAAGACCGGGATATACGAGTCCGAACTTATGACCGGATGTGCTGATGGATAGAACCCATTTCAGACGGAAGTCCCATTTCTTGTCAGGGTCGAGGAACGGCAGTATGAAGCCGCCCGATGCAGCGTCGATATGGATGCACACCTCGTTGCCTGTCTCGGCGTTGTATTTGTCGAGCGCGGCGTCAAGGGCTTCAACGTCATCGTTGAGACCGGTCCATGTCACACCCTGGATAGGCACTACGCAGATAGTGTTTTCGTCGCACATCTTTATGGCGGCGTCTACATCAAGGGTGGGATGCTCGGCGCTCAGGGGCACAAGACGCATCTCCACATCCCAGAAGTTGCAGAATTTCTCCCACACCACCTGGTAGGCGGTAGACATTACAAGATTAGGCTTGTCATACGGCTTTCCGGCTTTCTTACGGCGCTCTTTCCAGCGTTTCAGGGCAGCGAGTCCGCCGAGCATACACGCTTCGGACGAGCCGATGCCAAGGGCCCCAGCCTTCCATTTGTTGGTTTCGGGGGTATTCCACAGGTTTGCCAGTATGTTTATACACTTCTGGCACATCACGGCGATGCGCGGGTACTCGGTCTCGTCAATGTAGTTGATGTCGATGGCCTCGTTCATCAGCTTGGTGGCATACTCGTCCATATAGGTGGTTACGAATGTGGCGAGGTTGAGTCGCGGCTGGGTCTGGGCGAATGTCTCGCCTTTGACCATCTGGTAAGCGATTTCAGGGGTGGTGGAACCTGCGGGAATTTTTTCTACCGGCGATGCCTGAAGCATTGCGTCTGAGCCAAAAACATCGGTTTTGGCGTCTCCTTTGCGGAAATAGGGGTCTAAGCCTTGGTCGAGCATAGTACTGGAGTTTTAGAGTTAGGTTATAGATAGTAATGCTACTTGAAGACGATTGTAAATGGTCTGGAAGCAGAATTATAACACTCCGGCGCAGCAAAAAGATTAGCAGTACTGCCATATAACCAAAACTTTAACAAACTGTAAAGCAGCGGAGCCATGCGCATAAAGCGCATGGCTCCGTCCGGATGTCCTATATATAATATAATAAGGTGTGGCTGGTTATTTTGCCATTGCGGCGTCTACATCGGCAACAAGCTCGGCGTCCTGTTTGTCGCGGCTCACAATGTTGCCTTCGGGGTCAAACAGAATGATGCAGGGAATGGCGGGAATGCCGTAGATGTCGGTGGCGATATTCTGGGTGTTGAGAATCTGCTCCCACGGCAGGGCGTGTTTCTCTACTGCCTTGAGCGTGTTTTCAGGTTCGTCCCACACGGCTACTCCGAGAAAATCCATTTTGTCGGAGTACTTGTTGTAAAGGTCCTTGATTACCGCTGTTTCTCTGATGCAGGGACCGCACCAGCTTGCCCAGAAGTCTACAAGGGTGTATTTGCCTTTGCCTACATAGTCGCTCAGGCGCTTTGTCTCGCCGTTGTAGGTTATCTCGAAATCCTTGAATTTTTTGCCTACCGAGGTCTCGGACTTGTTGATGAGTCCCTGGCGCAGGGTCTGCACGCGTTTGTAGTCTGCAAACTGTGGGTGTGCGGCAAGCTGCGCGTTGAATGTGTCAAGGTCCCAGTTGTAGCATTCCTGCAAAAACAGATAGTAGCCGAGAGGGTTGTTGATGTTCTGGGCAAGGGCATCGGCGCCGAGCTGCTTGTACTGCGCTACGATTTCCTCTTTCTGCTGCTGTGTGGCGCTGTCGCCAAGAGCGCGAAACTGTTTTTCAAGAGCGCTCTGCTTTTCGAAAAGCTGTGTCATGGCATCGTTGGTGGGGGTGCCTGACGCGAGGCGGCTTGTTGCGTTGGCGCTTATGGTGCCGGGCTCGAGAACAAGCATTCCGGCGCGGTTGCCGTCAAGAATTATTCTGGCGAAAGTGGGGGTAGCTACCTCTCCCGCAAACACTGCCTTGCCGTCGGCAACTACTGTGGAGTCTATTTTTTCGCCGGTGTCAAAGCTGATGATGTAGGCGGTGAGTCCGTCCTCATCCTCGGTAAGAGGCAGAGTAACGGTGTATTTGTCTGCCGTTGAAGCTGTTGCGCAGGATACTGCGAGAGCTCCGGCGCAAAAAAAAGTTAAAAGTGATCTTTTCATTAGTCTGATGTGTTAATGATTTAGTGCAAATATAAGCACTTTTGCTCTCTCGGCGCTAACATTCTTCGTATATTTGCATCAAATAAATCACTCACAAACAGTTTATGCATCATCAGGACAGCCTAAACGCCTACATCCTACAGTCGCTGCGCGACAACTGGGAGCTCCTCGCTCTGACCGACTACAACGGAGCCTCATTCCAGTACAAGGATGTTGCGAGAAAGATTACCAAACTACACATATTGTTCAGAAATGTCGGGGTGAAGCCCGGAGATAAAATAGCTCTGTGCGGCAGAAATTCGGCACAATGGGCAATGGCTTTCATCGGCACAATAACCTACGGTGCTATTGCAGTGCCGGTGCTTCATGAATTCAAACCCGACAATATACACCATCTTGTAAACCACAGCGAGGCGAGGCTCCTGTTTGCCGATGCCGGTACTTGGGAAAATCTTGACGCTTCGGTGATGCCCGCCCTTGAGGGGGTGTTGCTTATCAGCGATTTCTCATTGCTGATGTCGCGCAGTGAGCCCCTCAACGAGGCGAGAGCCAATCTGAACCTGTTCTTCGGCGAGGCTTATCCGGAGCGCTTCACGGTTGACGACGTTGAGGTGTGTGTGACAAAACCCGATGATGTGGCGCTGATAAACTACACATCGGGCAGCACCGGTTTTTCGAAAGGCGTTATGGTTACATTCGGCAACCTGTGGAGCAACATCGAGTACACTATTGACCATCTCGATTTTCTCAGTCCCGGCGACGGAATTGTAAGCATGTTGCCGCTGGCACATATGTACGGTCTTGTGGTTGAGATGCTGCACCCGTTTGTAAAGGGGTGCCATGTCACTTTCCTCACACGCATTCCCTCGCCGAGAATAATCATGGAGGCTTTTGCCACAGTACACCCCAAGCTGATTGTCGCGGTGCCGTTGATTCTGGAAAAAATCATACGCACAAAAGTGTTCCCGCTGCTTGAGAAACCCTATATGAAATTTCTGCTTCATGTGCCGTTTGTGGATGACCGTCTGCTTGGTAAAATCAAGGACAGACTCACAGATACATTCGGCGGCAACCTGCAGGAGATAGTAATCGGCGGCGCGGCGCTGAACAAAGAGGTGGAGACATTCCTGCGCCGTATCGGATTTCCGTTTACAGTCGGCTACGGCATGACCGAATGCGCCCCGCTCATATCATATGCCCCGCATGAGGAGTCGCGCCCCGGCTCTTGCGGCAGGCTTGTGGACCGAATGGAAATTAAGGTAGATTCGCCTGACCCCGAAAATGTACCCGGCATAATCTGGGTGCGCGGTGCCAATGTTATGAAAGGCTATTTCAAAAACAGCGAGGCTACGGCAGAGGCGTTCGGCGAAGACGGGTGGATGAGCACCGGTGACATAGGTTGCGTTGACTCCGACAATTTCATATATCTGCGCGGGCGCGACAAAAATATGATTCTCGGACCCTCGGGGCAAAATATATATCCCGAAGAAATTGAGCAGAAGCTGAATAATATGCCGTATGTGGGAGAGTCCATAATACTGGAGGACTCCGGAAAACTTTTTGCTCTGGTGTACCCCGATATGGACAATGTCATGAACCGCAATCTGACAACTGCCGATGTGGAACGCATAATGGCAGAAAATCTTGTGCAGCTGAATAAAGAGCTGCCGGCGTATTCGCAGGTGGCGAGAGTTGAAATAAAGAGCGAGGAGTTTGAAAAAACTCCCAAACGCTCTATCAAACGCTACCTGTATCAGCACTGATGCCGGTTACGGCAAAAACTTTTTGATTGCGTCCGTTGCCATTCCACGGCGGCGGGCGTAATCTTTTTTCTGACTATCGTCGATTGCTCCTACAAGAAAATAACGCGAACCGCTGTAGCCTATCATGATGCCGGTTGTGGATGCCGCCGGAATCATGGCGCCGTTTTCTGTCACAGTTATGCCGCAGCTTTCATAGTCAAGCAGCCGGTCGGTCTCGAATATCAGTGACTGGTCGGGCAGGGAAGGGTAGCCTATGGCAGGGCGTGTGCCCGGATAATAATGGCGCAGAAGGTTGTCGGGGTTGGCATCGGATGCTTCTGCCGAGTATCCCCACAGATTCACACGCACTTCCCGGTGAAGCCATTCGGTGGCGGCCTCTGCCAGACGGTCGGCTACGCTCTGACCCACAAGCGCCATATAACTGTCGCCGGTGTCGCCCAGGCGCTTGACTTCCGCGTCGACGCTGCCGGCTGTAGTTACTGCGAAAAGAGCCGCGTGGTCATCGCCTTTATCAGACACAAAGTCGGCGAGGGCAAGGGTCTCCCTGTTGTCCTGACTGGCTTTCTGCTGCCTCAGGGTGGGTATCGTTATGGTTGTTCCGTTGGCGTTGAGTATTATGTCGTCACCCGATGATTTGGCTTCTGCAAACACAATTTTGCCTTTGACTGTGGCTCCGTGCTTGCACAGTTGCCCTATAAACTTGTCTGCGTCGCTGAACAGTCTCAGCGCTTCGAGAGCCTTTGTGCGGTGTTCCTGCGGTGTTGAGGCAAGCCATTGGTCGCGGCAGTGGTCACATCCGCCGGTTTCGGCTACGGATGCGAATGAAGCCTCAAGTTTCCATGCCGAGAAAAATGCTCGCCAGTTTATGAGAGTTCTGACTTCGGCTACAGGTATATCGAAAGTGTGTTCGCCGGGATGACGTGGCGCACATGCTTTTTTTGAGTTGTCGAAGATGTGTCGGAGTGCCCGCGCCCGGTCGAGCGGCATGGCAGCGCAGGCATCGGCGTAGCTGTCGCGTTTTTGTTTCTGCAATTCGAGGAGTTGCGCGAACGCCTCTGCGCGGCTGCTTTCGGCTGCGAATTTCTGCACTATCCCCGGCAGCGCGGCGGCATCGCGGGTGTAGATGACGGGTCCGCTGTACAGCGGCGCTATCTTGACAGCGGTGTGTATGTCTGATGCGGCGGCTCCCCCTACAAGCAGCGGTATAGTCATGGCGCGCTCCTCCATCATGCTGGCGACCGTGCGCATCTCTTCAAGAGACGGGGTTATGAGGCCGCTCAGACCGATGAAGTCGGCTCCGCACTCTTCGGCGGTGTCAAGAATCTGTTCGGGAGGCACCATGACACCGAGGTCGGTGACCTCATAGCCGTTGCAGTTCATTATCACCCCCACTATATTTTTGCCTATGTCGTGTACATCGCCTTTCACTGTCGCTATGACGAGTCTGCCTGCGCTCGCGCTCCCTCCGGAGCTCCTTTCGGCTTCTATTGCCGGAGTGAGGTGGGCGACGGCGTGCTTCATTACCTTGGCGCTGCGCACCACCTGTGGCAAAAACATTTTCCCGGCGCCGAACAGGTCACCTACGCGGTTCATGCCGTTCATAAGCGGACCGTCCACAACCGCAAATGCGCTCCCGGTTTCGTTCAGGTAAGTGTCAAGCAGTTTTTCAATGCCGTCCGAATGCCCCCTGACTACCATTTCTTCAATCTGTTCACCGGTATCAGGCGTCTTGTCGTTGTTCTTTTCGTCGCAAGGTTTGTCCGACGGTTTTGAAGCCGCCTCGGCTTCTTTTATGCGGTGGGCTGTCTCGATAAGCCGGTTGGTGGCATCGCCGTGCCGGTTGAGAAGAACATCGTCTATGGCATTCGCGAGTTCCTCCGGTATAGTGTCGGGGTCAAGCAGGGTGGACGGGTTCACGATAGCCATGTCCATGCCCTCGGCTACCGCATGGCGTAAAAACAGTGCGTGCATGGCTTCGCGCATATAGTTGTTGCCGCGGAATGAAAATGACAGATTGCTCAGACCGCCGCTTACATGGGCTCCAGGTAGGTTTGCCCGAATCCAGCCGGCGGCGCGTATGAAGTCTTTGGCATAATCGTTGTGCTCCTCTATACCGGTGGCTACAGCCAATATGTTGGGGTCGAAAATAATATCTTCTGGAGGAAATCCATCTTCGGTGAGCAGCGAATAAGCTCTGCCACACACTTCTGTTTTCCGTTCAAATGTGTCTGCCTGCCCCTGTTCGTCAAACGCCATAACAACGACAGCCGCACCCATGCGTCGCAGCGTTCTGGCTTTGGCAAGCATGGTGTCGGCACCCTCTTTGAGGCTTATGGAGTTGACCACCGGTTTGCCCTGCACGCGTTTGAGAGCCTCTACCGCCACACTCCAGTCGCTGGTGTCAATCATCAGAGGCACTTTGGCTATGTCGGGTTCGGCTCCTGTAAGCGTAACGAAGGAATTCATTTTTGCTCCTGCGTCAAGCATAGGGTCATCCATGTTTATGTCGACAATGTCGGCTCCCGCTCTGACCTGGGTGGCGGCAATGCCAATGGCTTCGGCATCCGCGCCTTCTTTTATCAGGCGGAGAAATTTGCGGCTCCCCGCCACATTGCATCTTTCACCGATTTTGACAAATGCTCCGGGGAGTAGTGTCTCCAGCCCCGCGAGAACCATTTTCATTTCCTTTTCAGGAATTGTGCGCGGCGATGCGTCTGCGGCGGCAGCCGCAATGGCAGCTATATGGGCGGGGGTGGTGCCGCAGCATCCTCCCACAATGTTGAGTTTGCCTTCTTTGAGCAAAGGGCGCAGTGTCTCCGCCATTTTTTCAGGGGTTTCCGTGTAGTTGCCGAGAGTGTCAGGCAATCCTGCGTTTGGGTGAAGGCTTACAGCGAAAGGCGCTTTGTCAAGAATCTCTATGTACGGGGCAAGGTCTTCGGCTCCGAATCCGCAGTTCAGACCGACCGAAAGCGGGTTTGCATGGCTGATTGTGGCAATAAATGCCTCGAGAGTCTGACCGCTGAGGGTTCTGCCGCTTTGTGTCAAAGTGGCGGAAATCATTACTGGCACTTTGCGGCATAGGTCATCCATCGCTCTCAAGGCGGCGTGTATCGTCGCTTTTGTATTGAGCGCGTCGAAACATGTTTCAAGCAGCAAAACATCTATGCCTGCGCCGATTAGGGCGCTGATTTGTTCATAGGCTGCCGACTCGATGGTGTCCCATGTCACCGGAGTGCCTGCTTCAATATCGGTGGCGAGTGACAGAGAATGACTCCCCGGACCGACGCTTCCGGCTACCCATGCGGTTACACCACACTCTTTTATGGCTTCCTTGGCAACAGCCACAGCCGCGCTGTTGATTTCACGCACAAGGTGACTCAGTCCATAATCTGCCAGTGAAATCGAATTGGCGTTGAACGTGTCGGTCTCTATGATGCGGGCGCCGGCTTTGAGATACTCGCAATGAATGCTTTTTATTTTTTCGGGAGCGGTCAGCACCAGCACATCGTTGCATCCGCGCAAATCAGTGCGTTCAGGTGTGACTCCCTCCAGACGGAAGTCGGCATCGTTCATGTCAAGGCGCTGAATAATGGTACCCATTGCACCGTCGAGTACCAAGACTTGGCTTTTTAGGCTGTTTATTAGAGATAGCGAAGACTCGCTTAGACAATTCGGTTTCATTCTGACGTTGTATCCTTAGTGGCTGTAAAGGTACGAATAAGTAACGGCAAAGCCAAAAAAGCCTTTGCCCGCCACCCATTATGTCTCCACTGTGATACGGACCCTTAATTAATATTAGCCTGACGCACGACACATATACTGCCGGTTGAGCTTCTGGCGCATGTTTTAGATGCGGCTACCTTAATTTTTATAGAATTGCAAAATAATTTTAAAAAAAACTATAAATTTGCATTGGCTTCTGAGGTCGACTCATTAGAGTAATCTCGCCTCAGAAACGCACAATAAAACACAATCTGTTATGAACAAAAAAATGTTTGTTACTGCTGCAATCGCAGCACTGATGAGTGTGGGAGCCTATTTCGGCAATACCACCACAACTCCTTCTGAAGGTCTTTCTGACCTCCTGCTTGAAAATGCTGAGGCTCTCGCAAATGGCGAAAAATGCTGAGGCTCTCGCAAATGGCGAAATCACCGTAGTTGGATGTATGCCCATGAGAGATGCCACATGCTATGTGTTTGATGGAAACGGACAACTTGTGGATAGACGCAAGAATCAATATCCAGGTAATTAATTTTTAGAGACTGTCTAACAAGTTTGGGCAGTCTCTTTTTTATAGTTTCAACAGTCTAAA
>ERZ778517.1888-NODE-1888-length-13795-cov-5.245051_pt1 | contig 13795 bp, 10 predicted proteins | sample MGYA00510341_ERZ778517 | MGnify/ENA primary metagenome ERZ778517 (study PRJEB29527, sample SAMN07138964) | mouse gut metagenome | material: feces | host: mouse | place: China:Nanjing | collected 2016-01-25 ... | reverse complement strand
GCCACCAGTGGCTCATCGAGTTTGACCGCCTGCCGGGCTGCGGCCTGCAGGAGTTCGCCCGTGTCCTCGACCTGGAGCTGCAGAAAGAGAACTCCGACTACCAGGCCAAGCGTGGCGGGGGTATATTCCTCGACGCGCCCCAGGTTATAGCCGCCCGGCAGGGGCTTTTCACCCGCTGGCTCGCCTCCACCGGCAAGCTCGGCGGCCAGCGCAAAGTGCCCCGCCTGTGCAACGACCGCTCGATTATCGAGCAGCTCCTCATAATGAACGAAAAAGACTGAAAACCATGAATATAATCCGCCGAATCCTCTCTGCACTCATCCTCCCCGCCTGCTTCATGTCGCTGCAGGCCGCCGACGCGCCGAAATACATATTCTACTACATCGGCGACGGCATGGGCTTCAACCATGTCTTGAACGCCCAGATATTCAGCGACGAGGTGCTGCGGGCCGACTCCACGCTGACGATGCTGCGATTCCCCGTGGCCTCGATGGCGCGCACCCACTCGGCGTCATCAGATGTCACCGACTCGGCTGCCGCAGGCACCGCCCTGGCCACTGGCCGCAAGACCCGCAACAACATGCTCGGCATGGATGCCGACACCGTCGCTGTCACCTCCATCGCCAAGACACTCTTCGACAAGGGGTGGGGTGTCGGGCTGGTGACCACTGTGGCCATCGACGACGCCACACCGGGGGCGTTCTACGCCCATGTCCCCTCGCGCTCGGAATACATGACCGTGGGCCGCCAGCTGGCCGAGTCGGGCTACCAGTATGCCGCCGGGGCCGGACTGCGCGCCGCCCGCGACAAAGATGGCTCGCGGACCCCGCTGCTCGACTACTTCGCCGAGCAGGGTGTCACCGTGGCCTGCGGCCCTGAAGGGCTCGCCACCGAGGCCGACCGCCTGCTGGTGCTCAGCAACGACACCGTGAAGACCTGGAATGTGGGCTACACCGTCGACTCCATACCCGGCGCGCTCACCCTCCCGGCCATGACCGCTGCCGGAATCAGGCAGCTCAGCCGCGTCTCCCCCGACCGTTTCTTTATGATGGTGGAGGGGGGCAACATCGACCATGCCGGACACGCCAATGACGGCGGCACCATCATGCGCGAGGTCATCAATTTCGACCAGTCGCTCGCCCTGGCCTGGCAATTCTACCTCGCTCACCCCGACGAAACCCTGATCGTGGTCACCGCCGACCATGAGACCGGCGGAATGTCAATCGGCACCACCACCACCGGCTACTCGGTGCGTCCGGCCGTGGCCGCCGCCCAGAAGGTCTCCAAAGAGGAGTTCAGCGAGTATGTCAAGAGCCTCGCCCGCGACCGCCGCGTCTACCATTGGCCCGACATGGAGGAGTACCTCGCCGACAACCTCGGCTTCGGTTCGGCCGTGCTGCTCACCCCCGAGGAAACCGCCGAGCTGTCTGAGATGTTTGAGAATATGATGGCCGGACGCAACTCCGCCCCCGACCAGGAGACCCTCTACGCCACCTTCGACGGCTTCTCGGCCCGCGTCTTCGAGCTGCTCAACGACAAGGCCGGACTTGGTTTCACAACCATCAAGCATACCGGGGCCCCGGTGCCGGTGTTCGCCGCCGGCGTGGGAGCCTCAGAGTTCTCCGGTGTGAACGACAACACCGACCTTCCCCGCAAGATTATGTCAATAGCCCTCGGCGAATGACCCCAAGAAAATTGATGACATGATGAAAAAGACCCTGCTGATAGCCCTCATACTCGGGGCGTTCTCATTCACTCTCCCCCAGCGCGTAAGCGCCATCGACTACCGCCAGATCGAGGTGGATGTCACCATGCACCCCGCCCGATACAAGGCCCTGCTCGACCGCTTCGTGGCGGCCGACACCACCCTCACATCCGACGAGATGGCCACCGTTTACTACGGCTACGCCTTCACCCCCTCCTACGAGCCCCGCGACACATTCCCCGAAATCCACGCCGCCTATGACCGCAAGGACTACGAGACTGTGGCCCGCCTGATAGGGCCGGCGCTCGAGCTCAACCCCGTCTCGCTCGACCTCTCAATCCTCGCCCTGGCCGTCTACGAGCGCGGAATAGGGGAGACTCCCGGCAAAAAGGCCCTCAACATGGCCATCCGCTCCGACCTGATTGCGGGGGCGATACTCGAGAGCGGCCACGGCACATTCGCCGCCTCCCCATTCTATGTAACCTCCGATGCTGACCGCCGCCGCATCCTGACCAATGTCATCGGCATCGGAAAGGTCATCGGCACCGACCGCCTGGGCGACGTGGAGGCCATCAAGTTCAACTTCCCCGGCAACTCCCGCCAGCATATCCTCTATTTCGACAACACCCTTGAGGAGAACTTCCTCAAATCCCACCCACGCTGACCACCGGGTGGGCCACATAACCGACAGTAGATAACTTTTCCCCTCTCTCCCCTTCCGACATGGCAGAAAACAAGACCGAGAAATGGACCGAGATCGAACACCTCCCCGAATGGAACGAGGAGTTCTATGATGTCTACACAGCCCGCAAGCATGGCAAATGGGTGATGCTAAAAACCCTCAAGCCGGCCCTGCTCGACAACCCCCGCTACCGCGAGATGATAGAGAAGGAGTTTGACATCCGCTACAACCTCTGTCACCCCAACATCGTGATGATAAATGACTTCGAGGATGTCCCCGGGATCGGCATGTCGATCATCACCGACGATGTCTACGGCGACTCCCTGCGCAAGCTCATCGACAAGGGGGAGGTCGACGGCGCGATTCTCGACAAAATCGTCTGCCAGCTCCCCGAGGCCATCGGATACATACAGAAGAACCATATCCTCCACCATCCGATACGCCCCGAGACCATCATCTTCACTGACAAAATCCGCAACCTCAAGCTGATAGATGTGGGTTTCGACCAGCGTGAGCATCTTACCTCCACCGACGCGTCGGAAGACATCCGCAACTATGGCCGGGTGCTGCGCGCCGCCCTCGACGCCTGCAAGACCTCCACAGCCTCCGGGATGCCATCACAGGCCGACCTCGCGCGCTACGCCAAGGTTGCCGACCGATGCCTCAGTGACGACCCCCGCCGCCGATTCCGCGACGTGCAGGACCTCAAGATGGCCCTCGCCGGCGACTCCAACCGCCGCCTGTACCTGACCATCATCACATTCCTCGCCGTGATGGCCATAATCCTCGGCTGGCTCTGCTGGAAAGCCCCGGTTCTCTAATCCGCAACCTTGATTCCCAAAACACCATAACTGAACATTATGAGCGTTGAAATCCGCGCCTTACAGCCAACAAGATCACAACTACGCAAATTCGCCCGCTTCGGCATAGACCTCTACGAGGGCAACCCATATTACGTCCCCGCCCTCATCCACGATGATGTCAACACCCTCTCCCCCAAGGTCAACCCCGCATTCGACTTCTGCGAGGCACAGTGCTTCATGGCCTACCGCGACGGCAAACCGGTCGGACGCATCGCCGGCATCATCAACAACGCCGTCAACGGCCGCACCGGCCAGAAGACCCTCCGCTTCGGCTTCGTCGACTTCATCGACGACACCGAGGTGGTCGACGCCCTATTCGACGCCTGCGCCGCCTGGGGCAAGGAGCGCGGCATGGACTCCATGCTCGGCCCGATGGGATTCACCGACATGGACCACGAAGGCATGCTCGTCGAAGGCTTCGACCAGCTCGGCACGATGGCCACCATCTACAACCACCCCTACTACCCCCGCCACATGGAGCGGATGGGCTTCACCCCCGAAGCCGAATGGGTGGAGATGGCCATCAAGATACCCGACTCAATACCCGACAAATACGCCCGCGTGGCCGAGATAGTCAAGACCCGCAACAACCTCAAGGTCTTGAAATTCACCTCCCGCAAGAAAATCAAGGAACAATACGGCGTGGCCCTTTTCGAGCTGATCAACGAAGCCTACGACCAGCTCTACGGCTACTCCCCCCTCACCCCCCGCCAGATCGACTACTACATCGACATGTACCTCGGCATCCTCAATCTCGACTTCGTCACCGTCGTTGTCGACAGCGAAGACCGCCTCGTGGCCGTCGGCATCTCCATCCAGTCATTCTCCAAAGCCCTCCAGAAAGCACGCGGCCGCCTCCTCCCCACAGGCTGGTGGCACCTGCTGCAGACCCTCCGGGGCAAATCCGACATCGTAGACCTCCTCCTCATCGCCGTCAAGCCCGAATACCAGAACAAAGGGGTCAACGCCCTCCTCTTCACCGACCTCATCCCCCACTACATCAAAGCCGGCTTCAAATACGCCGAGACCAACCCCGAGCTGGCCGGCAACGACAAAGTCCGCGGCCAATGGGACTACTTCGACACCCGCCTCCACAAGCGCCGCCGCTCTTTCCGCCGCCCCCTCTGATTCCTTCCCTCAGATTCCCCTCCCGTCCTCTCTCCCTCCTCCCCCTGTTCCCCGCCCGCTGCCCCCTGCCGCCTTGCTTTGGAGCCGTGTGAGGGCGCGAGCCCGAAAAAGAAGAAAAGGGAGAAAGAAGAAAGAAGGAGAAAGAAGAAAGAAAAAGAAAGCAAAAACGCAAAAAGCCTTGGAAAACTCCTTCACTCCCGGCGGCCTTGAGGCCGGTTGCGACGAGGCCTGCCGCGGCTGCCTCGCCGGCCTCGTCGTGGCCGCCGCCGTCATCCTCCCCGACGACTTCCGCCACCCCTGGCTCAACGACTCCAAGCAAGTCACCGAAGCCCGCCGCGAAGCCCTGCGCCCCATCATCGAGCAGGAAGCCCTCGCCTGGGCCGTAGCCGCCTGCTCCCCCGCCGAGATCGACACCCTCAACATCCTGCGCGCCTCCATCACCGCCATGCACCGCGCCCTCGACGCCATCTGCGGCGACCATCCCCTTCCCCCCGGCCAGGTCATCGCCGCCTCCACCCGCCGCCTCGCGCCCGCCAGCGTCATCATCGACGGCAACAAATTCCATCCCTGGCGCGACATCCCCTGGCAGACCTTCGTCAAAGGAGACAGCCGCTACGGCAACATCGCCGCCGCCTCCATCCTCGCCAAGACCCACCGCGACGACATCATGCGCCGCCTCCACGACCAATATCCCCCCTACAACTGGGCCGTCAACAAAGGCTACCCCACAGCCGACCACCGCTCGGCCATAGCCGCCCACGGCCCCACACCCCACCACCGCCTCACCTTCCGCCTCCTTCCACCCACCCAGCTCACCCTCTTCCCCAACGGATAAGGGGGCAATCGGGATTATTAAAAAGGGCCTCACAGATTACACGGATTACACGGATGCCATCCGGGACGAAAATCCATCCGGATGGCATCCGTGTAATCCGTGTAATCTGTGAGACCTCCCCATGAATCGAAATTCAATCTGCGGGAAATCTGCGTATCTGCGGAATCTGCGTGAGACCCCTTCCAAAAACAATAATCAAGAGAATCAGAGCGTCACCCTCTTAGTGAGCGACCCCGCCTTGAGGATGAAAATGCCCTTTGAGCCGAGCTTCAGGCGGTGGATGCCCGGCTGCACGGTCTCCTGGTGGATCTGCTGCCCCAGTATCGAGAACAGCTTCACCGTCACCGGCTTCTGCGACCAGATATAGATATACCCGTCAAGCACCGTCACATCCGCCTGCCCGTCCATCTCAAACGACTGCACCACAGACGGCTGGGGGGAAGTTACCTCCTCCCAGGCCGGCGGAGCCGCCGATACAGTCGCGGCGGCAATCGCAAAGGCCGTCGCCAGCCCTGCAAGCCTCTTGGTGATCATTCTTAGTGCGGTCATTTCTCGATTATGGGCGGAAAAGGGCAGGGGAGGCGGGCGGCGTGGCAGCCGTTTCCCGTTGCCCCTGAGCCATTTTGACAGGCAAAGTTACCAAAAGTTTAATTCACTGGCAAATATTGCGCTTCCCTTTTTGGCTCAGATATTAAATTTTATTAAAATTCACAACGGATTGAAAATTAAATGGTTAACTTTTTTTAACTTTTATAATAACGAAAAAAAAAAAAAAAAATGATGGTTTGTTAAATCTTTTTAATAATTTTGCCACAGATTCTATTAGTTACGTGTAGAAGCGAAGTGCCTTAAAAGAGCCGGAAAAACGATGACGCTAACAAACTCTCTTTGCCCGCCCGGTCAGTAACGAGCTTCCCGGGGACTGCCTCCAAGGCCGTCCCGCGTCCTTTTGCCGCGCCTTGTGGAATCCTTAAAAAATAGAAAAGACCTGAAAAATCATTAATTTCAAATTATCCTTAAATGAAACATTCACAAACAGGAATCGCCAAGAAATTCCTATTTCTTATGGTGGGACTGCTGATGGCCATCGGTGTCAACGCGCAGTCGATTACCGTAAGCGGTACGGTCACCGACCCGCAAGGTGAACCGCTTATCGGTGCCAGCGTTCTCGCTGAAGGAACAACTGTCGGCGCATCGACCGACATTGACGGTAACTACACCATCAAAGTTGCTTCCAACGCCGTCCTCGTTGTGTCTTACGTCGGCTACGATACCCAGCGTATCCCCGTCGAAGGACGTTCCACCGTGAACGTTGAGATGAAGGAGAACTCCGTCATGCTCAACGAAGTCGTAGCCATCGGTTACGGTACCGTGAGAAAACAAGACGCCACCGGTTCGGTGGCCATCGTCAAGCCCGACGAAATCGAGGCCGGTCTGGCCACCACCGTGCAGGACATGCTCGTTGGCCAGACCCCCGGTGTGGTTGTGACCACCTCCGGAGGCCCCGCCGGAGCCGCCAACATCCGCATCCGTGGTGGTGCCTCGCTGTCAGCCTCCAACGACCCCCTCATCGTACTTGACGGTGTGCCCCTGTCAGGCGACACCCCCCTTGGCATGGGCTCCCCCCTGTCGATGATCAACCCCGAGTCGATCGAGTCTATGACCATCCTCAAGGACGCTTCCGCAACCGCCATCTACGGTTCGCGCGCATCCAACGGTGTGATCATCATCACCACCAAGAAGGGCCGCTCAGGCAAGCCCCAGGTGACCTTCGCCGCAAACCTCTACGTTGACCACGCCCGCCGCATCGCCGACGTGCTCAACGGCGACCAGTTCCGCGAACTCGTTTACAGCAAGTTCGGCCAGGGTTCAGCCCAGGCCGGCTACCTCGGCGACACCAACACCGACTGGCAGGACAACATCTTCCGCACAGCCGTAAGCTCTGACTACTCGCTGGCAGTATCCGGCGCAGCAGGCGTGCTTCCCTACCGTGTCGACGTGTCCTACTCCAACAGCAACGGTATCCTCGAGGCATCCTCAATGGACCGCGTGACCGTCGGACTCGCCCTCACCCCCAAGTTCTTCAACGACCACCTGTCGATCAACGCCAAGGTCAAAGGCTTCTACGTGCGTAACAATTGGGGCCAGGACGGCGCCATCGGCCAGGCCGTGGCATACAACCCGACCATCCCCGTGCGCGACTACGTTCCCGTAGCCGGCGGCACCTCCGGATTCGGCTACCTCTTCAACGGCTACTCAGAGCCCTGGACCCTCTCCGGAGGCCAGGTCAACCTCGAGAACAACGCAACCTACAACCCCGTTGCCACAATCAACCAGACCAAGAACTACTCCAACGTCTACCGTTCGAACGGCAACATCCAGTTTGACTACTCTTTCCACTTCCTCCCCGAGCTCCACGCCAACCTCAACCTCGGTTACGACGTGACCAAGTCCAACGACTACTACATCGTAGAGGCCAACTCACACATGGCATGGAAAGACCTCCCCAACAACTACGGCGGCGGCTCCTCGCGTCAGAAATATGAGTTCCGCTCCAACACCCTGCTCGAGTTCTACCTCAACTACAAGAAGGAATTCGAGGCCATCAAGTCGATGCTCGACGCAACCGCCGGTTACACCTGGTCGCGCGACGCCGCCAACGGCTGGAACGACGGCTCCAACTCAATCCAGGGCGTGGCCACATCTATGGGCCTTCTCCCCGCTACCGTCGGCCCCGACGGCTCATACTCACTCAACTGGAACCCCGCCACCGCCGACCAGGTAGGCAAGCCCTTCCAGATTGACGAAATCGACGCCAACGGCAACTACCATTGGAAGAACCACCTCCAGCTCCTCTCGTTCTTCGGCCGTGTAAACTACACCTTCAAAGAACGCTACCTGCTGACCGCCACCGTCCGTGGCGACGCGACCTCACGCTTCTCCAAGGAAAACCGCTGGGGTATCTTCCCCGCTGTGGCCCTCGGATGGCGCATCAACGACGAGGCCTTCATGGCCGACGCAGCCGGATGGCTCTCTGACCTCAAGCTCCGCGCAGGATGGGGTGAGACCGGTCAGCAGGCCGTAGGTAACTACTACAACTACATCCCCACCTACACCGTCTCCTCCCCCGGTTCATACTACCCCAACGGCATGGGCGGATGGCTCACCCCCTACTTCCCCGACGGATACAACCCCGACCTGAAGTGGGAGACCACCGAGACCTGGAACGCCGGTATCGACTTCGGTTTCTTCAACAACCGCATCACCGGTGCCATCGAGTACTATAAGCGCAACACCCGCGACCTCCTCTCGACCGTTCCCGTGCCCGCCGGTTCATCGACCGTCGCTTACCTCCCCCAGAACATCGGTAAGATGGAGAACTACGGTGTCGAATTCTCGATCAACGCCAAGCCCATCGTGACAGAAGACTTCACCTGGAACATCTCTTACAACGTGGGCTGGAACCACAACGAAATCACCGACCTCAACGGCCTGACCTTCGAAGTCGGCGGTGGCGGCGGCGGTACCGGCGGTAACGTCCAGATCCAGAAAGAAGGCTATCCCGCATACTCCTTCAACCTCTTCCAGCAGGTTTACGACGCAGCCGGCAACCCCATCCCCGGTGCTTACGTTGACCAGAACGGCGACGGTGTCATCGACCCCAAGGACAAGGTGGTACGCTACTCCAAAGACCCCAAGGTGACAATGACCTTCGGCTCCAACTTCCGCTACAAGCAGTGGGACTTCGGCTTCACCCTCCGCGCCTCCATCGGCAACTACATGTATGCCGACGCCCTCCGCAGCGGTTCTGACATGAGCGGCATCTTCCGCAACAACCAGCTCAGCAACCTCTGGAACGTGGACTACTACTACGACACAACCGACACCAACTTCTCTTACTCAGACTACTGGCTGCGCAACGCCTCATTCCTGCGCTGTGACAACATCAACCTGGGTTACACCTTCGACAACCTCCTGAACAACAACCTCAAGCTCCGCGTCTTCGCGGCCGTCCAGAACCCCTTCGTCATCACCAAGTACGAGGGTCTCGATCCCGAGGTGTTCTCCGGTGTCGACGGCAACATCTACCCCCGCGCCACCACATGGTCGCTCGGCGTTGTCGCCAACTTCTAATCCCCCGGACAAGGTTGAACATTTAAATTGAATCCAACAATGAATCTCAAAAAATATCTGTTGTTTGGCGGCGTTGCCCTCGGCCTCGGCATGACCTCCTGCGTGGGAGACCTCGACCTGCAGCCCAACGACCCCAACCTGGTCGACACTTCCGACCCCAATTTCAAAGCCAATGCCCTCGGCATCTGCTACTCGGGTATCGCTGTCAGCGGTATCTCCGGCGCAGGCTCCTCATATGTAGGCGGTCTTGACCCCGGTACATCAGCTTACCTCCGCACCATCTTCACCCTCAGCGAGTTCCCCTCAGACGAGCTGACCTGGATCTGGCCCAACGACGAGGGCGGCTCCATCGGTGACCTCGTCGCCTGCACATGGTCGTCGAGCAACACCATCGTCTACGGCGCATACTACCGTCTGCTCGGCCACATCGCCATCTGTAACCAGTTCCTGGCCAACACCGCCGACGACACCGACGCCGAGACCATCGAGATGCGTGCCGAGGCCCGCGTGCTCCGCGCCTACTCCTACTACAACATGATCGACCTCTTCGGCCAGTCCTCATTCATCACCGAGGAAGCCGAGGTAGGTGAAGAGCCCCGCCAGGCAAGCCGCCTCGAGGTCTTCAACTTCATCGAGCAGGAGCTCAAGGAAATCGTAGACCAGAAGCTCATCAGCGAGAACCCCCTCTATGGCCGCGTAGGTCTTGACGGCGCAGAGGCCCTCCTCGCCCGTCTCTACCTCAACGCCGAGGTTTACTCAGGCACCCCACGCTGGGCCGACTGCCAGGCCCGCTGCGAGAACATCATCCGCCGTCACCAGGGCGGTGGTTTCCAGGGCTCTGGTCTCGCCAACGAATATCTCTACCTCTTCTGCGAGGACAACAAGCAGTATATGCCCGGCGGCTCCAACAAGGCCGAGAACGAGATCCTTTTCGGTATCTCCTTCGACCAGGACATGGTGCAGAGCTATGGCGGCCCCACATTCATCGTGGCCGCTACCATCACCAACACCACCGTAATTCCCCGTCAGAACTACGGCTGCTCGGCTGAATGGTCCTGCATCAAGGGTATCCAGCAGATGGCAGAGCGTTTCTACGGTCTCTCCAACGACAAGCGCGATGACCTCTGGGTGCGCGGCGTTTATTCCGATGAAGACTACTCCGACACCTTCGTGGGCTTCACCGGCGCATGGGGCACAACCGGAGGCAACGTGATCATCAAGTTCACCGGCAACACCATCACCAAGAACCCTGCCGCTGTAGATTACAGCAAGCCTCTGACCCTCTTCGACGGAGCTTACGACGCAAACGGTGTATGGCAGCCCAACTACGACGCCACCACCTTCCTGTCGACCGACCAGCCCATCATCCGTCTCGCCGACATCTACCTGATGTACACCGAGTGCTACATCAATGGTGGCGTGGGTGACCGTCAGCAGGCCCTCGACTACATCAACCTCATCCGTGCCCGCGCCGGTTCCCCCGCGTTCAACTCTTCCGAGCTGACCGTCAAGAACCTCATGGACGAGCGCTCGCGTGAGCTTTACCTGGAGTCTGTACGCCGCACCGACCTTATCCGCAACAAGATGTTCGTCGGCCCGCAGCAGACCGTATGGCAGATCAAGGGTAACATCAACAATATGGAGGGAACCCGCATCGACGACAAGTATGCCCTCTTCCCCATCCCCAACGCCGTGCTCAACTCACAGCCCGATTTCAAGCAGAATCCCGGCTACTAATCAAACTTTCCGGCCTCCGCGCCATCCCCTTCACGGGGGATGGACGGGGCTGAAAAAACAACAAATTCAGAATCTTTCCAAACGATGAAAAAGATATCTTTGATGTTTGCCGTCGCAGTGGCCGCGCTTGGTTTCTCGAGCTGCTCCGAGACCTGGGACGACAACCCCGTACTGAAAACCCATGAGGGGGAGGAGAAAGCCGACTTCCTCAACCAGCCCCAGATGGCTGACCAGGTGATCATGCTCACCAACGATAACCAGGACGGCACATTCCACCTGACCTGCTCGCAGCCCGACTTCGGCTACGCTGCCGTGGCAACCTACCGTGTGCAGTGCTCCCTGACCGAAGACTTCGCCAAGTTTGAGGAAATCCAGCAGAATTTCTATGACTGCGGCCAGATCAACCCCCTGAACGCCGACGTTGCCGCCGCCCTCGAGAAGCTCTCGGGTGTGCAGACCGACGCCGACCTGCCCCTCCCTTACCAGAGACTCTACATGCGTCTGCGCGCCTACATCGGCGTTGAGGAGGAGACCACCCAGTTCCTCTCCAATGTGGTGTCCTTCAAGGGCGTGGCCGCCGACTACCTCGCTATCTGGGTGTCGGGTGTTCCTGTCAACATCTATCTCCGCGGCGGCTTCCCCGAAACTTCCGACTGGGGTGCTATCGCCCAGTACCAGTTCGTGACCGGTCCGGAGGAGAACACCTGGGTTACCGGCACCATCGACATCCCCGCCGGAACAGAGTTCAAGGTGGCTGACGATGCATGGGGCGCGCTCAACGCAGGCGCTGGTGCCGCCGGCGACCAGGTTGTGCCCGGTACTCCCCTTGTGATCGACAACGGCGACAACCCCGGCAACCTCACCATGTCTGTGGCCTTCCACGGTTACGCCCATCTGACCCTTGTCAAGGGTGTCTACACTCTCACTATGGTGACGACCGCCAACTGATCCCGATTTTCCCGCCGTCGCGGCGGCTGCCCCCAAGGGCGGCCGCCACGGGGCGACAAACTTAGAAAACTCCATTTTTAAGAAACAATGAAAAAACTTAGCATATTCCTGCTGGGCGCTCTCGGGATGATGGCCGCTACCTCCTGCGAGGAGAAAATCGATCCCGCCGTTCCCCAGTCAAATCCCCAGGAACCCATCCTGACCACCGGCGACGTTGTCTCCGAGGCTACCGGAGCGCTCACCTCCGCCGCTGTCCTCAACCTCGAGGATTACCGCGCTGAAGGAGCCACCATCCCCGTGATGAAGCTCGTCGACACCAAAGACCTCCCCGAAGGCGCAACCGTGAGCTACAAGCTCCAGCTCTCCGACACCGAGGACTTCAAGCGCAATGTCACCCTCGCCACCACCGAGACCGAGGTTGACGGCGTGGAGACTTTCGCCGCCAGCGCGCAGGAGTGGAACGACGCCCATGTCTACCTCTTCGGCAAGAGCCCCAAGGTGAAGACCGTCTACTACCGCGTGCCCGTCTATGTCAACCTCGACGGTTCTGACTACCGTCTGCAGTCTACCGACTATTTCGCAGCCCAAGGAACCATCCAGGAGACCTGCATGGACAACGGCTTCACCATCTCCGACGCTTATTACTTCATGAGCGACGCTACCGCCTGGGCACTCGGCGACGCCACTGTGATGGATGCTTTCAAGTTTGAGCATTCCGACGCTGACGTTTACGATGACCCCGTGTTCGTCTTCAAGTTCAAGGTCACCGACGACATGTTCATGAATGCCGACGGCACCACCAAGGATGGCATCTACTGGAAGATAGCTTCGCAGGAGGGTATGGACCTCGCCGACTGGGCTATCGGCATCTACGGCCCTGAGACCAACGGCGACGACAACCTCGCCGGCATGCTGGTTGATGTCAACGCCCAGGCTGGCAAGCTCATCGAGGCCGGCCAGTACAAGCTGACCATCAACATGGAGGAGATGACCTATGAGTTCGAGCTTTTCACCCGTCCCGAATACCTCTACACTCCCGGCGGTTTCAACGGCTGGAGCCAGGACGCATCCGCTTACATGCAGTATGACACCAAGAACGATGTCTCCAAGGGCTACTACGGCTTCTTCGGCGTTGACGCTTCCGGCTTTAAGGTCTGCACAGAGCCCAGCTGGGACAACGCTGTGACCTACGGTGCGGTGTCTGCCGATCCCGCCCTCGAGGGTGACTTCGTCCTGGGCCAGGATGGTCAGAACATCAACGTTCCTACCCCCGGCATGTTCTGGGCTTCCGTTCAGTATGACGAGGCTTCCGGCGCGCTGACAACCTATAAGCTGACCCCCGTCACCAGCGTGGGCATCATCGGCAGCTTCGCCGCTTCCGGCTGGGGCACCGATGTTGAGATGACTACTGCCGACGGTGGCATCACCTGGACCGCCGAGGTGACCTTCGCCGCAGGCGACCAGTGGAAGATCCGCTTCAACAACGCTTGGGACCTCTCGCTCGGTGCTGAGCCCGGAAACGTCAACCACGCAGTCCTCGACGGTGACAACTACTCCGCCGCTGAGGCAGGCACATTCATCGTGACCCTCACCACCCAGCCTGGCATCCCCGTCATCACCGTTGCCGCCAAGTAATCCCTCATCCTTGACTCACGCGTCAGGCCCCGCCCCCTCCCGGGCGGCCTGACCCCCGATACCGACCGCCCCGCAGCCTACGCTGCGGGGCGGTCTTCATCTCTCCCTTGCCGAGTCCAAGCCATAGC
>ERZ778517.1881-NODE-1881-length-13830-cov-5.240581_pt1 | contig 13830 bp, 12 predicted proteins | sample MGYA00510341_ERZ778517 | MGnify/ENA primary metagenome ERZ778517 (study PRJEB29527, sample SAMN07138964) | mouse gut metagenome | material: feces | host: mouse | place: China:Nanjing | collected 2016-01-25 ... | reverse complement strand
TATCGGGCTGTACTGTGTAGTTTAGTACGTCTCGTAAATACCGGGAAAGGCGTACCAAAGTCATTGTTTTACCACAAGCAGGAGGACCGAAAAGGACCACTATAGGCACCTCAGAATCCCTCAGTGTGATTTGAATTTTATTATGGTCATTCTGCTCTTCTACAGTCAGACCTGCTATAGGTTTTGACGACGGTGTGGCCGAATCATGCGGGGTTGCACCAGGGCTCATAGCGTTACCCGAAGTGTTTTCCACACTGCCCATATTGGGATTTGTATCCATATAGTATTTTTAGTTTTTAAATGCAAGGTCAAAGAAGAGAAACGCACCAAGGTCAATCAAGATTGACAAAAAGATATAGAATAAGAAAGACATAGGATATTTGCCATTCATAAAATCCGCCCATACGTCAATCACAGACAGCATACGCTTTGTGCGTGTTTCGGGATTTTCAGCAGTATAGAGTGTCTTGTCTATCTCATTCTCGAAAACCACATATTTTTGGTCGTTCTTAATTTGTGAATATCCTGTAGATAATACACCTTCGGTTTGTGTAATAACATCTTCATGTACACTGCCCATTTGCACCATGGTCTTGATAGTGTCACCCATAAGCCGGAGATCTGTCATAGTGGAATCGGCCTTAGAGGCTGCCATACGCGATACTTTGTAATTACTATCTTTGATGAAGGCAAGAGCATGACGCATCTGTCGCTCATAATTATTGAGGGCGGCTTCGTTAAACTTATTAAACGTCGTAGCAGGTACTATCTGCTTTCCTGGTGCTTCCTTTTCGAGTATAGCATTTATTTCAAGCATTTTCTCTCGAACGAATCGTCCATCTCCGATTCGACCCGCAGACTTGCCAACTCCATGGAACTCGTTTGAAAGCTGTAGGAATAAATGATTTACCTGGTCGTCGATGTTGTCATATGCCTTATCATAATTTTGGCGCGACGTAATTTGGGCAAGGTATTTATTGGTATGCTCGATATCATCTTGCACCACGTTGCCAATCTTATGCTGATAAAAGAAGGTATGGGTGTTTGTGGGCATACTCATGCACAACCAGAAAGCGGCAACAAGTATCACACCAAGCCAAAAGCTCCTACGACGATGTTCTACAAATTTACTATAGTTACAGGCATCTACGATAAGTTTCGAGCCATACGATGCAATCACGAAGAATGCTATGGTAAAGGCCCAAACTAAAGGCACAGGGAACCAATTGATAAGCAGATGAAACGAGTGCTCGGTCGCCCAGCAACTTATGCCGGCAAGGACTACATACCCCGCGATACACCCCCATTTTACTAAGTTGTTTTGATTCATAAAATCTGATTGATTGGTTTATACTCTATTTGCTACGGTGAAGTTATCCGTATTATGTATATCAAATATCTTCGTCTTTTTCTGCTTGAAATAATTTATTATTCTCGATATCTACATATGTAATTGTAATAGTAGAAGTCTTCCCACCCACACCAATCTTGCCACAATTATTTACAAAATATACGGTCAGACCTTCTTTCTCTACAATATCGTCAATATTATACTTTGATTTTATCACCTCGCCTATACGGTTGGCTTCTTTTTCACGGGCCGAATCATCCATCTCGCCATATCCCACTGTAAGAGATACCACAATATTGCTTTTAGCCGTAAACGTGACAGTTAAGAGGACTTTGTTACCCGCAAAAATACCCCTATACCATTTTTCTAACGCACTATTTGGCTCCTCTTCATCAAGAGTAAATCCCTTTGCAAAAAGTGCCTTTTCGAAAGTTGCGATATCGCCGTCGATGGGGATACCCATAAACTTGAAGTGTTCGGCATAAGCTGTCGTCAACAAAGACAACATCGCAATTATTAAAATTGGTCTTTTCATTTTTTAATAGTTTGTATCCAAGTTCTTAAAGGCATAAAAAAAGACGTGGAGCTGACCGTTGTCAGTTCCACTCTCTGAGGCTCTAGCATTGCCTAATTATTGTTGAACAGACAACGAAAGAAGCCCACGTCGATATGGATACAAACCAACAGCAAGCGCCGCATGTGCGACGAATGCTGATGGACATAAGCACATCAATGGGTATCTACCGTTGGCAATGTCCGGACAATAATTTCTGTAAATTTGCTAGATTTCAGAGAGTCCCGGCCAAAGCGTCGTGTAAACGCCTTATAATATGTCATGTATTACCTTTTTAGGTAATATGTGGCAAAATTATATAAATTTATAATATTGTCAATAGCGCACCACTATTATTAACATATATTAACCAAGCAATCGCATAAATAATTATACCATCTTTTTTTGGCAGATTGGCTGAAAATGTATAATTTTGTGGCCGAAAACGAGGCTACCCATGAGAAATGTCAGGGGTAGTCTTTTTATTTTTATAATTATGAATATGATAGTACAATGCGGCGTGCTGTTTATCTTCCTTGCGCTGGGCGAGCTAATCGTCTGGCTCTCGGGTATCACGGTGCCATCGAGCATCATCGGCATGCTGCTGCTCACCTTCGCGCTCAAACTCGGAGTGGTCAGGCTCGCACATGTCGAGAAGATGGCCGATTTCCTTGTCCACAACCTCGGCTTCTTCTTCGTCCCTGCCGGCGTGGGCCTGATTAGTTGTCTCGACCTACTGGCTGCAGAGTGGCTGCCCATTACCGGTGCTGCCGTGGCAAGCACAGCCGTGATTATGGTCGTAACAGGCCACGTGCACCAGTCCGTGCGCCGATATATGCGCAATATGGCTCGGCGCCATGCCTCGATGAGCAACACCCAAACACCTGACTGACATGGACTTCCTCACCAACAAAATATTTCTGATAGCCCTGACATTTATAGTCTTTGTCCTGGCTCAATACCTACAGCGCAAAACGGGTTCGAGGTTTCTCAACCCCATACTCGTATCGATTATCATACTAATCTGCTTCATGTTGGCCACGGGCATCGACTACGGCACCTACCGCGCAAGCGGCGAGTATATCGACCTGTGGCTCAAGCCCGCCGTTGTGGCCCTGGGAGTACCGCTATATCGACAGTTAGAAGCAATACGCAAACAGATGCTGCCGCTGCTCATAGCAGAAATGGCCGGGTGCGTGGCGGGCATTATTTCGGTGGTCGTAGTGGCACAACTTTTGGGCGCGTCGCAGGCGGTAATCATGTCGCTGGCGCCTAAGGCAGTGACAACGCCCATCGCCATGGAGGTGTCGTCGAGCATCGGCGGCATACCTGCGCTGACAGCCGCCGTGGTGGTATGCACCGGCATTTTCGGCGGCATAGCAGGCTTCAAAATCATACAGTTAGGCCATGTCAGCAGCCCTATTGCCGGGGGCCTGTCGATGGGCACGGCGGCTCACGCCCTGGGCACAAGTGCAGCTATGGAACGCAGCGACCGCTACGGAGCCTTCTCGTCGCTCGGACTTACCCTCAACGGCCTTCTGACAGCCCTGCTATCGCCCCTCATACTCGGGCTGATGGGATATACCGTCTGACGAAAGAACCTACTTCTTAGCAAATAACTGCCCTAAGGCTGAGAAAATGGTCATGACCGTATCGCGGCTGTCGACGGGAATCTGAAGCACAGTGCGCCCTGTTTCAGGGTCTGTTTTGACAACATTATCGACCAACGCCTCAACGGCTCCCGGTGTCGAAAGTGTCTTGGCAAGACTGCCCATAAAGGCCGTGGCTGCATCTACAAATTCGTTACCGGCCGCTGGAGCAGGCTTTGGTTTCGTTGGCTCGGATGGCTCGGAATGTTCAAGCTGTTCAATTTGTCCGGTCTGTTCAGTTTGTTCAGGCTGTTCGGTCTGTTCTGCATTCGACGCCGGGCGATTGTCTCCACTTACATGTTCTTCACTCTCGTCTAATACTTCGGCAAGAGCTGTAGTGACCTTTGTCAGCTTGGCATCGTCGATGGTAATCTGGTCGTCGCCGCCGTCGAGGACGCCCGCGAAAAGTCCCGACTTGAAGTTGAGCGTCGACAGCATCCGCTCCTCTATAGTATCGGCAGAGACAAGGTTAATCACCTGTATGGGCCGGCGTTGGCCTATGCGGTATATACGCGCAATACGCTGCTCGAGAACGGCGGGGTTCCACGGCAGGTCGAGGTTGATGATTACCGAGGCACACTGCAGGTTGAGGCCCGTAGAACCGGCATCGGTCGATAGGAACACATGCGTTGCCGGGTCGGTGGCGAAACGCTCGGTCATGGCACCGCGTTTTGCCGACGGTACACCGCCATGAAGGTACTCATAGCCGACACCTTCGCGCTCGAGTTCCTCGCCCACGATGCGGGTCATTCGTTCCCACTGGCTGAATATCACCACCTTGTCGTTGCCATTGTCGATGGCGTCGCGCACAAGCTGCACAGCCTCGGCAACCTTGGTATCGTAGCGCGACCGCTGGTCGAGTATATATGTGCTGTCGCATACCATGCGCATCTGGCTCAGAGTCAGCAGCAAGCGTTTGCGGTCTTTCTCCGACAGGAAACGGTGCCTCTGCCACTTCATGGCCAACTGTGCCACAATCGAGCGGCACTCGTCGTGTATGGCCTGCTGCTCCTTTGTCATAGGCACATATAGCATCTGGTCGGAGCGCGAGGGCAACTGCAGGGCCACATCGGCCTTGCGGCGGCGGAGCATACACCCCTTGAGGCGTTCGCCTACCTCGTTGAGGTTGCGATAGCCCGTCACCTTGCCCGTGGGCGACGATATGGTAGTGCGGTCTACGAACTCGTGATAAGGCCCCAGTGCATACTGGTCTACAAACTGCATGACCGAGTAGAGCTCGTCGAGCTTGTTCTCGAGCGGAGTTCCCGACAGCACCACGGCATAGTCGCTGTCGACGCGCCGCGCGGCCTGGGCTATCTGTGTGTTCCAGTTTTTGAGACGCTGCACCTCGTCCATTATCAACACGTCGGCATGAAGGTTGCCAAGGGTCTTGATATCATTTGCGAGGGTATGGTATGATACGATTTTATAGAATGTAGGGGCGGCATATAGTTCGCGCCGATGGGTATGCACGCCCTCGACAACGGTGACATCACTGCCGGTGAAACGCTCTATTTCGCGCTTCCACTGATATTTGAGCGAGGTCGGGCATACGATTAGTGCCGACGTTGCCATGCTGTGAGCCTTTAGCAACTCGGCTGTGCCTATGGCCTGTACGGTCTTGCCGAGGCCCATCTCGTCGGCGATGAGGGCGCGCCCCGCCCCGAAGGCGAAACGGATACCCTCTACCTGGTAAGGATAAAGCTTTGTCTTAAGCACCGAGCCGATTTCGCCGCCGGTGAGCTCGTCGGCAAGCTCGCGCCGGCGCTGGTTGTCGCGCTCCTCGAGTATGAGGTTGAGGGCGTCGGTGCTGATATAGAAACGTGGGTCGATGCGCTTTGCCTGCTCTATAAAGGCCGGCAGCTCTGTCACCATACCCGGCACGGCGAAGAGGTCGTCATCGAAATAGCGCATGGCCGCCATTGTCAGAGCGGTCTGATTAGGGCCTCCCGGGCGAAGTCGCAATCGGCGACCACCGATATAGCATACGTCTATGCCCGAGTTGCGCGGCAACCTGGCATCGGGGGTGCGGCCCTTGCTTTTGAGCCACTGCGCCACAGCCTCGATATGCTTGCACGTCCCCAGGCCGTTGGTTCGGAAGTCCATGCAGTCGCACGAGTTCCAACTGCTGGCAAGGCCGTGGTATACCACGCGGTAGTTGCGCCGTGTCTTGGGGTTGGTGACCGCGAAAGAACCGGGCACGTTCTTGTCGGCTATTTCAGATATTGCGAAACCGCCCTTCCTCGCAGCCTGGGCACGCAGCTGTATCTGCCATTGCGACAAAGACATGCCCTCGGGACACGAGGTCGGCGAAATTGCTTGCTGTTTTGACATGGGGACGGGTGGATTGAGGGTGCGTCAGAATTAAAAAGCGCCGGGCTGCATACCCGCGACAATTAATCCTGACACACCCTCAACTTAAAATTAAAGGATTACTGTATTTCCAGCAGTTCTACGTCGAAAATCAGGGTCTCGTTGGGCTTGATGCTTCCGTCGTGCGAACCGTTAGCGCCGTATGCGAGGCTGCCAGGGATGACGAGCGTGGCCTTGCCACCCTTGCCGAGCAGCATGAGGCCTTCGCGGAAACCGGGAACTACGCCCTGGAGGTTAAAGGCCGCGGGGCCGCGGCCGTCGGTGCTGTCGAACACCTCGCCGTTGATATGCTTGCCGGTATAGTTTACGACAACAGTTGCGTCTTCGGCAGGTGTCGGGGCCTCACCCTCGACCTCGACGAGGTAGGTCAGGCCGGTGTTGGTGGTCATGGCGCCGGGGTTCTCGGCCTTGAATTTTTCAACAAATTCCTGGCCCTCTTTGACATTGCTGTCAGAGTCGCCCGTACCGGCCAGCTCGGCAGCCTTGGCGGCCTGGGCCTCTTCTACAGCGCGCTGGTAGAGCATACGGAAATGGTCGCTCGCAACCGAGAGTTGACCATAATCGACAGAATCGTTGAGGAATGCGGCTTTGAAAGCATTCATCACGGCCACACGGTCTACGTCGATACCTTGCTGCTTCATCTGGGCAAGTTCGCCCGACAGTTGCAGGGCAACCTGCATACCCATTTGGGTGTTCTTGGAGTCATCGGCACCGAAGACAATCTGCATACCGCGCAAGAAAGCCTCTTTGTCAGACTTCTCGTGGTTGTCAAAACGCATGAAGTCGGCATTAATCATCGAACCGACATACTCGCCATAGGCAGTCGAAAGCGAGTCGTTGACTGTCTTGCACGAATTATCGGCACATTTGTCGCAGGCTGTAAATGCGGCCGCCATGCCAAGGACGGCCACGCCCATCAAAATCTTTTTCATATCTTTTGTTTGTGGAATTGGTCTGATTGTATTTGTTTTGTATCTAAAAATCAAGAATTTAAACCCTCAACCTCTAAACTCTAAACCCTAAACTAAATAACAGTTATATCAAACTGCAATGCGCAGTGGGGCGGTATGACACCCTGTACACCGTGGGCACCGTATGCCATGTCGGCCGGGATGGTAAGTATATACCTGCCGCCGGGTCGCATATGGGTCAGACCCTCGGTCATGCCGGCAACAAACTGGTTGACAGGGCTGGTAAGGGGCTCTTCGTCTTCGCCTATCGAGTCAAAGACCGTGCCGTCGGGCAGGCGTCCCTCGTAGCGCATGGTCACATTGTCAGAGCGCGTCAGACAGGCTCCGGTGCCGTCCTTGACAGTCTCTACGACCACGCCCGAAGGCAGCACGAGCGCACCGGGGGCCTTGGCCGCGTCGGCAAGCATACGTGCACTCTCCGCGACCACAACAGCGTTTGCCGCCGCATCGATTGCGGCGAAAGCGCGGTCCTGGGCCAGCGAGTCGTACGGCTCCTCAATCTCGCCCGCAATGAGCCGTATCACCGATGCCGAGTCTACATCAATCCCCGTGGCGCGAAGGTCGGCCAAGCCGTTGGCAAAGGCGACCTTGAACTGCGAGGCGAAGAAAACGGCCACAGCGCGGTCGAGCGAGTCGGCAACCGCTGTCTGCGCCTTGACACAAGCCGCAGACAGCGAGATTAACAGCAACAGGCTGAGACGGCGTATCATTTGTCGGGATTTACCTCGATAAGCTCTACATCGAAAATCAGCGTCTGGTTGGGGCCGATAATGCCTCCGGCACCCTGCGGGCCGTATGCCAGCTGCGAGGGGATGAACAGACGCCATTTGGCTCCGGGCTTCATCAGCTGCAGGGCCTCGACCCAGCCGGGTATGACCTGTGTCACGCCGAAGGTGGCGGGTTCGCCACGGTCGACAGACGAGTCGAACACGGTGCCGTCAATCAGCTTGCCGGTATAGTGCACCTTGACCGTGTCGCCGGCCTTGGGGCTTTCACCCTCGCCGGCCTCGAGAATCTCGTACTGCAGTCCCGAGGGCATGGTCTTGACCTCTACGCGCTTGCCGTTGGCGTCGAGGAATTCCTGTCCGGCCTTGGCGTTGACGTCGGCCATTGCTGCTGCGGCGGCCTCCTGTTTTTTCTGAAGTTCGGTAAAGAACTCCTGTATTGTGGCCTTGGCCTCGTTGTAGCTCATCTTGGGCTCCTCGCCGTAGAAGACTGCGGCGACGCCGTCGGCAAAGTCCTGTACCTGGATAGATTCGATACCAGAGCTGCGGAAGTTGTTACCCATGCTCAGACCGAGAGCATAGCTCAGACGGTCGAATTCTTTTTTGTCCATGTTTGTATGTCAGTTATTAATTATCAAAGGAATAACAAACTCGCCGGGGTGCGGGTTCACCCCGGGGTCAGTCGAGTTTTAGCACGGCCAGGAAAGCCTTCTGGGGCACCTCGACCGAGCCTATCTGTTTCATGCGCTTCTTGCCTTTCTTCTGCTTCTCGAGAAGTTTGCGTTTACGCGATATGTCGCCGCCATAGCACTTGGCGGTCACATCCTTGCGCACGGCCTTGATAGTCTCGCGGGCTATGATTTTGGCACCGATTGCGGCCTGCACGGCGATATCGAACTGCTGGCGAGGGATTAGCTCTTTTAGTTTTTCGCACATGCGGCGGCCGAAGGTCACGGCATTGTCGACATGCGTGAGTGTCGACAGGGCGTCTACGCTCTCACCGTTGAGCAGTATGTCGAGTTTGACCAGCTTGCTCTCGCGGAAGTCGTGGATATGGTAGTCGAACGAGGCATAGCCCTTCGAGATGCTCTTGAGCTTGTCGTAGAAGTCAATCACGATTTCGCCGAGGGGCATGTCGAATATCAGCTCCATGCGGTTGCCCGAGATGTACTCCTGCTTGACCAGTTCGCCACGTTTACCGAGACAAAGGGTCATAATCGGCCCGATAAACTCGCTCGTGGTGATGACCGAGGCGCGGATATAGGGCTCCTCGATATGGTCAATCAGGGTCGGGTCGGGCAACCCCGACGGGTTATGCACCTCGACCATGCCACCGCGCTTGTCAAAGACGTGATAGCTTACGTTGGGCACGGTGGTAATCACGTCCATGTCGAACTCGCGGCCAAGGCGTTCCTGTATAATCTCCATGTGGAGCAGCCCCAGGAAGCCGCAGCGGAAGCCGAAGCCGAGGGCCTGCGACGACTCGGGTGTAAACGTCAACGACGCATCGTTGAGCTGCAGTTTCTCAAGCGACGCACGGAGGTTTTCGAAATCCTCGGTCTCGATGGGGTAAACGCCGGCAAAGACCATCGGTTTTACCTCTTCGAAGCCGTCGATTGCCTCGCTGCACGGCCTCTCGACATGGGTCACGGTATCGCCCACACGCACCTCGCGGCTGGTCTTTATGCCCGAGATGATATAGCCCACATTGCCGGCCGACAATTCCTTGCGCGGCTGCATGTCGAGCTTGAGGATGCCGATTTCGTCGGCATGGTACTCCTTGCCGGTCGACACGAATTTCACAAAATCGTTGGTGCGGATAGTCCCGTTTATGATTTTATAGTATGCTATGATGCCACGGAAGGGGTTGAACACCGAGTCGAAAATCAATGCCTGCAAGGGTGCCGAGGGGTCGCCTTGCGGTGCCGGTATGCGCTCTATGATGGCTTGTAATATCTCGGGCACGCCGAGACCGGTCTTGCCGCTGGCGCGGATAATTTCCTCTCGCTTGCACCCCAGGAGGTCGATAATCTCGTCTTCGATCTCCTCGGGGTTGGCCGAGTCGAGGTCGCACTTGTTGAGCACGGGTATTATCTCGAGGTTGTTGTCGATGGCCATATAGAGATTAGAAATCGTCTGAGCCTGCACGCCCTGCGAGGCATCGACAATGAGCAGCGCACCCTCGCACGCAGCGATTGAGCGTGACACCTCGTAGGAAAAGTCGACGTGTCCCGGAGTGTCAATCAGGTTGAGGGTATATTGTTCGCCGTCAAGCGTATACTCCATCTGTATGGCATGGCTCTTAATCGTGATGCCACGTTCGCGCTCGAGGTCCATGTCGTCGAGCACCTGTGCCTCCATGTCCTTGGCGGCAACAGTATTGGTGTATTCAAGCAGTCGGTCGGCCAAGGTAGACTTGCCGTGGTCGATATGAGCTATGATGCAAAAATTGCGTATTCTTTTCATTCGCGTATATTTACCGCAAAATTAAGCAAAAACTCCCAAACTGCAAAATGCCGGGCTATCACCCGCTCCGATATAACTTTACTGTTTAAGGTCATTGCGCAGCGCCTCTATTTCCTCGACAGTAAGGCCGGTTGACTTCATTATTATATCATTTGGCACACCGATAGTGATTAAGTTTCGGGCAAAATCGCGTTTTGCCTCGGCACGGCCTTCTGCGCGGCCCTCGGCCAAACCTTCTGCACGACCTTCTGCGCGACCTTCTTCGCGACCTTCCTGATGGCCCTCTGTCCAGGCCGTGTCGAGGACGTCGTTCTGCACGCGGATGGTGTCGAGGTGCTCGTCGTAGGCGCGGCGCTCCCTGGCTGTCATCGACAGGTAGCGAAGCTTCTCCTTGACTTCCTGAAGGCCCGGGGTGCGCGTGTCCTCCCTCACCTTGCCCGTCTTGAGGTAGGTCATCCACTCGTCGAGCGGCGTCTCGGGCAGCTTGTCGTAGACGTTGACGCGGACAAGGTAGTACTCGGGGAAGACCTCGCGGGGAAGGTGCTGCACTATCACGCCGTCCTCCTTGGTGCTCACAAGCAGGTCGTTGCCCGTGTGTATACCCTTGAAGCGAGTCTGGCCGTGGTACACGTAGTCGTCGCCCTGGCCGTAGTCGCAGTAGAGTATGCTGATGGAGTAGACCTTCTTCACCTTGTCGTACTTGTCGCCGAGGCTCATGTGCTCGGTTATGGCCTTGCACGCCCCGTAGAGTATGCGCTGAAGGTAGTGGAGCTGGCGCGTGAGCTGCACCTCCACGATGATGATATGGCCGTGGCTGTTCTTGGCCTTGATGTCGACGCGGTTGAACTTGTCGTTCTCGCTGTCCTGGTTGCTCTCGCTCTCGAGGATTTCCTCGATTTTGATTTCCTCGCCAAGGAGCACCGACACGAAACCCTCGAGGATGTCGAAGTTTGCCTTGTCGCGCAGCATGTGCTTCATCGCCCAGTCGAATCGAATGTATGTATCTTCCATTTCCATAGAGGGTTTTATGTTATTTTTCTGCAAATATATACTTTTTCGCCAACATTACCAAATCGGCCGTTGCCTCAGAAACTTACTGCTCGGGGTTGTTGCGGCTACGGTATTGCTGGCGCAGGGCCACGCGGCGGATTTTGCCGCTGATGGTCTTGGGCAGCTCGTCGACAAACTCGACAATGCGTGGATATTTGTAGGGCGCTGTGGCCTGCTTTACAAAGTCTTGGATTTCTTTGGCGAGGGCCTCCCGGTCGTGGTCGCGATAGTCGGGGGCAAGCACTATGGTTGCCTTGACAACCTGGCCGCGAATATCGTCGGGAACACCGGTAATGGCACACTCGACTACGGCAGGGTGCTTCATCAACGCGCTCTCTACCTCGAAGGGGCCTATACGGTAGCCCGACGACTTAATGACATCGTCGGTGCGTCCCACGAACCAGTAATAGCCGTCGCTGTCGCGCATGGCCACGTCGCCGGTGTGGTACAGGCCGTCGTGCATGGCCCGTGCCGTCACATCGGGGTCGTCGAGATATTCGCGGAACAGCCCGACGGGGCGTTTCTTGTCGATGTGGATTACAATCTCGCCCTCCTCGCCATCAGCAACGGTATTGCCGTCGGCATCGACAAGGTCTATATCGTATTGCGGCCCCTTCTTGCCCATCGAACCGGGACGAGGCTCGACCCACGGATACGTTGCCACGGTAAGCGTGGTCTCGGTCTGACCGAAGCCTTCCATCAAGGGGATGCCGGTGAGCCATTTCCACTCTTCGAACACCGACGGGTTCAGAGCTTCGCCGGCGATGGTGCAGTAGCGCAGCGACGACAGGTCGTAGCGGCTGACATCCTCGCGAATAAGGAAGCGGAACACCGTGGGCGGCGCGCAGAACGAGGTGATGTGGTAATCGCTGAGTATGCGCAATATGTCGGCCGGCACGAATTTGTCGTAGTCGTATACAAACACGTCAGCACCGCAAATCCACTGGCCGTAGAGTTTGCCCCATACAGCCTTGCCCCAACCGGTATCGGCGAGTGTGAGGTGGCGGCTGGTCTCGTCGAGGTTGTGCCAGCAACGGGCAGTGATGATATGCCCCAGGGGATAGGTAAAGTCGTGAGCGACCATCTTGGGCTCGCCAGTCGTGCCAGATGTAAAATATAGCAGCGAGATATCGCTATTGCTATTTACAAAATCAGGGCGCACGAAGGGTGACGCGGCAGCTATGCCCGAGTCGAAATCATGCCAGCCATCGGGCACGCAAGGGCCTGTAGATATCAATACCTTTACCGACTGGCTTTCGGCCATGGCCTCATTGATATGGTCAACTATCACCTTCTCTCCTGCAGCGACTATGGCCTTGATATGCGCCTTGTCGCAGCGGTAGACAATGTCGTGGGGTGTGAGCAGGTGTGTGGCCGGTATGGCAACAGCGCCAAGCTTGTGCAGGGCTATAATCGAAAACCAGAACTGCCAGCGGCGTTTGAGCATCAGCATCACCCTGTCGCCGCGCCCTATGCCGAGCGAGGCAAAGAACGATGCCGTGCGGTCGGTCTCGGCCTTCATGTCGGCAAAGGTGAAACTGCGATATGCGCCGTGTTCGTTGGTCCATGTCAGGCATACTTTGTCGGGAGCCTCGGCAGCCCAGGCGTCAACGACATCATAGCCGAAATTGAAATTATCGGGTATTGTCAGCTCAAAGTGCTGCATGAAATCGTCGTAAGATACAAATCCGGTTTGTTTCAGGAAACGTTCAAGCATAATGTATTAGTTATGTGTACGGTTGCAATAGGTTAGAAGCGTGCCGACAAGCGACATCCGTAACCCGGGGAAAAATAAGCATAATCAGCCAAGGAATAGACGGGGCGAACGCTCGCCTCTAATCCTCAGACATAAAATCTAAACATTAAAAATTAGAAGATGTTCACGCCCTCCGGCGCTACGTCGGTATCAGAAGAAATATGCCACGCGCACGGCCCACTGCCTGTTGCGGGCACTGAGATTGTCGAGTTTGCGTGTCTTGAGCAGGTAGGTCATACCCCAGGTATACTGCACCGACACCTGCCAGCGCTTCCATAGCTCGAAACCACCGCCGGCGGTAAGGCCCAGGTCGCCACCGGCATAGCGGTAGGCATTTTTCACATCGCCCTTGCCCTTGAAACCACTGTGGCCCACAGTTATCGAGAAGTCCGGGCCGCCATATACAAACGGGGCGATATAGTCTTCGAGGCCGTTCATGCGCGTCCATTTAAAACGCAGATGCACCGGCACCTGGAGGGTGTGTACAGTCACTCGCTCGTTGCCGAAACCGTCGACGGCCCACACCGGGCGGCTGCCAAGGTCGGTCTTGGCTCCCATCTGGTTATACAACAGGCTGAAATCCATGCCGAAACCGATACCGGGAAACATCAACTCGCCCTGCACGCCGAGCTGGAAACCAACCGACTGCTTCACATCAAATAAATCTTGCTTAAACTTCAGGTCGCTGATATTTACACCGACAACGGGGGCATATCTAAACTGGGCTGTGGCCGGTAGCACCGCTATGACGGCGAGGATGAAGAGCAACAGGGCGCGGTAGCGTTTCATATATATTTGTTGATTTTTCAAGTTTAACGGTGGCAAAGATACTCTAAAAAAACGAAAAACGCCTGCTATTAACAGATTTTAGTATACCATGACCACGGCTCTTTCATTTAAGATTGTCTTGCCTCTCGGGAAATGTTGTTATTTTAT
>ERZ778517.1877-NODE-1877-length-13850-cov-7.642407_pt1 | contig 13850 bp, 11 predicted proteins | sample MGYA00510341_ERZ778517 | MGnify/ENA primary metagenome ERZ778517 (study PRJEB29527, sample SAMN07138964) | mouse gut metagenome | material: feces | host: mouse | place: China:Nanjing | collected 2016-01-25 ... | reverse complement strand
TAACTTATTAACTATATAGCTCTTGTGGCTATATCATTATTATACTAGGAGGATACAGGTGATGGGGAAGGTGCCATTTTGCGCAGGGGATATCTTGACATGGTTCCGTTAAATTGTTTTTATATAGATGGTGAGTTTGTGTTTTATGATCAGGAGTTTTACGAGGAGAATTATCCGGCAAATGCTATTATTGCAAGAATGATTACAACATTTTACTGTGGAAACTGGGAACTGGAGAAAATTATACCGGTAGAAGAACTGTTTTCAAGATACCGTTTAACACAAAACTTACCTCGTTGGCTGGAAATGGAAAGAGTATTTCTGTCAAGCCTTGTAAATGCGCAGAAGCTTAGAATTTACTATGGCAGACATCGGATTGGTGACGAAAATATCCATTCAAACCGTCAGCGGATTACTTGTTCGGAAGCCGAATACAGGAAAATTTTTATAGATATCTTTAAAGAAACGGATAACCGCAAGCTTATTCTTTTTGGTTCTGGAAATTATACGAAGAAATTTTTGGCTTTGTATGAAAAGGATTATCCTGTTTATGCCATTATTGATAATAATGCAGATAGATGGGGTGAAAAAATGAATGGGATTGCAATACAGTCTCCTGAAATATTAAAACAGCTTTCAGGTGATACATATAAAGTGATAGTATGCATCAAAAATTATGCGTCAGTTATCAGCCAGCTTGAAAGTATGGGGGTGACACAGTACAGCATATATGATGCCAATATAGGATATGGAAGAAAAACACGGAAATGCGCGATTCAAAAAGATGCAGAGGCAGTGAAAAAAAAATATCATGTAGGCTATATTTCCGGAGTGTTTGATTTATTCCATATAGGACATCTGAATATGTTCAAACATGCGAAGGAGCAGTGCGATTACCTGATTGTGGGCGTGGTGACGGATGAAGGGGTGCGGGCATATAAGAGGGTCGAACCTTTTGTGCCGTTTGATGAGCGTATTGAGATGGTGCGTTCCTGCAGATATGTGGACGAGGCGGTCGAGATACCACTTCAGTATAATGATACCAAGGAAGCGTACAAGTTATACCATTTTGATTGTCAGTTTTCGGGAAGCGATTATTTTAATGATCCGTTTTGGATTGCAAACAAAGAATTTTTAGAGCAAAACGGTTCTGAGATGGTATTTTTTCCCTACACAGAGAGTACAAGCTCAAGTAAAATAAAAATGTTGATAGAGAAACGGCTTATGTGAAGTTACAGCAAGTTGTTATTTGAATGAGGGGAGGTCTATTGCTATGCACTTGGCATCGTACAACAAAATGGAATATATGGTAAGATTTTATGAGAAATATACAGAAAAAAATGGCAGAATAAATGTACTCGATATAGGTAGTTGCAGTATTGGAAAATGTTACAGGGAAATTTTTGATGATACAAAATATAAATATGTCGGATTGGATATGGTGGAAGGGGAAAATGTAGATTTTGTTCCTAAAAACATATACAGCTGGGATGAAATAGAAGATGAAACATATGACATAGTCATATCGGGTCAGGTGTTTGAACATATTGAATATCCGTGGCTCACAATTAAAGAAATTTCAAGAATATTAAAACCATCAGGATTTTGTTTTATTATTGTACCGAATTCCGGAATAGAACATAAAGCGCCAAAAGACTGCTACCGCTATTATGCAGATGGGCTTTCTGCTCTTGCAAAATGGGCAGGATTAAAAGTACACCATACATCTGTAGGCGGTGTTCCAAAGACAGATAACATAGTGGACTGGATAAGTGAATGGAATGACGCATGTCTCGTAGCACAGAAAAAACCATTTGATAATATTGAAAAGGAACCCTTTGAGAAAGAAATCAGAATTCCTGTAAATGGTATAGATATGTACAACCTTTTTAAAGAAAGAATAAAATGCGCTTGTAATAAATTTGCGGACAAGAAACCATTTGTATTTTTTGGCGCAGGATGGATTGGTTATATTGCCTTAGGTGTGCTGGGAAGCGATAATGTGAGCTTTTTTATTGACAATTCAAGTGCAAAAATCGGGACGGAATATAGGGGCAAGAAAGTTATTTCCTTTCAGGAGTATAAAAAGGATGCTGAAAAGTATAACTGTCTGATTACTGCGTCTGAATCTGCATCTTTGTCTATTATGACACGTTTGCAAAGTGAAGGTATTGGCTGTCATACAATTTATGAAGAGTAACAGGAGGAGTATATGCAAAGATTTGACTCTGTAATTTGCGAAATTAAAAGTCAGATTGACCAGATTAAATTAGAAATTTTAGGTGAAGCAGGTAAAAATCCTGTCATATTTGGCGCTGGTGACTGTGGTCATAAGATATGGGTGTTGTTGCACGGTTGGGGTATTAACGTATTGTGCTTTTGCGATAACAGGCAAAATGGAAAAATAGATGAGAACACGGGGCTCAAAATTATAAATCCTCAGGAAATGCATGACATAATAAAGGATTCCGAAATATTGGTCTGTGTCGAAGAAGAAAATGCGTATCAGTCAATCAGTCATCAGTTGTTATGTTTGGGGGTTGATAAAAAGCAAATACATATTATGAACAAGTATTTTTACATTCAGACAGGGACGTATTTTGATAAAAATGTTCAAGAATACAAAAAAGCATACCAGCTCTTGGACGATGAACTTTCCAAATGCGTATATCTAGAAAAAATGAAGAAAGTATTTTTGGCAAGTGACATATCAGAGGTTGTCAGTCCGGATAAGGAAGAGTATTTTGATGAGAAAATAGTGTTGATGGATGATGAGATGTTTATAGACTGTGGAGGCTTTGACGGAGATACATCGGTGCGTTTTATTGAGCAGTGTGGTGGCAATTACAGGGGAATTGTAATTTTTGAACCAGAGTTGTGCAAAAAAGAATCCATCGCCAAAAATATGGGAAGTCACCAATATGAATTGTATCAGTCAGGTGTGTGGAGTAAAAACACGGAACTCTATTTTGATGCGAAGGGAACAAATAGTTCACATATTTCGGAGAAAAAAGGTGGATATAAGATAGAAACCGCTGCGTTGGACGAAACCGTTTATGACAAGAGACCGACTTTTATTAAAATGGATATTGAAGGCGCAGAACAGGAAGCGCTGAAAGGCTGTAAGCGAATCATACAGGATTACAAGCCCAAGCTGGCAATTTGTATCTATCATAAACCGGATGATTTATTTGAGATTCCGATAATGATTAAAGAGATGAACCCGGCGTATAAACTATATGTAAGGCAGTACGCGGATGCATGGTATGATACGGTTTTGTACGCGGTATAATATTCATCATATTTCAATTCGCAATTAAACTTAATCAAAAAGCTGTTCAAAACGAACAGCTTTTGTGCTATGATGAAACAAATGTGACTGTTAACAAAAATCAGGAGGACGATACTTTGAACATAATTTGTACACCAGCTGGCATTGTTGGCAGGGAGAATCCGCGGCAGGGAGTGATGGATATTGCGGCTGCGGGATTCGGTGATATTTTACTTGATTTGTCTCTATATTGTACCTGCACAGAACTAGAGAATATCGGAAAAGAAAATTTAAACAAAGAGAAGGATAGTTTACTTAAAATTTCAGAGCACCCCGAAAAAATGCATGAAATAATACAGCCGCTGTTGGCGCAATGTAAGAAGAATGGCATAGCGATGTCAGTAGCATATGCGCCGTATCTGATGCGGAATACAAAACACATAAATACCCATGAAATTATGACACAATTATCAGAAAAAAGCATTCATACAGCGGCACAAAGCGGCTGCAAGTATATTGTGATTAGACCCTTATTTGCCGGTATACCAGAAAAGGATTTATGGGAAGTCAACCGCGAATATTATCTGAAACTGGCAGACATGGCAAAGGAAAATGACATAGTGATTCTGCTTGAGAACCAGTGCAAAGACAAAAACGGGCATCTTATCCGTGGCGTTTGCTCAAATGCACAAGAAGTGGCAGCGTGGGTTGATGCGCTGAATAAGGAAACAGGGGACGAGCGTTTTGGCTTCTGTCTGGATGTTGGCGTTTGCAGCATCTGCGGTCAGAACATGTATGATTTCATTTTGACAATAGGGGACAGGCTAAAGGCTGTCATTCTGCGCGACGGTGACGGAAGCCATGAAAGCGCCCTGTTGCCGTTTACCTGCGCAGCTCAGGGACGGTCACAGACAGACTGGCTCAACCTCATTCGCGGGCTGCGTGAAACCTTTTTTGACGGTCAGCTGATACTGAATATCAAAGACACTGCGACAGCATTTTCGCCGATTTTGCGCCCCGGACTTCTGACAATGGCAAAGACGGTGGCGGATTATTTCAAGTGGCAGATTGGGATGGAACAGGTTTTAAGGGAGTATCCGTCGCGTGTCCTTTTCGGCGCCGGAAATATGTGCCGCAATTATATGAAATGTTATGGGGAAAAATATCCACCGCGATACACCTGCGACAATAACAGGGCGCTGTGGGGAGAGGATTTCTGTGGTCTTGAGGTGAGAAATCCAGAGTGCCTCAAGGATCTGGACAAGGACTGCGCGGTCATTATCTGTAATGTCTATTACAAGGAAATCGAGGCGCAGCTTCGGCAGATGAATATCGAAAATCCGATAGAGTATTTTAACGACGAGTATATGCCGTCGTTTTACTTTGACAGGATAAAGCGCGATGCGTGGAATGGGGGAGAGGGATGAAAATAGGTGTACAGACCCAGAATATAGTTGATGACACAAATCCGTCAGCGGGATTTCAGACGCTTTCTGATATCGGGTTTTCCTGTGCGGATTTCAGCCTGAACAGCTACCTCAAAAATACTTCTATTTATGCGTCGGATTTGAATAATTTTTTCAGTCAGCCGGTATCTGCGCTCGAGCATTTTTTTGCGCCGCATAAGCTGGCAGCCACAAAGGCGGGGATAACCGTCAACCAGATGCATATGCCATACCCCATCTATGTTCCAAAGGGCTGCAGCCGGATCAATGAATACCTGCAAAAAGAAGTGGCGCCCAAAAGCATGGAAATTTGTCATTATTTCGACTGCCCATTTATTGTGGTTCATGGATTGAAGCTGGCGTATTATCTGGGGACGGAGCAGGCAGAATGGGAGCAGACAGAGCAGTTTATTGACACAATTGCCCCCATGGCAAAGGAAATGAACATCACGATATGCATTGAAAATCTATATGACAGTGTGGCAGGGCACCTGGTCGAGGGACCATGCTGCGATGCGCACAAGGCAGTGGAGCGCATAGACCGCATCAATGAAAAATACCATGCGGAGGTGCTCGGTTTCTGTTTTGACACTGGGCACGCAAACCTTGCCGGAATAGACTTCGAGCAGTTTATCACCACGCTTGGTTATCGGCTGAAGGTGCTCCATATTCATGACAACGACGGAATAGACGACCTGCACCAGATACCTTTTACATTTACAAGGACAAGGGAAAATAAGTCTTCTACGGACTGGGATGGCTTTATACAGGGACTTCGGAATATTCATTTTGACAGGACGCTTAGTTTTGAGACCGCGCCCGTCTTAAATGCATTTCCCGGACAGCTGAAGCAGGATGCACTGTCGCTGATCCTTAAAATTGGAAAGTATTTTTCCGGCGCTGTGTGTATGGGCGAAGGAATTTGAAGGAACATGGGGAGAAAAAATGATGGATGAGAGAATGCTGACGTTTATCCACTCTTTTGACAGTGATAAACCGTCCTATCTGAATCAGTTGGAGAAATGTTCAATGGAGACAAATGTGCCGATTATCAGGCCGCAGATGCAGAGCCTGCTTCGGCTGCTTATAACATGGGGACGACCAATGCACATTCTGGAAGTGGGAACGGCGATTGGTTTTTCGGCATTGCTGATGAGCGAGTACGCGCCTAAGGGGTGCCATATTACGACAATTGAAAAATATGAAAAACGTATCCCTGCTGCGAAGGAAAATTTTGAAAAGGCGGGAAAGTCAGACTGCATCACGCTTCTTGAGGGGGATGCCGCAGAACTTCTGCCGGCTTTAAAGGAAGACGGCATGTATGACCTGATTTTTATGGATGCGGCAAAAGGGCAGTATATCAATTTCCTGCCGGATATCCTGCGTCTCCTGTCACCAACCGGGCTGTTGGTGTCGGATAATATCCTGCAGGAGGGCGAGCTGATTGAGTCAAAGTATGCAGTAATCCGCAGGAACCGCACCATCCATAACAGGATGCGGGAATACCTGTACCAGCTGACGCACTGCGAGGAGCTGGAAACAACGATACTGCCTATTGCGGATGGGGTGACGCTCTCCGCAAAACGAAACGGTGAAACAAAAAAGTTGGAGGATTGCAATGAACAATAAAAGACAAGGAAAGCCGGAGCTTCTGGTTCCGGCAAGCAGCCTCGAGGTTTTAAAGACGGCTGTTGTATTTGGCGCGGATGCGGTCTATATCGGCGGAGAGACATTCGGCCTGCGCGCCAAGGCTAAGAACTTTTCCGGTGAGGAGATGGCGGAGGGAATCCGTTTTGCGCATGCGCATGGTGTAAAGGTATATGTGACGGCAAACATCCTCGCGCACAATGATGACCTTGAGGGTGCAAGAAAATATTTTGAGGAGCTAAAAGAGATACAGCCGGATGCGCTGATTATATCCGACCCCGGAATGTTCATGATTGCAAAAGAGGTCTGTCCCGAAATTGACATCCATATATCCACGCAGGCAAACAACACAAATTTCCAGACCTACCGCTTCTGGTGGCAGCAGGGCGCGAAACGTGTCGTGTCGGCGCGGGAGCTTTCGCTTGCGGAAATCCGCCAGATTCGGGACAACATACCAAAGGAGATGGAAATCGAGAGCTTTATTCACGGCGCAATGTGCATTTCCTATTCGGGCAGATGCCTGCTGTCCAATTACTTCACCGGGCGGGATGCCAATCAGGGGGCATGCACGCATCCCTGCCGCTGGAAGTATGCAGTCGTTGAGGAGACGCGACCCGGGGAGTATCTTCCGGTGTACGAGAATGAGCGCGGAACCTACATTTTTAACTCCAAGGATTTGTGCATGATTGAATACATTCCTGAGATTGTTGGAGCGGGAATCGACAGCCTGAAAATAGAGGGTCGCATGAAGACCGCGCTCTATGTGGCATGTGTGGCACGAACCTACAGAAAGGCGATTGACGACTTTTTTGTGTCCGAGGAGACATACCGCAAAAACATGGAATGGTACAGTGCCGAGATTGCCAAATGCACCTACCGCCAGTTCACGACGGGATTTTATTTCGGGAAACCGGATGAAAATACGCAGATTTACGACAGCAACACCTATGTCAATGAGTATGTTTACCTTGGCAGCGTGGAGTCGGTGGACGAGCGCGGCCTGGCAAAATTTGAGCAGAAAAACAAGTTCTGCGTGGGGGATACGATTGAGCTAATGAAGCCGGACGGCCGCAATATCCACACAAGGGTGCTTGCCATGTACAATGAGGACAAAGAGGCAGTCGAGAACTGCCCGCACTCGCGGCAGGTTTTGTATGTGGCGCTGGCAGACAGGCCGGAGGCGTATGATTTGATGCGTGTGGAGGCTGCAAAATAATTTAACAAAAATCAGGCTTTTTTGAAAGTGATATCTATGCAAAGTGTAAAAAAACGGAAAAAGCGTCCAAAAATTTCAAGAAAGCCTTGATTTTTTACCTGAGATATATTATTGTATAAAAAGTAAAAGAAATAAGGCACAATTTTATGAAATGCAATAATGTAATGATTCAAAACAATATATCATGATAGTGCGAACGAAGATGTTCCAAAAAAGAAGTATCTCTTTTTTTGGAACTTTTTTACTTATGTGCACAAGCGTTATATTACACGAAATATGCGTTATGCACGACCGGAATAACGAGCGGGGTATCATGATTTATAGAAAGTGAGGAAATCAATATGAGCGAAGCATTAAATGTGGAAAAAATTTTCGGAGAGAAAGTCTTTACCATCGAAAAGATGAAAGAGCGGCTTACCAGAAAGGTGTTTCTGGAAGTAAAGCGGGTAATGGACCATGGCGGCGAGCTTTCCATGACGACAGCCGATGTCGTTGCAAAGGCGATGAAGGACTGGGCGGTTGAAAACGGTGCGACACACTACACACACTGGTTCCAGCCGCTTACGGGAATCACGGCGGAGAAGCACGATTCTTTTGTGTCCCATCCTGATTCGGAGGGCAAAATGCTGATGGAGTTCTCGGGCAAGGAGCTGATTAAGGGTGAGCCGGATGCTTCCTCATTTCCGTCAGGCGGACTCCGTGCCACGTTTGAGGCGCGGGGGTATACGGCATGGGACATTACATCTCCTGCCTTTCTCAAGGAATCCGGATGCGGTGTCACGCTCTGCATTCCGACGGCATTCTGCTCATACACCGGTGAGGCGCTTGACAAGAAAACGCCGCTTCTGCGCTCCATGGAGGCACTGAGTGAGCAGGCGCTGCGTATCGTAAAGCTGTTTGGCAACAAGGGAGCGACAAAGGTTACGGCTTCCGTGGGACCGGAGCAGGAATATTTCCTGGTAGACAAGGATTTATATATGCAGAGGAAGGACTTGATGTTTGCGGGACGCACGCTGTTCGGCGCACCGGCCCCGAAGGGACAGGAGATGGAAGACCATTACTTTGGCGTCATCAAGGAGCGTGTCGGCGCGTACATGAAGGATTTGAACGAGGAATTGTGGAAGCTGGGCGTTACGGCAAAGACACAGCACAACGAGGTTGCGCCGGCACAGCATGAGCTTGCCCCGATTTATGAGACGGCAAACATTGCGGTTGACCACAACCAGCTTGTGATGGAGGCGATGAAGCGGGTTGCCTACAAGCATGATTTGAGATGCCTGCTTCACGAGAAGCCGTATGCGGGCGTGAACGGCTCCGGCAAGCACAACAACTGGTCCATCACGACAGACAACGGCGAGAATCTGCTTGACCCGGGCGACACGCCAAACAAAAATATCCAGTTCCTGCTGGTGCTTGCCTGCATTATGAAGGCAGTGGATACCCATGCGGATTTGCTCCGCCAGTCCGCTTCTGACGTGGGAAATGACCACAGACTTGGTGCGAACGAGGCGCCGCCTGCAATTATTTCCATTTTCCTTGGCGACCAGCTTGAGGATGTTGTGCGGCAGCTTGTGGAGACGGGCGATGCGGCAAAGGTAAAGCAGGGCGGAAAGCTTGAGACGGGCGTATCGACGCTTCCCGACTTTGAGAAGGATGCGACGGACAGGAACAGGACATCACCGTTTGCCTTCACGGGAAACAAGTTTGAGTTCCGTATGGTTGGTTCTGCGGACTCGATTGCCAGCCCGAACACGACACTGAACGCCATCGTTGCGGAGGCATTCTGCGAGGCGGCTGACAGGCTTGAGCAGGCAGCGGATTTTGATTTGGAAGTGCATGACATCATCAAGGAATACATGACAAAGCACCAGCGAATCGTATTTAATGGAGACGGTTATTCCGACGAGTGGGTTGCGGAGGCAGAGCGCCGCGGACTTCCCAATATCAAGTCCATGATTGAGGCGGCATCCACCATCACGACAGACAAGGCGGTTGCCCTGTTTGAGAAGTTTGGCATCTTTACAAGGGTTGAGCTGGAGTCCCGCGAGGAGATTATCTATGAGACATATGCAAAAACCATCAACATTGAGGCGCTTACCATGATTGACATGGCAGGCAAGGATATTATTCCGGCGGTTGCTTCCTATGCCGGCGAGCTGGCAAATTCGGTAATTGCCATCAAGGAGGCCGGGGCCACGGCAGCAGCGCAGATGGAGATGCTTGAGGAGGTAGACGGACTTCTGGCAGAGGCTAAGAAAGCGCTCAATACGCTGAAGGAAGTGGAGGCTGGCGCTTCCGGGATTTCCGATGCGAAGAAGCTGGCATTCTACTATAAAGACACTGTAAAGGTGGCAATGGATGCACTGCGCGCGCCGATTGATAAGCTTGAGATGATTGTGGACAGCACGATCTGGCCGGTTCCTACATATGGGGATTTGATGTTCGAGGTATGATATAAGTATCGCAAATGCTTTTGACGTTTACGATAAAATCGAGTAGGGGAAAGGATTCTCCTACTCGATTTTCGTATTAAGAGGTATGAAAAACATCGACGCTTGCTGTCATTTCTTTTGACAGTGTGTTTAATGCTTTTGTCATGTCTGAAATGTCTCCGAGCTCCTGATAAATATTCTCAATGGAAGCCATCATCTCCTGAATGCTTGCAGAGTTTTCTTCGGAGAGCGAGGCTGATTCCTGCACGACGGTCACGGTTTCGCCCCGGATTTCTTCAAGTTTTTGGGAGTTTTCCATAATGATGTCCATGCCGGACGCGGACTGGTCAATGCTGGTGCAGACCGCGCGGAAGATTTCGCTGGTTTTCTGGATATTTTTCTCCTGCTTTTCTATGATATTCTGGACTTCCGTCACGCGCTCAAGGGTGTGTGTGGAATTGGTATTCAGGTTTGTGATCATCTTCTGAATCTCGCCGGCGGCGCGGTTGGACTGTTCTGAGAGCTGCTGAATCTCTGAGGCAACGACGGAAAAACCCCTGCCGTGTTCACCTGCGCGTGCCGCCTCGATGCTGGCATTTAAGGAAAGCAGGTTTGTCTGTGAGGCGATTGCGGTGATAAGCTCTGTCGTCGAACTGATTTTTGCGACGGACTCATTGGTCAGGCTGGTCTGCTCTGAGAGGAAGGCGATGGATTCCTTTACGCTGTGCATCACGTCATTGAGTACCGCAACCTGCTCCAGGGCTTCGGTGGCGCCGTTTTTCATGGTTCCGGAGATTGCGTGCAGCCGGGTAATCTGTGAGGTGTTTTCCTCAATCATTTCACCCATGTTCGTCACGTTGGTGTTTGCCTGGTTTGCGTCCTCGACCTGTGTGGTGCAGCTTGTGCCCATTTCCTGTGTGGCGTTGTTGACCTCCCGCATGACCTGGTACACATTGTCGGAAACCTGTTCGATATGGCTTGTGTCCTTGCCAAGCGCCTCGCTTTTTGCATGAATATTGAGAACGATGGTGCGCAGTGCATTTGTCAGCCGCATTATATTTTTTGCCAGATCACCGATTTCATCGCTGCGGTTCATGAGTTCTGGCTGGACTTCAATCTGTAGGTTCCCATTTGAAATGCTGTTGAGGAGTTCCATGTTCTTTTTCAGGGCAGACACAATCCGGCTGACCAGTACATAGGTGACGATGGTCACAAAAAGGAGCATGCACAAAATGATGAGCAGGAACTGAATCCGGGTGCGGTTGATGATTACGGATACGGTTTCCTGCGGTATGCCAAGAAAAATCATGCCTACGATTTCGTCTGTGTTTTCCTGGTAAAACGGGGTGTAGGAGACGATGTATTTGTGTCCGAGGATTTCGACGTTCCTGTCGTGGTAGGTCTCGCCGTTTTGCAGTACGCGTTCTGCGACTTCCGCGGAGGCGCTGGTGTGGATCTGGCGCTCGCCGTGCTCATTGACGATGGAGGTGAGGATTCTGGTATCCCCCCAGAAGATCGTGACGTCAATTCCGGTGTTTTCCTTGATGTGGTCAACGATGTTGGTCGCCTGTGAAATGTTGAATGTGTCACCTTTCCAGAGCATCCCGGCCTCGTCCATGTGATATGCGCCGTCCTTGCCTTCCTCAAAGATGTCGCGCACGGCGAGCGTTGTCGCCTGCATACCGATATAGGCTTCGTCGTAGATGCCGTTTGCAATGCGGTCAGCGGCGACAAGGAACATGGTGATGCCCAGTGCAAGGACGGGGATGAGTGTAAGTGCAAAAATTTTTCCCTTTAATTTCATGTTGTGATACCCTCCTGATTCTCGTATTATTATACTATCGCGCGTCGGGGCGCAACAAGTGTCGATTCTTCGTAAAAAAGGCAGTTTTTACGCAACATACGCGGACTGTACCTTGTTGAAACGGCGCAGCTGTGATAGTATTGGGGTGTGAGGTTTCGCGAAAGGAGATAGTGTGAAAAATGAATTTTTCACACGCAAATTTGTGCCTGCGGCTCAAAGTTTGCAGGCTGTGGAAAGGGCATGGTTATTAATATGGGAGAATCGAAAATTCTGTTGGAGGAATGGTCGCCTGTCTGTAACATACAGGCATTTGTGGAGCGGACGGACACGAGCTGCTACTTTTATCTGTGGGTGAAGCCCGGAATGGAGGATGCCGTGGTAAAGAGCTGCTGGATTTGCAATGTATCTGCGGCGCCCGGGGAACTGGACGTGGAGTCGATGCGGCAGGGAATTGCGCCAGCGATGCCCGTGCAGTATGTGCTGCATGATGCCGGCGGGATGGAGCTTGATGCCGACAAGCTGAAAATCGTGTGGTTTGAGGAGGGAAATGCGGCGGCACTGCTGTCGGAGGAGGAGCTTCTCTGTGTGATTCCCTGCTGGAGCGGGTATCAGGGGTTTCACGGATATTCCAGATATGCGGACGGCATGGCGCCCTGCGCATGGGGACTGGCGGACGCGCTCGGGACAATCGGTCCGCGTGTGGCGCGCAGCCAGGCATTCTGGGACTGGTTTGAGTATGAGCCGGAGTACTGGAAAATTACACAGAAGACGCATATGGACGCCCTTGAGAATTTTTTTGGCCCATGCCAGAATTATTATGCGATTGACAATGAGGAATTTCCGCCCAAGGCGCTGGTTCGGGGCGGCCGGGATGGTGTGGTTTATGGGATTACGGCGGGAGTCAGCCTGATTCCCATGCCCGGCATTGAGCTGTATGATTCGCAGGATTATCGCACAGACCGGCGGATGGAGCTTGGCTTTGCAGTGGTGGAACAACACGAGGGCTTGTGTAATCAGATGTTTTCGTATCTGGCTGCGGCGTCAGCGTACCCCTGGCAGGAGGAAACATTTTTTGCACACGGGCACACGGTTCCGTACAACCGCATTGAGGGCTTTGCGGCGGTGCTGTTTGTCAATCCCCGCATGGTGCCGGGGCTTGAAATGCCGGATTATAAACCCTGCATGGAGGATCCGGTCAATTTATTGTGGGTGGTGCCAATCACGGAGGAGGAGTACCGGTTTGCCATGGAGCATGATATTGGCGAGACGCTGGGGCATGTCAGGGGGGCGCTTGCGGAGGTACATATTTTTGACGGAAAGCCGAAGTTTTCGGTGCGCGCGTGATAATACGGATACTGGATGTCTTTATATGCAGGCGCTTTTGTCCAGGCATTGACAGAGCGCCTGCATTTCGTTATCTTGTATTTAGACAAATGTCTAAAATATGACGCCGTCCTTTGGGGTGAGCAGTGAATTTTTTGGCAGTCATTTGGTTTTGTAGCAGCAATGAATTTGTTAAGAAATTTTATCAGGTCAAAAAGGTAATGTTTGGTGGACAATTACATCATTAGAAAAAATGGTGTGATAAAATGATAATTGAAAAGATAATAATAAATACATTTGTAGAAATTGAAAAAATGCTGGAGGATAAAAGAATGATTTGCCTAAAAGATTATAAGTTTTCAAAGTATAATCATAAGTTAATTATGAATGGGGATGTTTATGTTTATAATGCATTTTCAGGCGGATTTTGCAGATTCCATGATGATAACAGAGAAATAGTATCTGATATAGATTTTAGTGAGAATACATGCCTGGAAAAAATTGCACAATTACCAAGTGATGTTATTAGCGGGCTAATTAAAGGATGTTTTATTATACCCAAAAAAAGAAATGAATTCGCTATAGTAAAAAGCAGACATTTTGTAAATAGATTTTCAGACACCAATTCCCTGACTTTAACTTTAATTCCTACTATGGTGAATATTCTCGTGCGGTAACACCGCAAGTCCGGCAGGCAGGAAACCGCCTGTCC
>ERZ778517.1876-NODE-1876-length-13852-cov-5.238748_pt1 | contig 13852 bp, 10 predicted proteins | sample MGYA00510341_ERZ778517 | MGnify/ENA primary metagenome ERZ778517 (study PRJEB29527, sample SAMN07138964) | mouse gut metagenome | material: feces | host: mouse | place: China:Nanjing | collected 2016-01-25 ... | reverse complement strand
GATGCAGGTGCTCAAGCGCGCCGGCTACAAGACTGCGATACTCTCGGGCGGATTCACCTACTTCGGCAACTATCTCAAGCAGCGATACGGATTTGACTATGTGTATGCTAACGAACTGGAAATTGTCGACGGTAAACTCACGGGCCGTCATCTCGGCGATATCGTCGACGGACGACGCAAAGCCGAGCTGCTCAAACTCATAGCCCAGGTCGAGAACGTCAACATAGCGCAGACCATAGCCGTAGGCGACGGTGCCAACGACCTGCCAATGCTGTCGACAGCCGGTCTCGGCATAGCCTTCCACGCCAAGCCCAAAGTCAAAGCCAACGCCGAGCAGTCAATCTCGACGATAGGCCTCGACGGTGTGCTCTATTTCCTCGGTTTCAAAGACTCATTTATATCATAACCCCCACGGCCAATAACCCACTAAGACCCAGCTATGAACGAAGACGCTCTCAGCCAACTATATCTCAAGGACACAGCCTTTCAGGACCTGATGCAGAAACGCATATTCAACGTACTGCTCATCGCCTCCACCTATGACGCATTCATGATGGAGGAGGACGGCCGTGTGGAGGAACAGCTTTATTTTGAATACATCTCCCTCAACCTATCCTCACCCCCGCGAGTGACTCGCGTGCTCAACTCGGCCGAAGCCATCGAGGTCATGGCCTCCAAGAGTTTCGACCTCGTGATAATGATGCCGGGCAACGACATTACCGAGACATTCTCGGGCGCACGGCGCATCAAGGACCTTCATCCCGAGCAGCCTATCATCGTGCTCACACCATTCTCCAAGGAGGTGTCTCGCCGTCTGTCCAACGAGGATTTCACCGGCATCGACTACGTGTTCTCATGGCTTGGCAACGTCGACCTGCTGCTCGCCATCATCAAGCTGCTCGAGGACAAGCTCAATGCCGACAATGACATTAACAATGTGGGCGTGCAGCTCATCGTCATCGTCGAGGACTCCGTGAGATTCTACAGTTCGGTGCTCCCGATAGTCTACAAATTCATTCTTACGCAGTCGCGTCTCTTCTCGACCGAAGCACTCAACGAGCACGAGCGCATGCTGCGTATGCGCGGACGTCCCAAGGTAATGCTCGCACGCGACTACGAGGAAGCTCTCGAAATCTACGACAAGTATTCCGAACACATCCTCGGCGTCATCAGCGACGTTTCGTTCATGCGCGAAGGCATCAAGGACCCCAAAGCCGGCATAAAACTGGCCCGCGAGCTGCGGTCGCGCGACCCCTATCTGCCCCTGATCATCGAGAGCTCCGAGCCCGAGAATGCCCACGATGTCATAGAGATGGGGTGCACATTCATTGACAAAAACTCCAAAAAATTTCCCGTCGACCTCGGCAAAGCCATCATCAACAACTTCGGTTTCGGCGACTTTGTGGTGCGTAATCCCGAGACCGGCGAGGAGATATGCCGCATACACAATCTCAAGGAGCTCCAGAAATCAATTTTCGACATCCCGGCCGAGGCACTTTACTGGCACGCGTCGTTCAACGACATCTCGCGCTGGCTCTACTCGCGCGCCCTCTTCCCGATAGCCGAGGTCATCAAGCAACACCGGTTCAGCGACATCAGCGACGCACCCAAGGTGCGGCAACTGTTCTTTGACCTCATCGTCAAATATCGCAAGATGAAAAACCGCGGCGTCGTGGCCATATTCCGCCAGGACCGCTTCGACCAGTACTCCAACTTTGCCCGCATCGGCCAGGGGTCGCTCGGAGGCAAAGGCCGCGGTCTGGCCTTCATCGACTCCATCATCAAGAAAAATCCCGTCTGCGACAGTTTTGACGGCATCACAATATCCATCCCGCGCACCGTGGTCCTGTGCACCGACATCTTTGACGAGTTCATGGAGACCAACCAGCTCTATCCGATAGCTCTGAGCGACATACCCGACGAAGAGATTCTCGCCCACTTCCTGAGAGCCCAGCTCCCGATGCGCATTCGCGAGGACCTGCGCGCGCTGCTGCAGGTGGTCGATACCCCCATAGCCGTGCGCTCGTCAAGTCTGCTCGAGGACTCACATTATCAGCCTTTTGCCGGCATATACTCCACCTATATGGTACCAAAGTTTTCCGACCCCGACAAGATGCTGGCCATGCTGACCGACGCCATCAAAGGCGTGTATGCCTCTGTGTTCTATTCCGACTCCAAAGCCTACATGACTGCCACATCCAACGTCATCGACCAGGAAAAAATGGCCGTCATCCTTCAGGAAGTAGTCGGTAAAGACCTCGAGGGCTATTACTTCCCCTCGTTCTCGGGCGTCGGCCGCTCGCTCAACTATTATCCGCTCGGCGATGAAAAACCTGAGGACGGCGTGGCTGAGATTGCCGTCGGACTCGGAAAATATATCGTGGACGGTGGTGTCGGATTGAGATTCTCTCCGCTTCATCCCGAAAACGTGCTCCAGACCTCAGAGCTCGAACTTGCCCTGCGTGACACACAGACCCGCATGTATGCCCTCGACATGATGGGCGACGAACGCGAGACAGCTCTCGGAGGAGGCAAGCTCACCAAACCGTCTCAGTCGCTCAATGAGATTAAGGTCGAGGACGGATACAACGTCGCCAAACTCCGCGTGCAGGACGTGGCCGAGCGCGGCGCGCTCACCTACATGGTGTCGACCTACGACTTCCGCGACAATATCATACGCGACAATGACAAGGGCATGGGACGCAAGGTCGTGACGTTCAACAACATACTCAGACACAACGTCTATCCTCTCGCCGAAGCCGTCGACTTTATGCTCAAGAAAGGCCAGCAGGAGATGCAACGCCCCGTCGAGATAGAGTTTGCAGGCATGGTCGAGCCTGGCGGCAAGACCAAAGGCCGTCTCTACTGGCTTCAGATACGTCCCATTGTCGACCGAAAGGAGAATGTCGACGAGGCCGTCATGTCGACACCCGACGAGCACCTGTTGCTCAAATCGTCGACCGCACTCGGTCATGGCACTATCGAGGGGGTCAGCACCGTTGTGTATGTACGCCCCGACAAGTTCTCATCGTCCAACAACTCGCTGATAGCACGAGAAATGGAAAAAATCAACCGCGGTTTTCTTGAACGGGACGAACGCTATCTGCTCATCGGACCGGGCCGCTGGGGCTCGTCCGACTCCGCTCTCGGCATCCCCGTGAAATGGCCGGCCATCTCGGCCGCACGCCTCATCGTCGAGTCATCGCTCCCCAACTACCGCATAGAACCGAGCCAGGGCACACATTTCTTCCAGAATCTCACCTCGTTTGGCGTGGCCTACTTCACCATCGACTCAGCGGCCAATGCCAGACGCAAGGAGGGCGACCCTGTCACCGACCTCTACGACGTAGCCTATCTCGACTCGCTTCCGGCCATTTACGAGAGCGATTTTCTGCGCATCGTCACCTTCGACACCCCGCTCACCATCGGCATCAACGGCCTCAAAGGCACAGGCGTGGTGGTAAAACCCGAAACAAAAACCATCTAAAAACTCCCTGCAATGAACTACTTCATAACCTACAACGGGCAGACCATCGGCCCGATGAGCAAGCAACAGATTTTCGCCTACCCGGTCACTCCCAACACTCCGGTCTGCACCGAGGAAAACCAGGCTTGGCAACCTCTCTACTCGTTCCCCGACCTGATGGAACTGCTCTCCGACACAAACGCGGCGCGCAATGCGGCCGAAGTCAACACCACCGGTAAAGACAAAATCCTGTGTGGAATCTTCGCCATACTTTTCGGCGGACTCGGCGTGCAGTATTTTTATGTAGGCAAAATCTCCGCCGGACTGATAACCATCCTGCTCAGCCTTGTCACATGTGGACTATGGAGCATCGTAACCTTTATCCAGGGTATCGTCATGCTCACCATGACTCAGTCACAATTCGAGCAGAAATACGTCCTCAATCCGGCCACGTTCCCCGTATTCTGACCCTTCCGGATTGATAATACACACATAATGCATATGGCCAAATCATAATATTTATGATTTGGCCATGTCGTTTTTAATACGTAATTTTGTTATATGATATAATCGAAAAAACAAAAATACGCATGAACAATCGTCCACTCATATTTATAACCAACGACGACGGCATCCACGCCCCCGGTCTGGAGCATCTGATACGCATCGCCGCGACTTTCGGCGATGTGGTGGCAGGAGCCCCTCACTCACCCCAGTCGGCCAAGTCGTCGGCCCTTACTGTCAACGCGCCTCTTGAGGTCCACCCCCATCAGCCTATTGACGGAGCTCATGTGTACAGCATCACAGGCACACCCGTCGACTGTGTGAAAGTGGCTATGCATGCCATACTCGACCGCAAGCCCGACCTTCTGCTCTCAGGCATCAATCACGGCTCAAATGCCGCTGTCAACAATATCTATTCCGGCACAATGGGTGCCACGATGGAAGGATGCATCATCGGCATCCCGTCAGTCGGCTTCTCGCTGCTCGACCACTCTATGAATGCCGACTTCGAGCCGCTGACTCCCTTTATCTCGGAAATTATCGGCAATGTCCTGGCCAAAGGACTCCCCGAGGGCATATGTCTCAACGTCAACTTCCCCACCGGCTGCGAGCCGCTCGGAATGAAAGTGGTGCGCGCGGCCCGCGGCTACTGGACCGAGGAATACGCCGACTATGCCACACCTCACGGACGGCCGTTCTATTGGCTTACCGGCACATTTCACAACGAAGAACCCGACAATCCCGACACTGACGAATATTGGCTCGCACGCCGTTATGGCACCATCGTCCCCATACGCCCCGACCAGACTGCAGCCGACAAGATTGCCGCCGTTAAAGATTTATTAGCCTCGGACTGATGAAGCCGTTGCGACTCATATTGTCACTCGCGCTCCTGTTGTCGGTCGCGAGAATGGCGGCATTTCCGCTTACTGTCGCAGGGATTGACACCACCCGCACAGCCGTATGGATCTACGACCTGAGATGGGACTACGACGTGGTCAATGCCAACATCGACCGTAGCCTGGTGCCGGCCTCGGTGATGAAGACCGTGACCTGCGCCTCGCTGCTCAACCTTGCCGACAGCAACGAGCGTTTCGCCACACGCATCACGGCCCGCGGCACCGTCAGCGATTCTACGCTTCATGGCGACATAATTGTCCACACCGTGGGCGACCCGACCATCGAATCGCAATACTTCCCGCAAGCCCAAGGCTTTGCCGACAGTATTGCCTCTCGACTCCTGGACATGGGCATACACACTGTCACCGGCGATGTCATCATTGACGAAAATCTCTTTACCGACGCCACAACCCCACAGGGATGGATGGCCGAGGACATCCCGTGGTATTATGGCGCACGGCTGCAGGGAGCCAACTTCCGCGACAATAAATTTCGCCTCACTCTACCCTCCCGTAAGACTGTTCCCGAAGTGCCTGACCTGAAATTTCAGTTTGTCAACGCCAAGCGGCGAGGTGTCAAGGTTGACCGCAAGGACGGCTCGGAGACCATGACCGTGAGCGGAAACATACGCCGGGGATTCAGCGAGACATTCTCCATGCCTTATCCGCATAAAGCCATGCGGGCCGAAATAATAAGCGTACTTAAAGACCGGGGCATCAACGTAAACCGTACCTCGCCGCTTAAATCGACGGTAGAGACAGAGGTCTATACTCACATGTCGCCGCGTTTCGGCGACATCATGGAGAGCCTTATGCACCGCTCTGACAATCTTATGGCCGAAGGAATCCTGCGCGCTATAGTGCCGGGCGGCACACGGGCTCAGGCTATAGCCGAAGAGCATGCCGTATGGACCATGTGGGGCATCAGCGCGCACGGCGTCAACATTGTCGACGGCAGCGGACTGTCGCGCGACAACAGGCTCACGGCCCGTTTTCTCGGTAATATCAACCGCCAGATGCTGGCCGATGAGTTTGGTGATACTTACCTGTCACTGTTTCCGCTCGCCGGACTTCACGGCACAATGAAAAACTTTCTCGCCGACACCCCGCTCGAAGGACGCGTGGCCATGAAGACCGGCTCGATGAAAGGCGTGCAGTCCTACAGCGGTTATCTTCTTGACGAAGAAGGACGACCCACTCATCTGCTCGTTTTCATAGCAAACGGCTTCAAGTGTAGCCGTCAGGCCTTAAAAAATGACATCCAGCGTTTGTTATTAGAATTATTTGATGTAAGTTTGCAAACTGATAACGAAGAAACAATCCAATAGATTACGTATACTATGTCACGCAACTATAACGACCTCCTCAGACTGACCTATGAAATCGAAGGTCTTCTCCTGCTGCAGTCACAGCGCGCCGACGGCGACACAGTGCCGGCTGTCGACAACATGATTGCCGAGAAGACAGCCCTTCTCGCCAAGGCTTTCCCCCTCTGTCCCGAGACACTTGCCACGGAAGAAGAGCCGGCCGAAGAATGCCCCGCCGCGGATTCAAACGACAGCGAGGCTACCGCAGCATCTGCTTTGGCGGAGGAAGAGATGATGGCCACTGAGCCGGTCGCAGCCACTCCCGCTGTCGAAGCGACCGCCGCACCCGAGTCGCCGGTTGTCAACGAAAGCATTGAGACACCGCAGTCTCTTGAAGAAAAACTCGCCCGCGAGCGCGCAAGAGACATTTTCCGCGCATTTACACTCAACGACAAGTTTCGTTTCCGCCGCGAACTGTTTCGCAACTCACAGGACGAATTTGACGAGACTCTCAACGTCATCTCCCAGATGTCATCCATCACTGAGGCCGAGGAATACATCTATGACGACCTCTGCTGGGACCCCGACAACGAGGACGTCAAGGCGTTTATGGATGTAGTGGCAAAACATTTCTGATTATCTATGACCACAGGCAAGCTATATATAGTCCCCACCCCGGTGGGCAACATGTCCGACATGACACCTCGGGCCGTCGAGGTGCTGAAAACGTGCAGCCTCATCTATGCCGAGGACACACGCACGTCGGGAGTGCTGCTGCGCCATTTCGGCATCGACACACCATGCGCGTCCCACCACAAGTTTAACGAACACGCCACCGTGCGCCCCATCATCGACCGACTGCTTGCGGGTGAGACCATAGCACTGATTTCCGACGCCGGCACCCCCGGCATCAGCGACCCCGGATTTCTCCTGACGCGTGAATGTCGCCGCGAAGACATCGAGGTAGAGACCCTCCCCGGCCCCACGGCTTTCGTTCCCGCACTTGTCAACTCCGGATTACCCACCGACCGCTTTATCTTCGAGGGCTTTCTCCCTCCCAAAAAAGGACGTCGCACTCGCCTCGAGCGCATAGCCGCAAACGACTGTACAAGCATCATATATGAGTCACCGCTGCGGCTTGTAAAAACCCTTGGTGAACTCATAGAGACTTGCGGTGCCGACAGACCGGCAAGCGTGTCGCGAGAAGTATCGAAACTCCACGACACCACCCACCGCGGAACGCTCGGCGAGCTTCAGACTTATTTTGCCGAAAACAATCCGCGAGGTGAGATTGTTGTAATTGTGGGAGCTCCCGAAGACTCTGCACCAAAAGTACACAAAAACAAATATAAGGACATTTAGCAATTCATAGCAACATCCAACGAAATCAACTGATTAGCTCACTTTTCAACACCATCCAATATGAAAAAGATTGCATCCATCGCAATTGTTGCAGCCGCTATTCTCACAGGCTGCAACGGCGACAAACTCCGTGAAGCTGAAGCTCAGAACCAACAGCTTAAAGGCGATCTCAGCGAGACCCTCGCCACTCAGGACAGCCTGCTTGTGCTTGTCAACGACATCTCTGACGGCATGGCTCAGATAAAAGACCTCGAAAAAATCATCAGCACTCCCGGAGGGCTCGGTGCCGAATCCTCTTCACGCAAAGAGCAGATACGCAACGACATGATTGCCATTCAGCAGGCTCTTCAGGAACGTCGAGAACGTCTTGCCGAGCTCGAAGAGAAACTTGCCAAAACCGGTGGCGAAAACTCGACCCTCAAGCGCACAATCTCCAACCTCAAGGCTCAGATAGCCGACCAGACCACCGAAATCGCGACTCTCACCAATCAGCTTGCATCGGCCAACATCAAGATTGAAGAACTGAGCAGCACCGTCTCGACTCTCAACACTCAGGTTGATTCACTCAGCACCGATGTAGCCAACGAGCGAGAACTCAAAGACGCCGCTCAGGCCGAGGCTGACAAAGCCATTGCAGAGCTCAACACCTGCTATTATGCCATTGGCAACAACAAGGAACTCAAAGAGCGCGACATACTCTCGTCAGGCTTCCTCCGCAAGACCAAGGTTATGAAGGGGGACTTTGACATGAGCTACTTCCAGACAGCCGACAAACGTACTCTTACCGAGATACCTACTCACAGCAAGAAGGCCGAGGTGATGACTTCACAGCCCAAGGACTCCTATCAGATTGTCGACATCAACGGTCAGAAAGTCATCAAAATCACCGACCCCGCCAAATTTTGGCAGATGTCCAACTTCCTTGTCGTAAAAGTCGACTAAGTCCTCTCCACAATACTTGACACTCTCCCCATTGAGAGATGTCATGATTACAAAAGTTTCAAAAGAAACAAAATCTCTTTTAATCTGTCAAAAAAACATTATTTAGATTAAAGAATTTTTGTTTCTTTTGAAACTTTTGTATTTTTGTATTCCATTATTCAACATCCTGTATCATACTTACATACTCATTATCTTTTCACATGAAAATCCTACCTGCATTGACAACTCTTGCCATCTGCTGCACCATGCCGGCTTTTGCCGCCAATCCCGACTCAAAGTATACTGACTATCCCACATACAACGGCTCCGATCTCGAACTGACTGTCAACAGTTCAGGCACCCATTGGAGGCTGTGGTCACCCGAAGCCGAAGCAGTCAGAGTGACCGTCTATCCATCCGGTCTCAACACCCGGCCTATCGAGACCATCGACATGACCCGCGGAGAAAACGGCACATGGACCGCATCCTCCCCCACCCGACTTTATGGAAAATTTTACACCTTCACCATAAAACAGGGCGGCAAATGGCTCAAAGAGACACCGGGCGTATGGGCCAAGGCCGTCGGCATCAACGGAGAGCGCGCCGCCATCATCGACTTCTCGACCACCAACCCCGAAGGATGGGCTTCCGACCGTGGTCCTGCCATAAAGAACATCACCGATGCAGTCATCTATGAAATGCACCACCGCGATTTTTCAGTCGACCCCTCGTCGGGCATAGCGAACAAGGGCAAATTTCTTGCCCTGACCGAGCCGTCGACTTCCAATCCAACGGGCGAGTCAACAGGTATAGATCACCTAAAAGAACTTGGTGTCACACACGTGCACATACTTCCCTCCTATGACTATAACAGTGTCGACGAGTCAAATCTCCCGGCCAACCAGTACAACTGGGGCTATGACCCGTTTAACTACAATGCCCCCGAAGGCTCATACTCAACCAACCCGACCGATCCAGCCACACGTGTAAGAGAGATGAAGCAAATGGTAAAATCGCTTCATGACAACGGCATTGGTGTGATTATGGACGTGGTCTACAACCACACGGCCGACAACGACGGCTCCAACTTCTCGCTCACAGCTCCCGGATATTACTACCGCCATCGCGAGGACGGCACCTATAGCGACGCTTCAGGCTGCGGCAACGAGACAGCCTCGGAGCGTCAGCAGATGCGCGACTTCATCATCAACTCCGTTAAGTACTGGGCCAAAGAATATCACATCGACGGATTTCGATTTGATCTTATGGCCATACATGACATCGAAACGATGAATCAAGTCATAGCCGCACTCAAGGAAATCAATCCCGACATCTTCGTCTACGGCGAGGGATGGACTGCAGGTGACTCACCTCTGCCCGTCGAGCAGCGCGCACTAAAGGAGAATGTCGCAAAAATGCCTCAGATAGCAGTGTTCAGCGACGACATCCGCGATGCCATAAAGGGACACTACTCCGATGCCGCCGACCGCGGATTCGCCACCGGCAAACCGGGCCTTGAGGAGACAGTGAAAATCGGTATCGTCGGAGCCACAGCCCATCCTCAGGTCGACTACTCCAAAGGCAATAACTCAAAATTTGCCTACGCGTCATCTCCGACCCAGATCATCAACTATGTGTCATGTCACGACGACCTCATGCTCACCGACAAGCTGCGTAAATCAATGCCCGAAGCCACCGATGCAGAGCGTCAGCGTGCGGCCCGTCTCGCCCAGACAATCGTGTTTACCTCTCAGGGCACACCGTTTATGTTTGCCGGAGAAGAGCTGTTTCGCGACAAGAAAGGCGTACACAATTCCTACAAATCGCCCGACTCCATCAACGCCATCGACTGGAACCTCAAGCACACCAACGCCGAGCAGATGGAATATTACAAGCAGCTTATCAGACTGCGCAAGGAGCACCCCGCTTTCCGCATGACAACGGCCGAGCAGGTGGCACGCCACATCAAGTTTGACAAGACCGCTCCCGGACTCATCTCTTACTCCCTCATCGACCACGCCAATGGTGACGCCTACAAGGAAATCAAAGTCATCTTCAATGGTTCGGCTGAAAATCGCGAAATAAAGGTAGCCAAAGGCAACTGGACCGTTCTTGCCGAAGATGGCCGCTTAAATGCCTCAGGGCTCGGCACATCTAAGGGAGGAAAGCTCATTGTAGCCCCTACATCGGCACTGATACTCGCTCGCGAGAAGTAAAAAAATTTGGTCGCACTCTTGCGAAATCAAACGAAAACGCGTAAATTTGCGTTATAAAAATACACCACATCAGAGACGATTGGGAAACTCTTCAATTTATTCTGAAATACCGAGACAAGCTTAGCCGACTAATGGCGGGCCTCATCCCCTCGCGGGGAGGCAAGCATTGCCCGGAGGATTACAAAGGTCGACGGAGCGCTCAAATCCTGTCTTTCGGAGTTTCATCATCTTGCTCTGGTGTGGCTTTTTTATAGCCGATGCAAACTACTTATTTAGTCACGCAGCATCTTCGTCATTTTTGACCTGTTTTTATTTTTTTACGCCACAGAGACATTCCTGTCAAAACTCATATTATTGGCTAAGTGTTGTTTAAGTAAGCATTCACTAAAGCCTACTGTTATGAAAAAGACAGATAATGACCCCAAACGTCTGGGCGAACATCCCGAGATGCACCGCCTCGACCCCCACCCCGAGGCACAACGCCTTGAGGGTCATCCGCAGCCTGAAAGCCTACCAGCTCATGAGGAAGACGCTACTCCCGTCATGGCCCCGTTGTCAGGAAAAGTCCCGGCCACATCCGACGCTCAGGAGACTGCCGGTATAGCTCGCGGAGCCGGATGGATTGCTCTCGCCATACTCGCATTGATGGTAGTCGCCGCATGCCTGTGGCCTCGCAGAGCTTCATTCCAGACCCAAGATTCAGCTACCTATTCTTCGGCAAGAGGCTATCCTCTCCGCTCTGGAACCGTCATAGCTGCCATTCCGACCGCTGTTAACGCTATTGTCCCTGACTCGACCATACAGTTGGCTACAACTGTCGCTGGCACGACCCAACCCGACGCCGTGGTGATATACCTCTTTAACACCGACAGTTCGAGCATACCGGAGACATCCTCACTCACCGCTGTCGCCCGAGCCGCACACGAGACCGGCAAGACTGTAGTGATCAAAGCATACACCGACGAGACCGGCCGCGCTGACTACAACCGGCGACTCTCCGAGCGACGGGCCCAATCGGTCAGTGACTACATGGAGGCTCACGGAGTTCCCTCCAGCCACATAAAAGCAAAAGGCTATGGCCCGACACACGCATATGCCAACAACGCACAGGACCGCCGAGCCGAAATAACACTCAAGTAATTGAAGAGGTTAAATAGATAAACTAATAGACGGTATCGTAATCATAGTTTTACGATACCGTCTATTCATTTATCCTGAGAGTAGCCCGAAGGTAAACTCTAAACTTTAAACTTTAAACTCTTTTAAACTACTTATTAGCTCTCTTGCGCTCGATTTCGTCAAGTATAATCTTGCGCAGACGCAGATGATGGGGAGTCACCTCAACATACTCGTCCTCCTTGATATATTCAAGAGCCTCCTCGAGCGAAAATACCACCGGGGGAATGATACGGGCCTTGTCGTCGGCACCGCTCGCACGCATATTGGTGAGTTTCTTCGACTTGGTAACATTGACCACGATGTCGTTATCCTTGGCGTTCTCGCCGACAACCTGTCCGGCATAGACCTCCTCCTGCGGGAAGATGAAGAAGCGGCCGCGGTCCTGGAGCTTGTCGATGGCATAGGCATAGGCAGTACCGGCTTCCATGGCAATGAGCGAACCGTTGGTGCGACGCTCGATGTCGCCCTTCCAAGGCTGATATTCATGGAATCGATGAGCCATGATAGCCTCGCCGGCCGACGCTGTGAGCACATTGTTACGCAGGCCGATGATGCCGCGCGAAGGTATCAGAAACTCGAGGTGTATGCGGTCGTTCTGAGTGGTCATGGTCACCATCTCGCCCTTGCGGCGTGTCACCATGTCGATAATCTTTGATGAATACTCCTCGGGCACATTGACCGTGAGCATCTCGATAGGCTCACACTTCCTGCCGTCGATTTCCTTGATGATGACCTGAGGCTGTCCCACCTGGAGTTCAAAACCCTCGCGACGCATAGTCTCGATAAGCACCGAAAGATGGAGCACACCGCGACCAAACACCATCCATGTGTCCTCATGCTCGGCCTTGGTGACACGAAGCGCGAGATTGCGGTCAAGCTCCTTGGCCAGACGGTCGGCGATGTGACGCGAAGTCACATATTTACCGTCCTTACCGAAGAAAGGCGAGTCATTGATGGTGAATGTCATCGACATCGTAGGCTCGTCGATGGCGATACGCGGCAGCGGCTCGGGATTGTTGATGTCAGCCACTGTGTCGCCGATCTCAAAGCCGTCTATGCCGACGAGCGCGCATATGTCACCGCTCTTTACGCTCTGCACCTTCTTACGGCCCATGCCTTCAAAGATATGCAGCTCCTTGATACGCTGCTTGACTACCGAGCCGTCTTTCTTGCAGAGAGCTATATCCATACCCTCGCGCAACTCGCCGCGATGAACGCGACCTATGGCGATACGTCCCACATAACTGCTGTAATCAAGCGAAGTGATAAGCATCTGGGCGTCTCCCTCGAGAGTCTTGGGCTCGGGGATAAACTCGATGATAGCGTCAAGCACCGCGGTAATATTGTCGGTGGGAGTCATATAATCGGTGCTCATCCAGCCCTGTTTGGCCGAACCGTATATGGTGGGGAAATCAAGCTGGTCCTCGGTGGCATCGAGATTGCACATCAGATCAAACACCATCTCCTGCACCTCGTCGGGACGACAGTTGGGCTTGTCTACCTTATTGATTACGACTACCGGCTTCAGGCCCATCTGAATAGCCTTCTGGAGCACAAAACGGGTCTGGGGCATAGGACCCTCAAACGCGTCGACCAGCAGCAGACAGCCGTCGGCCATGTTGAGCACACGCTCCACCTCGCCGCCGAAGTCGGCGTGTCCCGGCGTGTCTATGATATTTATTTTGGTCCCCTTGTAGTTGATCGACACGTTTTTAGAGAGAATTGTGATTCCCCTCTCCCGCTCCAGGTCGTTGTTGTCGAGGATAAGTTCACCGGCACTTTGGTTCTCCCGGAAGAGATGGCCGGCGAGGAGCATTTTGTCTACGAGTGTGGTCTTGCCATGATCCACATGCGCGATAATCGCGATATTACGGATGTCCTGCATCAATGTATAATTCTTTACCGTTCTTTTTTCACCGCAAAATTACAAAAAAAATATCAACCGGATGCTACATAACATATACTTTATGCCGGAAAACGAATTTTTCTCTATTCACT
>ERZ778517.1860-NODE-1860-length-13966-cov-6.938107_pt1 | contig 13966 bp, 8 predicted proteins | sample MGYA00510341_ERZ778517 | MGnify/ENA primary metagenome ERZ778517 (study PRJEB29527, sample SAMN07138964) | mouse gut metagenome | material: feces | host: mouse | place: China:Nanjing | collected 2016-01-25 ... | reverse complement strand
CCTTCCTTAGATAAACTTATGTTTGTATTTTAGGAGGTGAAGCAATGATTAAAACTCAAGTAGTTAAGCTAAAAGTTAATAAAACTATGCAAAAGCATCTTGATGCCTTGTGTGACTATCGCCGATACTGCTGGAATAAAGGACTTGAAACTTGGCAATTAATGTATGAAGCCCATAGCTTGAACAAGCAAGATAATCTAAGTCCCAATGAACGCAGAGTCCGTGATGAACTAGTTGCTAATAAAGCTGACTGGCAATATGATTTGTCTGCTAGATGTTTGCAACTAGCTGTTAAAGACTTGGCGAATGCTTGGAAGAACTTCTTTGATAAGGCGCAGCCTGATTGGGGAACACCTAGTTTTAAATCAAAAAAGGCTCCCAGACAAGGCTTTAAAACTGACCGAGCTAAGATTGTTAATGGCAAGCTTCGCCTTGATAAACCAAGAAGCATCTCAAAAGAGTTTTGGTTTGATTTGTCTAGTTATGAGGCCTTAAAGATGAGTGAAGTTAAAGTAGTAAGTATCTTCAAAGAAAAAAACGCTTATTATGCGGCTTTGCCTTATGAAGAAGAGGTTTCAGGTAAATCTAAAACTCATCAAAAGACAGCAGTTGATGTCAATGTCGGTCACTTTAATTACACAGATGGACAAATCAATGTTTTGCCAGCTAAATTGCAAAAGCTTTATAAGCGTATCAAACATTATCAAAGAATGTTAGCACGTAAAAGAGAAGTTAACGGTAAGTTAGCTACAAAATCATATAATTACTATGTAGTGAGAACCAAACTGCAAAGAGATTATCGCAAAGTAGCTAATATTCAAAATGATCTTTTACAGAAGTTTACTACTAACCTCGTAGATGATTACGACCAAATTGTAATTGAAGATTTAGCAGTTAAAGAAATGATGATGACGCATGTAGCTTCAAAAGGTATGCAGCGATCATTATTTAGCAAATTCAGGCAGATATTAACTTATAAGTGTGATTGGTATAGCAAAGAATTAATCTTGGCTGATAAAACATACCCATCAACTCAAAGATGTGCTGAGTGCGGCTATGTCAAAAAAGGTGATGAAAAAATCACTTTGCAAGGCAATAAAAAGCATGGTACAAAACATAATGAGTATATTTGTTATGAGTGTGGCTATAGTAATGATCGAGATGAAAATGCGGTTTTAAACCTTTTAGCTTTAGCAAAATAAAGAAAATAAACGGGGCTGGCTAGGCCCCTAAGCTGTACGAGCTAGTCAATGTGATTACTCCTAGATTGGAATATCAGAATACTAGTGAAGACGACAGTAAATGAAACAAAGAAAGGAAAAAATATATCTTTCTGATATGTAGAAAATTCGTATTCTTCTACATATTTCCATGTTTTGTATAGCAGGTATTTTTATTGATAAGTATTGTTAAGAGTAAATCATTTGGTCTTGCAGCTGCAATGACTTTAATTTGTTCCGTGGCAGGTATTTTTATAGCAAAATTACCCTATGTTAACTTGATTGGTGCGTTGGTAATTGCACTTTTATTGGGAATTTCACTGCAGGTTTTACCAGTTGGGGTAAGAGAAGAAGCAGCACCAGGGATTGGTTTTATTTCTAATAAGTTTTTGAGATTAGGAATTATTTTACTGGGTTTTAGACTTAATCTTACTAAGTTAGCTGATGCTGGTATTAAAACAATTTTAGTTGCAATGCTAGGGGTAAGTGGAACGATTGTTTTGACTTACTGGCTTAGTAAAAAATTTGGGGCAGAAGATGAACTAGCAGTGTTATCAGCTTGTGGCTGCGGAATTTGTGGAGCAGCTGCTGTAATGGGCGTTTCCCCTCAAATTGAGAGTAGAGATGAAGAACGTAAAAGAGAAAACGAGGTACTTGCTGTTGCGGTAGTTTGTGTGATGGGAACAGTATTTACACTCTTAGAAATTGTGATTAAACCAATGCTTGGGTTAACAGATTCACAATTTGGTATTGTTGCTGGTGGATCTCTTCATGAAATTGCCCATGCTATTGCAGCTGGTAGTGCTTTTGGTGAGGCAAGTTTAGATAGTGCATTAATTATGAAATTATCGCGTGTTTTACTTTTAGCACCAGTCGCTTTAATAATTGGATACTGGTACCAAAGAAGACTGGTAAAAGAAAGTGCGCAAGATCATACACAAGCACCTAAGAAATTACCAATTCCTTGGTTCTTAGGCGGATTTATTTTAACCAGTATTTTAGGTACTTTCTTACCATTCTCACCAGTAGTTTTAGATGGCTTAGTTCAAGCAGCATATGTCTTTTTGGGGATGGCAATGGCCGCTTTAGGTATTTCAGTTAACTTCAGTGTTATCTTCAAACGTGGTGGTACCGTATTTGGGGCTGCTGCAATTAGTTCTACTTGCTTGATGATCTTCATGATTATTATGAGTAAGTTATTCTTTTAAATTAATGATAAAAAGCCGATTGCTTCTTCACCAAGCAATCGGCTTTTTTACATTTGATCATATTTACTCCATTGATCCTGCAATTTTTCAATTAAAGGCATAAGACGAGTTCGGTTTTGCAGGCATAGAACTTTTGATGAGTCACCTCATCTGATAAGGGACGAACGGACCGGTTATTTGGAATGTTAGTTTTACTCATATTTTTAATCTTGGTGAATGTATATCATCAGAATTTAAGTGTATATTGGACCAGTTTCTTGATCATCGGTGGAAGCCTGTTGTTTATTGGTGTTATTTATAAAATTATAAAAGTCATCAAAGAATATTGAGTAATAGATAGCGCTACTGAGATATAAATTAACTATTTATGATTGATTTTGATCGATTTTCATGATATCTTAATTATATCAATTGAAATTCACCTTTAGAAAGAAGGGTCGCTGTTGCGTCTTTAATCTTGCAAAACTAAGCATAGTTGAAATTATTCGTTTTCTATTAAAGGGATGAACTATGCACTTTTGACAAGATTATTAGACGGACATGATCTTCTTTTAATACGTAAAAACATGAAGAGTCTGTACTTGTCATAAGTGCAGGCTCTTTTTTCGAGGTGATTTAAATGGGTAGTATTAAAATTTCGAATGTATCATTTAGGTATGAAGATAGCAGCAACAATATTTTTAATAATTTAAATCTAGACTTAGATAGCTCTTGGAAGTTAGGATTAGTTGGTAGAAATGGACGAGGAAAAACAACTTTTCTTAATCTTTTACAGGGAAAATTAGTTGGAAGAGGTGAAATTCAAACTAAATTGAATTTTTCCTATTATCCAATTAGGATTAAGGATCCAGCTAATATCACTTTATACGAATTACAAGATCAAATTATGTTTGAACAATGGAAACTAGAGCGTGAGCTGAATTTAATGCACGTTGATTCAAATTTAATCTGGCAGTCATTTAATACTTTAAGCGGCGGAGAACAGACCAAAATTTTATTAGCCTTATCATTTATTGATGAGAATTCTTTTCCTCTTATTGATGAGCCTACAAATCATTTAGATGAAGAAAGTCGTCAGGAAATCTGTAAATATTTAACTAAGCATCATAAAGGATATATTGTTGTAAGTCATGATCGTAATTTTTTAAATCAAGTAACTGATCATGTTTTAGCAATTGAAAATACTGAAATCCATTTATATCAAGGGACTTATGCAACATATGAACAAATTAAAGAAGCACGTGATGAATTCAATCGTGAAAAGAAAGAGCAATTTTATCATTGGGCACAAAAAATAGAAGCTAGAAAAAATTTGGGACAAAAAACACAATATATTCTTAACCGTAGAGCTAGAGTAAATAAGGCTGCGATTGGACATGCAGCTGCCAAAATGATGAAGAAATCTATTACACGTAGAAATAGAATGGATAAAAAGATTGAAGAAAAAGAAGGATTGATGGTTAATATTGAAGATATACCAAAATTAACGATGAATTTTCAATCTAATTATCATTCCACTCTTCTTAAAACTAGAGGTTTAGGTCTGAAGGTAGGAGATAAACACCTATTTTCTAATTTGAATTTGATAGTAAAAAATCATGGCATTATTGCCCTTGAAGGTAAAAATGGATCTGGAAAATCTACTTTTTTAAAATTCTTATTGAATAAGGTCTCAGCAAATAGCAATGGGAGATGCGAGCTAACTAATGGGTTAAGAATTTCGTATTTACCGCAAGATTTCACAATATATAAAGGGAGTTTAAAAAATTTTGCGCTTCATCAAAAATTGTCTTATGAGGATTTGCTTAATATTTTAAAAAAGATGGGCTTTCCTCGTACTAATTTTAATGTGGCAATTGAAGAGATGAGTATGGGACAACAGAAAAGAATCGCTTTGGCCAAATCACTACTTGAGCCAGCAGATTTGTATTTATGGGATGAACCAGCAAACTATCTAGATGTCTTCAACCAAGATCAATTGATTAACTTACTACAAGAGGTAAAACCAGCGATGCTTTTAATAGATCACGATCAGTATTTTATTGAACACGTTGCCGATAAAAGAATTAAATTAGCTAACTAAACCATATTAAAAAATGGATAGGGTAAAAGAAACCTATCCATTTTTATTTACTTATTTAGATATGTGAAAAAATGATTAATTAAAATTCAAATTTTCTTGTAAAAATAGGGTGAGTACGGTGGTCTAAGTAGGCTGCTTCTTTTGGTGTAATTTCTAAAACTCGCAGATCTTCTTTTGCACCTTCAATATCATCTGCATATATTTCATTTAAATAATCATCTTTTTCAAAAATCTCGTCAATATATTCATGTTCGACATTTTTAATTGTTCCCCGAATCGAAAAGCCACATGAATCCATCGTGCCATCTCCTTTGTACCCATTAATAATCACCTTAGGTTGATGGATCAAATCTTGAAAGAAGGGATTTTGACTAGAGGTAACAATGTAGAGCTTACCATTTTTATTCAAAACTAGATCACAGACTTGAGCAGAAGGTGCACCATGATGTGTCGTAGCAACATCAACATTGTGAACTTCATTAGTCGCAAATTCTAAAAATTCTTCATTACTAGTTTGATTATTTAAGATACTAACCATGTCTATTCCTCACTTAAATTTATTTTTATTCAAGTTCTATTATAGAATGGATTTGTGATATATCTATATTAGAAGTATTTGATTCGAAGTTTTCCATAATTATATTTACTTGAAAGTATGATGGCTTGTAAGTATACTTTTAATTTGTAAGTAGATATACAACCTATATTGGAAGAAGGAAGATTGCTGTGGCAGAAGAAAAATATTACGGTGCAAATGCAATTGTTGATAGCTTAATTAATCATGATGTTAAATTTGTCTTTGGAATTCCAGGTGCCAAAATTGATCGAGTATTTGAATTACTTGAACATTCTAAAGATCCACGTACGCCTAAATTTGTTTTAACGCGGCACGAACAAAATGCGGCCTTCATGGCGGCTGGAGTAGGAAGGATTACAGGAAAACCCGGTGTTGTCCTTACTACTTCAGGGCCGGGTGCATCAAATTTAGCAACTGGCTTAGTAACTGCTACAGCAGAAGGTGATCCCGTACTAGCTATTTCCGGCCAAGTGCAGAGAACTGATCTTTTGCGTTTAACTCACCAAAGTATGAAAAATGCAGCTTTATTTGCTCCGATTACTAAATATAGTGCCGAAGTTCAAGAACCTGAGAACATTTCTGAGGTGATTGCTAACGCATATCAAGAAGCAGAAGCATCTAAGCAAGGAGCAAGTTTTGTTTCTGTTCCGCAGGACGTAACTGATGCAGAAGTAAAAACGAGCGTGATCGCGCCACTTGAGCCCCCGAAGCTAGGCCCAGCTAGTCCAATTGAATCAACTTTGCTTTCACAGCGTATTAAAGCCGCAAAGCTTCCTGTACTTTTGTTAGGAATGCGGGCATCTGATCCAGAAACTACCAGAGCTATCAGACGTTTAATTGCGGAAACTCATCTACCTGTAGTTGAAACTTTTCAAGGTGCTGGAATTATTCCACGTGAACTAGAGGATGATTTCTTCGGTCGTGTAGGTTTGTTTAGAAACCAACCAGGGGATCAATTGCTTAAAAAGAGTGATCTGGTTATTGCAATTGGTTATGATCCAATCGAATATGAGCCTCGAAATTGGAATTCTGATCGAAGCGCAAATATCGTTGTAATTGATTCGATGCGGGCAGAAATTGATAAAAATTATCAGCCTGAGCGAGAATTGGTTGGAGATATTTCTCAAACTTTAGACTTTCTTTTACCATATATGAAGGGCTATTCCATGCCAAGTGAATCTAAAGAGTATCTTGATTCGTTGCGTAAAACCCTGCAAAAACGTGATACACCACCCGCTGTTACTAAGGATCAAGTGAAGAGTCATCCCTTGAGTATTATCCAAGCTCTGCAAGACAGAGTTACCGATGACATGACGGTAACAGTAGATGTGGGTAGTTTTTACATTTGGATGGCGCGACACTTCAGAAGTTATGAACCACGGCATTTGCTTTTTAGTAACGGAATGCAGACACTTGGAGTCGCTCTTCCTTGGGCAGTCGCAGCAGCTTTGGTAAGACCAAATACCAAAATTGTTTCCGTTTCTGGGGATGGGGGATTCATGTTCTCGTCACAAGATTTAGAGACTGCTGTTCGGCTAGGTCTGAATATTGTCCATATTATCTGGAATGATGGAAATTATGACATGGTTAAATTCCAAGAAGAATTGAAGTATGGCGATTCAGCAGCTGTTAAATTTGGCCCTGTAGACTTTGTTAAATATGCAGAAAGTTTTGGTGCTAAGGGCTACCGTGTAGAGAAGGCGGCTGATTTAGATAAGGTTTTGGATAAGGCCTTTAAAGAAGATGGACCAACTGTTGTTGATATACCGGTTGATTATAGTTTTAATCAAGAATTAGGAAAGACAATCTTAGAGGACCAACTGCATTAATGGAAGGTAGAAAAATTATGACAAAATATGAAAGAAAGGTTTATCAGCATGGTACTTTGGGGATGCTCGTGCCAGGATTGTTTGAAGGGACAATGACAGTTGCAGATCTGTTAAAACACGGTGACTGGGGCATTGGAACAGCTAGCGGCCTTGATGGTGAAATGATTTTACTTGATCATGTACCGTATTTAGCTCAAAGCAATGGTGAAATTAGAATCCTAAAACCAGAAGAAAAGGTCCCATTTGCGACAGTTCATTTTGAAGAGATAAAAGATAGTTTTAAGGTCGAAAATTTAACTCAAAAAGAATTAGAAGATAAGATTTTAGCTGACTACCCTTATAAAAATGTCTTTTTTGCAGTTAAAATTGTGGGAACTTTTTCAACTGTTAAAACAAGAGTAGTTGAAAAGCAGACAAGGCCTTACAAGACTTTATTGCAAGTAGCAAATGAACAAGCCGTTTTTGAATCTACTGATGTTTCTGGTACCGTTATAGGTTATTTTGCACCGAAGATGTTCCAAGGTATGGCTGCTGCTGGATACCATTTACATTTTTTAGCAGATAATAAATCAATTGGTGGACACTTATTAGACTTCAAGATAAAAGAAGCAACTGTTTATTTACAGCCATTTACTACTATTGAGCAGCATTTGCCAATGGATAATCAGGAATTTTTGAACAAAGATTTGGATATTGCTGATATGCATAATCAAATCCAAAAGGCTGAAGGATAAAAAAGCAGATCATTACCGTTAATTATGGTAGTGATCTGCTTTTTTATAATTTATGATTTAACTGCTTTACTTGGACTTTTACTTGATGATAGATACATAGCCAAATAATTAAGTATCCGATGATATACAGTGCTGTAAAAACTAGAAATGGGATAATTTGTAACTCGATCCAATTGTTAAAAACATAAAAGAGAAGATAGTCAACGTAAATTACAATCGCATCAATCATAGTTGCAAGTCCAAGAGAGATTTTTTCAACTTTAAAGACTGCACTGATACCTCCTGCGATAAAGGCTAGTAATAGACTGGAAAGAATATTTTTATTTACGTTTTGAATTGAAATAGTATGGAAGTTAATGGTAAAAGAATAAATGTAATAAAAAATCACAAGAATTAAGGGGCCAAATCCTGCAGCTTTCAGGCCACTTTTAATAAAATTTTTGATAAAATCTTTCATTTTAATTCAGTTCCTTCCTAATTTTAGAAAAACATCGTCTTGAAACATAATCGCTTAACCCATTTTTCATAATGACATTCACACCAGAAGTTTTTGTTTCTTTAAATTCATGGATATAAAAGCGATTTATAATAGTAGACTTATTGATACGCCAAAAATTAGCGGGGAGGATTTCTTCGATTTGGTAGAGTCTTTTTCTGATGCGGTATTGCTTATTATTGCAGATAGCAAAAACCTTATTTTCAATAATTGTAAACATCATAATATTGTCTAAGTTAAGCATAATTAAATCTTTGTCATCATAAGCTGATATCACATTTGAATTGCCATTTGATAAAACGAATTGCTCTAATTGAGTAGAAAAATCACTTTTTCGATGGACGGTAGCTTCGACAATTTCTTGACTGTTTGGATTAATAAATAACTTAAATTTCATTTCTTACTCCTTTCAAGTTAAATTATATCGATATGAGGTATTTTTACTTTGTTTTGTCAGTCATCGGTCGAAAATGACTTTTAATCGGTAATAATATTTTGATTTCAAAAATATAAAATTACGAAAGCAAGCGTTGACCCTTTTTGTTATTTAAATGAAATAATATTACGCACTAATAAAATTATTAATTAAATATTATGCAATATGCTTATTAGCACAATACTATTTATAGGAAGATTTAATTCTAAAGAAAGTCATATAAATTATCTAAGAGTATAGAATAAGAAAAGATTACATGTTACTATATAACTTGTAATTAATTTTTGATGATAGTACATTAACAGTGATGAGGAGCATTTATGTTAAGTAGTAAAAGGGATGATAAAAGTAAGGTTAAATAGATTTAAAATTTAAGCTAATTTGAATAAATAACTTGTCTAATTAAACAAACTTAAATTTTGAAGTTGGAGGAAAATATGGTTTCAAAAAACAATATTGAAATGAAATATAAAAAAATGAGAGACGAAAAACAACGTTTCTCAATTCGTAAATTTAGTGTGGGAGCTGCATCCGTTTTAATCGGGCTAAGTTTTAGTTTATATAACGGACAACAAGCATCTGCTGATACTGTTGATAATGGCAATAAGTCTGTTGTAGCAAATGCACACGATAAAGAACAAACAGACAATAAACAAAGTACTGATACTAATACTCAAAATAACGAAGATAAAACAAATACTAATCAAGCTCAAAGTACAGTAACTAATGATCTTGATCACAGCACTGTTGTTGCTAGTTACAAGGCTGACACTCCTAATAATGCTAGCGAGGTTAATAATAGTAGTGAAAATACTGAAAGTAAGTCAGATGAAAAGCAAGCTGCAACTACTGAAACTGCTAAAACTGAAGAAGCTGCTACTAAGGAAGCAGAAACAAAGAACAATGCAACTAATGATGTAGCTAAGAAAAATGATGAAGCAGTTGCTAAGACAGATACTAATGCTGATGTTAATAAAACAGTAGTAGAAAATGTAAAGACTGAAGCTGCTACTCCTAATGTAGATACTAAGACTACTGAGACTCAAACTGTAAAGACTGATGAAGAAAAAGTTGCCGATACTAATACTTCTTCTGATTTGAATAAGTCAGTAACTGATAGAACTACTGAGGTTTCAACTAATACGTTTAATGTAAATGATGCAGTTAAGAATGCATCATTCCTTAGTGCGCGAGCTGCTACTGAAAGCAAAGTGGCAACTAGAGCACTTGCAGCTGAAGCAGAAGATCCTAATGCAGTAACAGTTAGTGATGCTAAGGGATTTATTAATGCAATTCAAAATGGGACTGCTACTACTATTAATGTTGCAAATGATCTTAACTTAGCTTCAGAATATGATGGTAACTATAGACAGAGAGTTATTAGTCATAAACGTGATATTTTGATTCAATCCGCTACTCCTGGGGTTAAACATACAATTGATTTCTCAGGAAATTCATTTAGTATGAATACTCAAAACTCAGTAACCTTTAAGGATTTAGATCTTTACGAGCGTAGTTACTGGGGTATTGTTTATAATGCTGGAGGGTATGTATTTGATAATGTTAACTTTGCAGGTTCTCAGCTTATTTATACTGAATCAAGTATTAATTCTACGTTAACATTTAAAAATAATGTTACGGCTACTGCAGTTGGCTCATATACTAGTCCAATTGATGGCGAATCACGTTCTAGTCAAGGTGGTAATACTCAGCAAATTCTTCAATTTGTAGGTGGAACAAATCATATTATTTTTGATGAAAATAGTAATGTGACCTTAGGGACAACCAACTCAAATGTACTTGAAATTGATGGTGGTACAGCTACAATTGACGTTAAAAATGGTGCTAATGTAACTATTAACCCACATTCTAAGGGAAATCCAGAAAACCGTAATGGTATTGGAACTGGATCAATTGCCCGGGCGATTGCCTCAAACGCTAACACTACAATTAACGTTGATAAGGGTGCTAACTTAACTATTAATACTGAAAAAGCCAGTGGTGATAGCGATGTAGCTGGTGCTTTATATTTGAATTCTGATGCCACGCTTAATGTAAATGGTGATTTGAATATCAATTCAAACGGCACTCCAAGTACTAAAAATAATGGTTACCCAGTATACATTGCAGGTAATGCAGCAATTAATGTTGGTAATGGTGGTAAGTTTAATTTAAGTGCTACTAATACTGGAAGTTACAGCGATAATTTGATGTCAATTTCTGGTAAGGGAACAGTTAAACTTGCGCCTCACTCTAACTTTAAGATTAGTGCTGACGGTACAGGTGCTTTAACTGCTATCAATTTATCATCTGGGAGTACATTCACCTCAGACCAACCAGATTCATTTACTATTGATCTTTCTGCAAATACCAGTACTGGCAAATCATTAATTAAAAACGGTACTATCAATTTTAGTCGTGTGAAGACAGTGGCGACTGATGGGACTACTTCAGAGCCTTTAGGTAAAATTGATGTAACTTATGATAGAAATGGTAATGCGAAGACATATACAATAACTTCTTTAAATGAAGATACTGTTAAGCAAGTTGGAGAAGGTCTTGCTAACAAGAACTTGATTAATCTTGTTAAGGCTGGTGAAGATGTTACTCTATCTAACCTTCATTTAAGTAAGAATAATGTATTGACTGGTACTGTAGCTTCAAGTGGTAGTGACAATCCAATTTATGTAACTGTTACCGTTGGCGGAGTAAGCACTAATGTGCCAGTACTCGACTATTACACTGTTTACACCAATACCAATACCAATACCAATACTAATGGCACAGTAACTTCAAACAATGTTGATTACGCTGCCAAAACTGCTTCAACTGGTGGTGACTTCTCTATTAATTTATCCAAGCTTGCAAGTAGTTTGACTGATGATACGCAAGTTAAAGTGACTGCTACAAAAGATTTCGTTGAAGCAGCTCAAACTGAAAGTGTGGCAGCATTACGTGCGCTTAATACTACTACTCTTCAAGAATTAGTTGCTGCTGCTCCTGACGAAGAAAAGAAAGCAAGTTACTACAATGCCTCTGAAGAAGCTCAAAAGGCATATACTGATGCAATTTCAACTGGTAAAACTATTCTCGCCAATCAAAATAATTACGATCAAGTTGACGTTGATAATGCCGTAACTGCCATTCAAAAAGCTCAAAAAGCTTTAACTGGTGAACCTACCAACAAGACTAAACTTCAAGATGCTATTAACCAAGCATCAACGGTAGAATCAAGCGATAACTACACTAATGCGGATGCTGATTTACAAAAAGCCTACACTGATGCAATTAGCGCAGGTCAAACAGTTTTAAATAAAGAAAATGTCACTCAATCTGAAGTAGATAATGCATTAACCACCATTAATAATGCAAAAGAGGCTTTGAATGGTGATGCTAAGAAAGCAGCAAGTAAGGCAGCTCTTCAAAAGGCAGTTGATGAAGCACCTACTGTAAAATCAGATGATGCAGCATACTACAATGGTTCTGCTGAAGCTAAAACTGCTTATGACGATGCAATCAGTGCAGGTCAAACAGTTTTAGATAATCCAGATGCAACTGCTACTCAAATTACTGATGCTTTAAATGCCATTAATACTGCTAAGGGTAATCTTAAGGGTGAAGCAACTGATAAAGCAGCGCTTCAAACAGCAGTTGACAATTCTGCAACTGTAAAAGAAAGCAATAACTATACTAATGCAGACCAAACTCAAAAGACTGCATATGATAATGCAGTTACAGCTGCACAAACAGTTTTAGGTAAAACTAATGCAACTCAAGCAGAAGTGAACCAAGCTCTTCAAGATCTTGAAACTGCAAATAATAACTTAAATGGGGATGCCAAGACTGAAGCCGCAAACAAGGCTGCCTTAGAAGCTGCTGTCAAAGATGCACCAAACGTAAGAAATACGCCTGCATACTATAACGGTAGTGAAGAAGCCCAAACAGCATATAATAGTGCAATTAACGCTGGTCAAGCAGTTTTGGATCAGGCAAATCCATCAGCAAATGACGTTAAGACTGCTTTAGATGCAATCAATGCAGCCAAAGATAACCTTAAAGGTAAGGCTACTAACACTGAAGCTTTGGAAACGGCTTTAACCAATGCTAATAATGCTAAGGAAACTGGTAATTATACTAACGCCGACCAAGCAAATCAAGAAGCCCTTAATAATGCGATTATTGCTGGTCAAGAGATTTTAAAGAATACTAGTGCAACTCAGGCGCAAGTAGACAGTGCAGCAAAGGCTATTACTGATGCAATTAGTGGTTTGAATGGGGATACTAACCTTACAAATGCTAAGAATGCTGCTACTGAAGATATTAAAAAGACATTAGATACTAAGACGACCGAAATCACTGACGCTACTAATATTGATCAAGCTACTAAGGATCAATTAATTGCTGATGCTAAGAAGGCAGCAGAGGATGCTAATACTGCGATTAATCAAGCAACCGATCCAAATGCTGTTAATACTGCTAAAACTGAAGGAATTACGAATATTAACAATGTAACTGTTCCAAGTTTAGATAAAGCAAAGGAAGCTGCCAACCAAGCAATTGACCAAGCGCTTGATACTAAGACTAAGGAAATCAATAACGCTGAAAATATCGATCAAACAACTAAAGATAAGTTAATTAAAGCAGCAACTGATGCAGCAAATACAGCAAAGGATGCTATTGAAAAATCTACAACTAATGACGAAGCAACTAAAGCAGGCCAAGCTGGTGTAGATGCAATTACCAATGTAAAGGTACCAAGCGTTACTGATAGTCAAAATGCTGCAAAAGCAGCAATTGATGATGCCCTTAATGCTAAGACTAAGGAAATCAACGATGCTAACAATATTGATCAAACAACAAAAGATCAATTAATCAAAGAAGCAACTGATGCAGCTAATAATGCTAAAGAAGCCATTGATCAAGCAACCACAGCTGATGCAATTAAGACTGCACAAGATGAAGGAACAACTAATATTAATAATGTAACTGTTCCAAGCTTAGAAGATGCCAAGAAGGCAGCTAATAAAGCAGTAGATGAAGCTCTTACTGCTCAAACTGAGGTAATTAATAAAGCTGATAATCTTAGTGATGCAGAAAAGAAAGATCTAATTGATAAAGCAACTGCTGAGGCCAATAAGGCTAAAGAAAATATCGAAACTGCTACGACAAACAACGAAGCAGCTCAAGCAGGCCAAGCTGGTGTGGATGCAATTAAGAACATTGTTCCAACAAGCTTAGATACTGTAAAATCTGATGCAAATAAAGCAATTGACGATGCTTTAACTAAGAAATTAGAAGAAATTAATTCAGCTAATAATTTAACTACTGATGAAAAGACTGCATTAACACAAGAAGCCAATACAGCTGCAGATAAGGCAAAAGA
>ERZ778517.1852-NODE-1852-length-14054-cov-5.047646_pt1 | contig 14054 bp, 14 predicted proteins | sample MGYA00510341_ERZ778517 | MGnify/ENA primary metagenome ERZ778517 (study PRJEB29527, sample SAMN07138964) | mouse gut metagenome | material: feces | host: mouse | place: China:Nanjing | collected 2016-01-25 ... | reverse complement strand
CTTTATTTTTCGATATCACATTCCAAAATCAACCGTATATTTGATGATGTGCTACAAGTTGATAAAATAACCTCTTTCGGCAATGTCCTATCCATATTTTGCAAAACTTCATAAACAGAATCCCGTACCGATACCTGCCTGCACTCCACGATCTCACATTCCAGCACCCTATCCGGCAGATATAACACCATCCTTCCCTGTTTCTTCCGAAAATCAGCATCCTGATACTTCTTCAGATTGCTGAACATACTCCCGTCTTTCATATTATGTCCATACAAAATCACCTTGCTGTCTGTAAAATCCGCCCGGTTTCGATAATCCAGAAAGATACTCCCTGCCTTATTCGCTTTTCCGTCAAAGGTATAATGCAGGTAATGCTCGTTGTCCTTTCCCTGTACCACCGGGTAATCCGCCCCGATTCCCGGAATCCATATCCATGCCACGATATCCTCATTGACCTCCCGAAGCCCGTCAAAATCTATTTCCGGCAGGTTTTCTTCCGGTTTATCCTGATTTTCCGTCTGTCCCCCATCCTCCTTTTCCACCTCTGGCTTCTCTATGATAAATTTCGGTAGTCTCTGATACCCGGCAGATGCCTCATGATACCCTTTCCACACCTGAAACAGATATCCGCCTGCTGCCAGAACGATTACACCCAATAGTACCAATACTACATATTCTTTTTTCCTGCTCAAATCGCATCTCCTCCTGCCTTCTTAAATCTATAAAACCTGCTGCCACCCATTTTCTTTCGTATACCAGCACAACGAAAAAAAGCCGCCATACCGACATTTTCTTGTCAGCACGGCAGCCTTCTATCTTTTTGCTACTCTTTCTAATTTTAACCTTATCTTAGAACTTTTTTCTGCGGATTCGGATAATCACTACCACAATCCCTGCAAGTGCCGCCACTAAGACAGCAACCGGAATCCACAAGTTGGTCGTATCCCCCGTCTTCGGGACGTCCGGCGTCTTTTCCGGTGTATCCACAGGCTTTTCCGGCTCTGTCGGTACTTCCGTCAGTTTTACGGTCTGGCTTTCTGCCTCGATATCCTCATGGCTTGTCAGCTCTACTTCTTTTTCCTTGTCCCCATCTTTCGTAGTAACATAAAGCTTTTCAAAAACAACCACATCATGCCCTTTCAATGTTGTGGCATCAAAATTGAAGATCACATCCACCGTTCCCTCTGCCTTTTCCGGCTGGAAGGTGGTTTCTGCAGTCACCGGCTTTCCGTCAATCTGCACTTCCTTCCCGATTTCCTTATCCATCAGGGTTCCCACAAGCCGGTAAGACATATCCTTAGTCACCAGCCCTTTGTACTCGACCGTATCTACCAGCTGCGTATCTTTCTCTGCAAATGCCTCCTGATCCCCGTCCTTCCCATCTTTGGCTGTCGTTCCAATCTCCAGGAAATAAATGCTCTGGGGCGCGGATTCGATATCCGCATGGACCGCTACCTCCTTCTCCTGATAGGAGACGGATTCAAAGGCAACGATTGTTTTCCCTCTTAAGGCGCTGGCATCAAAGGTGAAGGATAATTCCACGCTTCCTTCTTCTTCCTCCGGCGTAAACGTAAGCTCAGAAGTCACCGGCTTGTCATCCACAAGTAACGGCTCCCCTGTCTCCTTGTCCATCAGGGTTCCGGTTAGCTTATACTCCTTCCCCGGAACCAGACGATAGGAAACGGTATCAATAATGGTCAGCTCCTTTTTCGGGATTGCCATCTGGCTTCCGGTTTCCGGGCAGTGCGCCTTCGTCCCAATCTCCGGGAAGAACATCTGCTGATCTTTAAATTCTGGATCTGCATGCATCCCGACTTCCTTTTCCTCCTGGGTAATGGATTCATAAATGACGGTATTCTTTCCCTTTAAGGAACTGCCGTCAAAGGTAAATACCACATCTACCGTTCCCTCGCTCTCTTTCGGTGTGAACGTCGTCTGGGCGGTGATCGGTTTCTCCCCGTCTAACAGGGGTTCCTCCGTCTCCACATCCATCAGCCTTCCAGTCGCCACATATTCCAGATCCGGAACCAAACCTTTAAAGAAAATGGTATCCGTCAGCTTCACCTTCTCATCTGCGCTGGCAATATTTTCCTCCGTATCCGAATCCTTCGCCTTTGTCCCAATCTCCGGGAAGGAAACCTGCTGGTCCGTATCCTTTAAATCCGCATGGACTGCCAGCTTCTGCCCGTCCTGATAGAGTTCTTCAAAAATAACCGTTGTCTTCCCCTCCAAGGAAGTTGCGTCAAAGGTAAATAAAACCTCTACCTTCCCGGAAGATTTCTTGGCGGTAAATTCCGTCTCGGCAGTTACCGGCTTCTCCCCAATCAGAATCGCTTCCCCGGTCTCTGCATCCATAAGCGTACCGGTCACCTTATATTTCTGCCCCTTCTTTAACCCGGAATATTCCACCGTATCAATCAGCGTCACTTCCTTTTCCGGCTTACTCATATGGGTGCCAGTCTCCTTATCCAATGCCGTGGTGCCGATCTCAATCTGGTCATCCGTGAGCGTCCCCAGATCCACCGTAACGGAATCCTTGTAGATGGTTACCTCAAATTTCAGCAGGTCCATACTCTCATTTGCCTTACACCGCTGTTCCTCTACCGTATAGGTATCATAGATCAATGCGCCTTTGGAATCATCCGGCTTGGATGTCCCAAACCAAATCCCGTCCTCCGGGGTCTTCCCCTGGTTGGTGTTATGGGTGTGCTTATTCCATTTCGCGGCGGTACTGGCATACCCATTCTTGTCCGTTACGATCGTATGGCTCTCCCCAGTGGTCACAGAGGTAATGGCAAAGGGGATATCCGAAAGCCGTTTCTGCTCCCCGTCCGATACCTTTACCAGTTCCAAATCCCCACGGATGACCTGGTTTAAGATTGCTTTATCCTCCAAAGTCAGATCTACAATCTCCCCATTCTTTACGATATCAAATTCGGAAGAAAGCTTCCCCTCATTCAGATACCCTTCCGGAGCCTTCGTCTCGTCAATGCGATAATGCCCGAAGGGAAGTGCATCTTTCTTCGTAGAGGCGGTTCCCTTGCTGTCTGTTGTCAGGCTCATGACAACCTGATTCTTGGTATAGGTCTTCCCATCCACAATCACCGGATGGTCGTTTAAGGAAGTGATGGTAAATACGGCTCCCTCCAAAGACGCGATTCCCTGGGGTTCTGCCTTCTTTGTTTCCAGATCACGCTTCTGTACCTTAACTCCGCCCCGGTAAATCTGCTCTTCCACAGAAGACGCATTATAGCAGGTTACTGTTTCCTTTGCGCCGCCTGCCGTGATCTTCTGTACGAATACCGTATCATTGGCAAAATAGCCGACCGGAGCCTTCGTTTCCTGTACTGTTACCGTCCCAAGGGGAAGGCAGGGTGTTTTCCCATCCGTCTGGGTATAAAAGGCATCTCCGGACACCAGATAATTTTTAGAGAAATGTGCTTTCCCCTCTGCATCCGTCTTAAAAATCCAGGTCCGGGCAGGCTTTGCGCCGCCAGCGGCCGGATCGGTATCAGACTGCCCGGTATAAAACTTCACGGTAAACTGTGCTTCTGCTAGGGAAGCGCATCCCTGCGGTTCTGCTTTCTTCCTCTCCTTATCTAACTTCTGAAGGAGCAGGTCCAGCGGATTGCTCTGCGGAACCTCTGTCACGGCAACTGCTGCCGTCTTTTCCGGTTCCACGGTGACCGCATGTGCGGTCACGTCTACGATATATCCCTTGGATGCGGTCAGCTCCTTCACCGTATAGCTTCCTGTCTCCAGCTCCCCGGACTTTGCATAGCCGTTCTGGTCTGTGGTCAGCTTCGCCACCTGCTTCTCCCCTTTAAAAATGCCATACTGGGCGCCTTTTAAGGAGTAATTGCCGTTCCCATCGGAAACAGCCCCATTGGCCGAGGATTTACGAAGCTCTATGTATCCGTAAGGCACCTGGTACCAGCTCCCTACCAGAGTCTGGCTGCCCTTTCCCGGAATGATAAAGGCACGGAAGGTCTCCGGCGGCGCCGGGAGATCCTTGATGGCATTGGCCACTTCCACTGCCTTGTCAATATAGTTCTGCGGCGCGCCGTAAAAAGCGCCGCTGGATGCAGAATAATCTGCATAAATATAAGCGACCACCAGATGCCCAATCACATAGGAATTATCATCGGACCAGCCGCTTAGATACTGCTTTTTGATATGCTTGTCATACCCGTACCCGCCATTCAAGTAATAAAGCGCCTTTCTAAGGGGCGAGCTGCTGCCTAACAGGTTATAAGAATAAGTGCCGGATGGCGGCGTGGTCTCTTTGGGTTCCACACAATAAGCGGTATTGCTCCCGTCAAAGGTCATACGGGAAGTCGAATAATTCCCGTATGGAATATGCGCCCCGGCATGATAATTGATGGTTCCGTCTGCCGCATGGACAGGCATTACATGAGAAAGCAATGCGCCTGCCAGTACAAGGGCTGCCAGCAGGGAAGCGGACAACCGGTGCAAACACTGTTTTGCGTTTTGTATCATAGATTCCCTCCCTATCAATTTGTTCTGCCATAATTATCAGAAGAACCTGTCTCCATTTACTACTATGGCAAAAAGAAAAAGCAGCCTTGAAGCTGCTAAAACAATTTTGTAACACATTGTTCCGGCAAGTTTGGTCTCCTTACCTGGATATCCCGCCGCAACAAAAAATACCAGGCAGACGATATCTTCCCCTGGCGGTGCCCTTTCCTGCATCGTTTTCTCCTCCTTTTCCCTGGCCTTCCATCAGGCCATACAAAAAGGGAGCTGCATACCACAGCTCCCTTTTTGTATAACTTGATTCTATAATCCTTTTATTTTTCTATATAACTATAATTATGCTGCTTCCTGTCCGTAATCTGCCGGATCATCCCGCAGCTCCCAGTCATCAATTCCTTTATACTGCTCCCGCCACATGCCTTCTCCATCCGTATCCCATGCCGCACGGTGGCAGCTTAAGGAAAGCTCCCCGCAAATCTCATAAAGCTTCACACACCCTTTACGGATCTGCTCCCGCTTTTCTTTCTTTTTCGGGCATTCCAGGCCTCCCTCGCTGCACGTCCGGCATACCGTTCCATAATCTTCCCGGCAGTCAAGACGCATCAGCTTGTCCATGTCATTTGCTTCTACCACCTCCCGAAGCCCGCGCTCCTTTAACTGAGCCAGCATCTGCCGAAGCTCCTTATAATTCAGCACTCCGGGATTTCCAATATACGTCTCCCCGGTCCGCTGGTGGGTGACTTCCGCTTTCAGAATCCCTTCCGTCACAAACACTCTCCGGGCTTCTGAATCTCCCGAAAGGCTGACCGGGCTTCCGGGAGAACATCCCTTATTTAGTTTCGCGCTGCTGAGCCAGACGTATTTCCGTTTCTGATAAGGAACGTCAAGCCGGATCTGAAACGCTGTTAAAAGACCGTCAAAAGACCAGACCGGGCAAAGATAACCGCTGTTCTTCGGATAAAAGGCAATCTCCCAATCATGATTCCGGTTGACAAAAAATCCGGGCACACCCTTCAGGTTACAGCCGGACCTGATAAGCCTCCTTGCAATGGATACCGAATCCTCTGCACAAATACTTTTATAGCCCAACTGCTCCATCCGGGAAATCTCCGCTTCTGTTAATCCCCGCCTTCTTAAATCTGTCTTATGGGAGAAGGATAATTTCAACAGTTTCAGCATTTCCCTGTAAACGGCGTCCCTGTTTTCGTAATCTGCCGGCTCTGCCAGCTTCTCCTTACACCGCTTTTCCCTTTGTATCACTTTCTTTTGCCGTATCTTATATTCCTGTATCCCCATCGGCAGTTCTTCCTGTATCTTCCAATAAGCCCTCTGGTACCGGTTCGCCCCGTAGAGCCCATTCAGCTCCGCATACAACGTCAGCATGTTACCGCCGGCCCCGCAATGGAAACAATGGTAGACATTCACAAGCTCGCCGTTCTTTATCACGATAAAATTGCATTTCCCCCGTTCATCCCCGCAGAAGGGGCAGACCACGTTGTAGGAATCCTCATCTCCGCCGGGGAGTTTCTGAACGCCCAACAGCGCGCCCACATCCGTAATCGTAAATGGCTTTGCCTTCATTTCCTCACTCCTAACTGCAAAAACCCGCCGCCGGCAGGCCCTTATGCATACTGTATGGCAAAAAACATGGCCCCGTAAAAGGACCATGTCTGTTCATTCTTATGCCGCCTTCTGTTCCACCACCAGATCCTGGTTCTCAAGGAGAAGCTTCGCGGCCGCTACCATGCCCTGATCCGTCCCTTTGTAACGGTTGGCGATCCATTTCACGGCTTCCCTGCACTTTATCCCGGAATTCATCATCTCCCCAAGGGTCTTTCCATTATAAAGGCCGAAGGTGCAGACGTAATTTTTCGCTGCCTCCAGATCGGAATCTGCATGTTCCGTCTGCTCTTCCATCTCCTGCTCCAGCTCGTCAAGGAAGCTGTCGTCTTCAAACGGAACCTCCCCCTCGCCGGCTGTATGGAAACCATCTTCCATCTCTTCCTGCCGTTTTGCTGTTTCCTGCTGCTTTGGGGATCTTACGGCGCTTTCCTGCTGCACTTTACGCTCTGAAACCTCTGATTTCTGTGCAGCGTCTTTATCTGCCGCACTTCCGCTTTCCTGCTCCTTCGAAGTAACTCTGGAAGACTCCGTCTTCTGTACAGTCTCCTTTCCTGCCGCGCTTCCGCTTTCTCTCTCCTTTCCGGTATTGTTCCTACGCACATCCGGTTCTGCCTCTGCTATCTTTCCAGATTCCTCCCGTTTCAAAGTTTCCTCCGGTTCCGGGATGGCATTGCCGAAAATCCTGTTTCCTCCGGATTCTGCGGCCTGCTTCCTATCCTTTCCGCTTTTTTCTTCCGGGTTGGCTGATACCGGCTTAGCCGCCTTTTTCATGCTGCCCTTAGACGAGGGATCTCCTTTTTTGTCCATATCCGTTTCTTCCCTGCCGTACTCCATGCCGTCCGGATCTTCCTGCACGCTGCCGAGCTGGCGCATACAGAACTTATTGCGGAAATAATATTTCAGCCCGTATGTCAGGGCTGTCCCATGCGCTTTGTCCGGAATCTCATGGGTCCCTACGATATGGGTCACCGCATGGTTTACTTCCCCCGGATTGTCGATATTGATCCAGCAGATCTCCAAATCCGCCTCGTATCTCCAGAAATTATCCTGGTCTAACGTCAGATATATCGGGTTTCCTTCCGGTCCGTACTGGGTCGGCGTCTCCTTTACTATTTCAAAATTAACCCCGTATTTATTGAGCGCCGGAGTCAGGCTTTCATAGATGTCGTCCAGCGTGACAAAATCATAGTTTCCCTCGTCATTATGATGTTTTTTCATAAGCAACGGCATCTTTTTCCTGATCTTCGCAAGTTTCTGTTCCAGATTCATATACTGATATTTTCCCATTATTCGTTTCCTCCTTATTCTATCTGTTTTTCCATTTCTGCCTTTCGGCTGTTCTTTTGATCTCCATGAATTCATCCCGGATACAGCCATACCATATCCGCTGTCTGGAAATATAAGCTGCATTCTCCAGTACCCATTGCCGGGCAATCCTTTCCGCCACCCGTTTTTTATTCCCTAAGAATAACAGGTAACAGTGCTCCGAAAAATACCGGTCAACAGGAACTTCCGGCCGAAAACGGATCTCCTCTGCTGTCTTTCCGGCTTCATAATACTTTTTTGCCTGCTCCCTGATTTCACTCCTGGTAATCTTCGGGATCATCTGCTCCTTCTCACAGCGGGCTTCCTGAAGGACGGTTCCCCAGTCCTGTTCGATGAGCACAAGGGCTTTTTCGTTGGCTATCGTTTCCGCCTCTTTTAGCGCTTCTGCCTTTTCCGGGAACTGGAATCTATCCGAAATCCCCAACAGCTTCCGCAAGGGTTCTGTCAGGTCATACAGTCCGCAGTCCCTTTTCCGGAAAATCCCTGCAAACTCCAGGCTCTCTTCCATTTGGAGCATTTTCCCCCTGCCGCGGCCGAGGTAGAGGAAATAATCCTTCCCCTGCTCCACCTTGATCAGAAAGCAGTCTCCGCATTTCAAAGGGGACAGCCCTTCTTCTGCCAGCCACTCAAAGAGTGAGGCGGTCCGGTCATTCTGCCCGACCCATGCCGGCAGCATGAAGAGGTCTTCCCTGGTAAGCCCTTTCATGACAGTGCTCCCGGAATGTCATAATCATGCCACCGCACCGCGATACACCTTGCGATCTTTTCCTCCAGCTTCATCAGGCTCGCCGTGCTGCTGTCATGCTTCTTCGCAAAGAAAAGGGACTCGCACAGCCCGCAGTAAACCTCATAGGCGCTGCAGGGTTCCTCCCCGAATGCCGCCTTGAAGCGTTCCACCGTCTCGGCGATCAGTTTCTTCCCGAAATTCTGCTTCTTCATAAGCTCTGACAGGGTGTTTGCCGGATAGCGGATCTGGATGTCGCAGAGCCGCCCGATATTCTTAAGCTTCTGCTTATAATACTGGAATAAAGACTCCATGTTGCAGGTAAATTCCTCTAAGCCCCGTTTGTACTGGTGCTTGATCCTTAAGGACTCCCCTAAGATAATGGTATGGTCCCCATCCATCATGGAATAGAAGATATTTGCCCCGGATGCGCCCACGTCCGAGCTGACCACCCGGATGAATACCCGGATATCCCCAAAGGGCTTCTTCCCATGCTCCTCCATCAGTTCCCCGTATGTCTTTGTCAGTTCGCTGTTGCTGATCTGCCAGATGACCTGCGCCAGGTAATGGTCAGCATACCCGTGGCAGAATAAGGCCTCCTGCTCTGCACTGATGTAAGCGGAAGCGATCATAAAAAGCTCCGGCATGGAGATGATCGCATAGTCTGCTTCATCCCCGGACAACACGCCCCTCACCTTGCCTTCCGAGATCCGAAGCAGCGCATTTCCCTTCGCCACCTTCAGGCATTGGTTCAAGATGTCGGCAAGCACTGCCGTCTTCACTTCCATCAGCGCGCTTCCCTTGATCCGCGCCCGGTCCTTTAATGTCCCGACTGCCGTTTTCCCAACCGGAAAGATTCCCTGGGAGCATTGTAAGAGCAGGCCGGTATGTTCCCCGGTATCTGTCAGGATATCACGCATCCCCGGCATTTCTTTCAGGGAATCCGGCGCTTCCTCCATGGTCAGCACCTTTAGCTTCTTCGCCGGCATGCGCAGCCACCGCGCCCGTCCGTCAATCTCATCCAGGTATTCATGGAAATGAAGTTCCGTGTTGAATTCCTTTCCAAAATCATCGTGATAATACATAACACTCCTTCCTTTGGTCCCTTCCTAAGCCGGACACGCGGCGGACATCAGGATATTCCCGATCCTGCCGTCATTCACCTCGAAAAGATAACCGTCCTCTCCCATGTTCTGGATCATCCAAAGATCCAGCTTGTTGATATCGTCCCACTTTACTTCAACTGTCGGCATAACCTTCCTCCTTCTTCCTTTTTGTACCTTTTCATTCGTGTACCTCCTTCCTTTCTCCGGCGGGCACAGCGGGAAGACTGCCACCGGCAGCCTTTCCTGCATGCTGAAACAAAAAAAGACACAAAAAGAATCTGCTGCTTTTTTGCGTCTTTCTAAACTTTCTGATATGCCCTTTTTTTCTAAAGCGCCCTGCGCTTAAAAGTAAACTTCCGGCAAATAAAACCGGAACAAAAATTAAAACTGCCTGTTTCCGTCTCTGGAACCGGCAAACATTTAATTCATCCTAAGAATAACACAAGATATAGTTCCTGTCAATTTGTTTTTACTATATATTGTGCATTATTCCATTTCAGTAAAAGAAAACCACAAGATATTGGTTTCCTTTTTCCAAATGCTCTTATGCAGGATCTGCTGCCGCCTGCAAATTTTTTCTGCTACTCAAGCTCTTCTTCCCCTTCTTCCATTTCTTCCGGGAATACCGCTTTGGCCAGTTCCCTTCCCTGGGCGTCCGTTTCCGTCTCAAACGTCACCTGCTGTCCGGGCTTAAGCTTCCGGAAACCCTCCATCTGGATCTCCGAAAAATGTACAAAGTAATCCTTCCCCGCCTCATCGCTGATAAATCCGTAACCTCTCCTTGCGCTGAACCATTTTACTGTTCCTGTCTTTTTTGCCATAATCTCCTGTCTCCTTTACTATTATTATTTCCGTGTTGGCAATCACACGAAGCAGGGCGGCATGGACTCGAACCATGCCTTCATCCTTCCTTGCCCTGACCGACTTAAAAATCTCTCCCCGGATTTAAAAACACTCCTATTCCAGCTCCTCCGCCCCATAGAAGGAACCGATATTGAGCGCCGCATCCAGGTTCTTTATCCCCAGCAGCACATTCTGCCTTTCCTTGTTAAAATAAAACCGGTATTTCCTCCCAACCCGGAACCGGTACCGCTTATCCATCAGAAGCCAGGCCAGCCGCCCATCCTCCAGCCGGATGCCCACCTGATAGACCCGGCCAATGGAATGCCTGCCTTTCAGTGCGTATACCATTCCCTCCACCGTCTCATACCCATTCCTCTCCCCGCATCTGACCAGGCGAAAGGAATACGCTAATCCAAAAATGCAGATTGCTGCAGACCAGAAAATGAAATTAACTGATTCCATCTGCCTCCCCATATAGCTGCCTGCAAACAGCGCGAAAAAAGACAGCGCACCAATCTTTAGTGCCCTGTCTGCCAATACGGACGGTATGCCCTTCATCCCTTCCAGCCGCTGGCTGATATAGGATACCAGGTATTCCATCTTTTTTGATTTTTTCCTTTTATCCAATACTTCCCTCCTTTACGGACTGGATAAACAGCAGTTTCTTCCTGTATAACTCCAGAACCGCTCCTCTTTGTTCTTCCCCTATCTCTTTCATGGAAAATCCGGCCGTCCCCTTTCCCCGGATATCACGAAGGAGCTGCTTGTGCGTTTTCTCTTCCGGCAGTTTCTGAAACGCCTGCAGGGAATACCGAAGCGGCATGCCCTCCGCCGCATATCCGCAAAAGAGCAGAAACCGTTCTCCCCATGTCCTGCCTACACAGGCTACCTCCGCTGCTTTTAGGAGCGCTTCCGCCGCCCCTTCCGCCGTTTCATCTTCCCGGCACACAGCCAGCCCCCTTGTAAGGAGACGCCGGAGGCAATACGCAAATTCCTCCCGGCTGATCTTCGTCTTCTCCGGCTGCTTCGGAAACGACAGCTTAAGAAGCCATGCCATCCGCCCATAAATCTCTGATTCTTCCACGAAAGACCAAAGGAGCGTATTCCACACATAGCACTCTGCCCCCAGCAGGTTCTTTACCCCGCTTCCTGTCCGGACACAGAAAGCGCCGTCTGCCGATTCCAGTTTTACCCCCACTGCCGTATACCATTTCATCCTTCCATCTCCCAACTTCCTAAATGATTTCCATGACCAGAAGCAGCTTGGGAACCAAATAGCACAAAGCAAAAACGATCCCCATATACAGACCCTTACGCTTTTTCTTCCGGTCCCACACTGTCTGATGCCTGGTGCCGATCACCCGCACCTTTCCCGGCACTTCCCACCGGAGCCTCCGGTAGAAGTTCTTAAACTCTTCCTTCCCATACCCCAGTGACCGGACGCAGAAGATCTGGCGCATCTGCTCTTCTTCGTCTAACAGGATAAAGCTCTCCCTGTCCGGTTCCGGGCTTGTAACGACATAAAATTCAGGGACGCCCCGCCTGCTGCCCTCCACGATCTTTTCCATTTCGCTGTAAAAAATCCTGCAGGATTCATAGCGCCCGTTCTGCTCCGGCTGGCAGACCGCCAGCGACTGCCTGTCAAGCTCCAAATAGCAGCATCCCGCCTCCATGATGCGCCGGCTGATCTTCCACGCGCGGCAAAGAAGCAGGATGCTCCCCATCCCAAAAACAATAGTGAAATACAGGCAGTCCCAAAGGGCTATCCGCCGGGACAAAAGGAAACCGAAAACTGCCGCTGCCGCTAGGCAGAGCCCGGAGCCGTAAAGATGCCGATCCCTTGCATCCATCAGCTTATAGATATCTTCTTCCTTTGCCATCAACCGCATGTCTTACGTCCTTTCTGTCAGATTTTTCCTTACGCACATTTTCCTCCTTTCCGGCCCTCCCTGTGCCATTTGATGAATTCCTCACATTCCCGGATAGTCTGGTCACAATAGTAATCTGAAAATTTCCCGATATGCATATCCTTTTCCCGCAGGCACAGCCTGTTCTGCAGCCAGATATAGGCACTGTGCCGGGTCATATACCCCTGCTTCCACAAGGCGTCAAGCGCCCGGTGCGCCAGGATCCTCTTATGCCGCAGCTCGCTGTCCGCCAGCGTCCCCTTCGGGAGCAGGGATTTCTTATGCGCCCCCACATAGGCACCGCAGGAATCCGGATAGCCGTCACAGACATATAAGAAGCTCTCCGCGTCCAGCGTATCGTCCCCATAGACATAGGATGCCGGGCGCAGGCGCGCCGTCCTGCCGCAGTATGGGCAGCGCAGTGTGACCTGTGGTGTTTTTTGCTTTCTCTTCTTCATTCTATACCCCTCCCCTGCCAAAAGCTGGTTTCCGTTGATTTCAGGTATTGTAAACAATCCGGTTTTTCTATGTCAACAGAATTTCTATGCTTCTCCTATAAAATCTTTCTAAACTTATTAAATATCTGCTGCCAACAGGATATCATACGGCTCCTCTTTTGATCAGCCTGGTGATGATCCCCTCTGCCACCTCATACCGGTCGTTGATCCTTGTCACCACAAACCCGACCTCGTCCCGCTTGGAGGGGAGGCTTGTCATGTTACAGGAATGTGCCACCGCATTTACCCCGATATTCAGGCGCATAAAATAGGTTCCCTTATATACATCCGTAATGATCCCCACATATTTTCCCTGCCGGACGCATTTCTTTAAGTTGTCCTTGCTCACATTGGCAGTGGCGCTCTTGGCGTCTACGGAAACCTCCATATCCTCAATGGACTTCATCTGCACCTGGTTGACTGTCACCAAGGCCAGTTCCCCTACCTGGAACTTCTCCCCGGCATCCACCATCCATTCCCATGCCATGTCCCTTGCACGTACGGATACTTCCACGCCGAAGACTTCCAGCCGCACCACCTTCGGGGCTACCGCGATCACACGGGCCTCCACCACGCGCCCCGGATACAGCATGGGCTTTTCCCCCTCGTTCTCTGACGTATAGAACGTCTGGCGTTTTTTCAGCATGGCATCCTTCCTGGAGGCAACCACGCTCCTGCTGGCATCATCTAAGTCCCGGATGATGAAATCGATATCGCTTCCGAGCATGTTGTTGGCGATCCGGGTCTGCCGGTTTAAGGTATCCGCGCGCTCCCTCCCGTCCCCGGAAAGATTGATCATCATCTCATCCATCGGAATGATGATACGGAACCCATTGTAATAGGTAATGGCGACCACCCATCCGCTCTCTAACTTCTCAATCCCGGCAAGCTGACCGGTAAGGATCTTCCTGGTACGCTGCGCATTCAACAGCTGGTGCCACCTGGCATCCTCCTGTTCCTTGGGCGTCTCCACACGAGAATCCGCTTCAATCGTCAGGATCCCTTCCGGCAATACTGCTCTGGGAACCTTCTGTTCTGTCTCTCCCTTTGCTGCTTTTTTTATTTCTGCCATAGCAAACCTCCTTTATCATGAGCACTTGGTGCCCGTTTTCTGGGCATTTACGTGCGAATATAGTTACCTGGCCACTCAGCGAGGTATTTCCAGGCTTAGCGGCAGTGTAACCTCCACTTAAAGAGGACACAAAAAAACAGCCATCCCTGACTGCTTTCCCGTGTCCTGCACTTTTTTACAGTTACCATTTTAAACCGGACGGTATCGGATGTCAATTCCACAGCCGTCTCAATACCGTCGCATTTTAAATGCAATCTGGTTTCCCTGCACATTTCAGACCGTCTTCGTACCGGATTCTGGAGAAATACCAGAACCTCCCCTGTATCTTCGCGATAATCTTATGCTCCAACAGGTACTCCCGGCCGGATTCTTCCGGGTTATCCCTCCGCCATCCGGTCGCTTCATAAAATTCCTCCACGCTGTCGTAAATCTCTATGCTCCTCTTTGCCAGCTCAA
>ERZ778517.1831-NODE-1831-length-14244-cov-7.320530_pt1 | contig 14244 bp, 9 predicted proteins | sample MGYA00510341_ERZ778517 | MGnify/ENA primary metagenome ERZ778517 (study PRJEB29527, sample SAMN07138964) | mouse gut metagenome | material: feces | host: mouse | place: China:Nanjing | collected 2016-01-25 ... | reverse complement strand
GTCTCGTCGACCGGCGGGATGGTTTTTGGAGCGTTTTTCACCCAGTAGTAGAGGTCGAAAAGCAGAGCTTCGCCAACGATGTCGAGCATGTTGATGTTGTCAATGAAGATGTTTTTGACCACACCGCCGCGTCCGCGTGTGCTCTTGAATCGCAGACCGACATCGGTGCCTATAAACTGGCAGTCAGACACGGCCACATTGTTGACTCCGCCTGACATCTCGCTGCCGACCACGAATCCGCCGTGGCCCTGGAATACCCGGCAGTCCTTGACAATGACATTTTCAGTCGGTATGCCGCGGCGGCGTCCGTCTTCGTCTTTGCCGGACTTGATGCAGATGGCATCGTCACCCACATCGAGAGTCGAACGGTAGATGATCACGTTTTTGCATGATTCCACGTCAAGTCCGTCGCCGTTCTGGGCATATTCGGGATTTTTGATGTAGACACCGTCGATTATAAGGTTCTCGCACATCAGCGGGTGGAGGTTCCAGGCAGGAGAATTCTGAAACAGCACTCCCTGGAGATAAACGTTCTTGCAGTTGACGAGCTTTACCATCACCGGACGGATGAAACGCTTTATGGCCTCGGCCTCCTCTTTGGTCATGGCTTTGAGTTTGGCTATGCCGTCTTCGCTTTCGCGTATTTTCTCGCCGTCGATATAGTCCTGCGAGGGATACCAGACGTTGTCGTTCACAAGGATTCCGCCAGACTTGATCTTGCGTCGCCACTGCGGAGGTGTCATCTGGTCACGTTTCACCTGACGCCATGCCGCGCCATTGCCGTCGATCACGCCGTCGCCTGTGATGGCGACGTTTTCGAGATCTTCGCCATAGATCGGAGATATTGCCCGATAGGCTTCATAGCCCTCGTAGACGGTATAAATTGCCGGATACAAGTCCGGGTCCGGGGAAAAGAGTATCAGAGCGCCGCCATCGAGGTGCAGGTTGATGTTTGACTTCATGGCTATCGGGCCGGTCATCCATATTCCGGCAGGTACATTCAGAGTACCGCCACCCTTGGCTGCAAGAGCGTCGATAGCATTGGCAAAGGCCTCGGTGTTGAGGGTTTTGCCATCGGCCACTGCGCCGAAATCCGTGAGGCTTACGGTGTTTGCCGGAAACACGGGTTTGTCGATGACGGGCATGTCAAACGGAAGACCGTCATAGAGATGAGCATAACTTGAAGGGGTAGAGGCATTGACGGCAACAGACGCAGCCATATAGAGCCCAAGCAAAACAGAGGTAAGTTTCATGGAAATCAGAGAAGGTGGTTGGTCAAAAGATAGTTGTTCTGAAAAATGATGATAAACGCCTCCATCCGGAGACTCCGGCAAAATTACGAAAAAATAGTCGGAAAAGACGCATAAAAGGAGATAAAACACAGATAATGATATATTAAAGAGGCTTATGTATAGTGGCTGTTTTAGAATTTGATTACTTTTGCAGTCTGGAATATGGCAGCTTATATTCAAAATTATACACAAAGGGAGAATAGAAGTATGCGCTTTAGATATTTTAAAAGTCCTGAGAAATAAGCAATTTATTGATTTAAAAGATGTCCTCACCATTATTCATAGTAATCGTTATTGCCTCGATTTTACTTGTTGCACGTGTGATTGTGCAAGTGAATTTTAGAAAACGAGATTCGGAACTATCTGAAAAAATCAGTGAGATACTCTCAGATAGAAGCAAAAAATCGGATGATTGTCAGGGCAAAGAATTTCATAGCGATATCAAAGAAAAATGCTCGGTTTCTGATATAAAGGATGTTTTTGAAAATAAGTTTCAAGGCAAGATAGTTTCTGCATCTCAAAAAAGAAATTTTATTGTGGCCTATTCAGATATTTATGATCTGGCGTGTTTATTTGTGAAAAGATCAAATAAATTAAGGATTACTCCGTCTGAAAAAATCGTACAATTTATTTATGATTTTGAATGCATACATTCTCTTGTACAAGAACATAATGAAAAAGTGATAGGGAATCTGCTTAATATATATAAGGACTTTTTTGATACATGTTTGAAATATCCATTAGATAGGCAGCAAAGACGCTCGATTGTTTCGGAGGAGGACAATTGCTTAGTGGTCAGCAGTGCGGGGAGTGGAAAGACATCGTCAATAATTGGGAAAGTTAAATATCTGATAGAAAAAAAGGGAATAGCACCACAAAAGATACTTCTGATAAGTTATACAAATAAGGCGGCATCTGAATTGACGGAGAGGCTGGATATAGCAGGACTCAGAGGCTATACATTTCATAAATTGGCAATTGATCTGATAGGACGGAATACAGGCATAAAACCATCAATCTGTGACAATACGGATGCCTTATTCGTGACAATATACCAAGAGCTTTTGGAAGATGCTGCCTTTAAAAAGAATGTGATTGAATATTTCATAGATTACCAATCTCAGGAGGCTGACTGGGAACAAAGGAAGAATGAAAAACGAGAACAATTGGCAGAACAAAAGAAGCCACGGATGAAAGCATTATTACCAGATATGGACGGGAAACCGGTCTATGTTAGAAGTGAGCAGGAGCAGAAGATTTGCTTTGTACTTTCCTCTCTTGGGGTTCGGTTTAGATATGAGGAGCCATATGAGTACCTCTTAGCTGATGAATTTCATTCTCAATACACTCCGGATTTTTCCATTTATTATGAGAAAAATGGTAATATCAGACGTATATATCTGGAGCATTATGGAATAGACGAGCATGGGCAAGTGCCAAGATGGTTTGCGGAAGACAAGAATATGACATATGAAGAGGCAAATCAAAAATATAATGACGGGATTACATGGAAGAAAGCGGCCCATGAAAAGTTTGGTACTGAACTTATAACAACATCAAGTGCGGATTTCTATAATTTTGATATAAGAGATAGGCTAAAGAATAGATTGGAAAATGCTGGAGTCCCGATTAGTGAAAAAAGCGATACAGAACTGTATGACGCGGTTATCGCCAAAGGCAGTAAGCAGGAAAAGGCTTTTATCAGATTAGTTGTGACGTTTGTTACATTGATAAAATCGAGTTGCAAGTCAATTGATGAAGTTTTGTGTAAAGCTTACAATGAGCACGATGAGAGAAGTGCATTCATGATAAAGAATATTTTTATGCCGGTCTATAAGCGTTATTGTAATGCTTTAAGTGCAATGAACAAGATCGATTTCACGGATGCGATTCTTCAAGCTACTGAAATTTGCCGTTCTTCAGATATGGTTAGCTATGATTATATTATAGTGGATGAATTTCAGGATATTTCGGTTGACAGATATGAATTTTTGAAAGTGTTACGTGACGGTAATCCACCTGCTAAGCTTTATTGTGTCGGTGATGACTGGCAATCGATATATCGGTTTTCTGGCAGTGATATGACATTGTTTAATCATTTTCAGGATTATTTCGGCGAGACAGAAATAAATAAGATAGAGACTACCTATCGTTTCGGAGAACCGTTAGTGGCTCTGTCTTCGGAATTTATACAGCGCAACGATAATCAAATAAAAAAGGATATTCATTCTTTCAGTGCACAGGCAAGGACGGATTTGTTGTTTTGTCCATATGACCGTGGAAGCTATTGTGATATAATAGCACAGATTATCAACCAGATTCCACCGGATAAGTCAGTATTTCTTTTAGGACGATATTCTTTTGATGACTATTATCTTTCGTTCAGGTATAAGCCTATAAAACGGGGGAATAAATTTTTTTATATTATTGGAAGCCGTGAAGTGGAATTCATGACCGTACATAAATCAAAGGGGCTTGAAGCTGATTATGTGATTTTACTTCAGTGTAATAAAGATACATATGGATTTCCATCGCTTGTCAGTGATAACCCGGTGCTTGGTTATGTTCTGACAGAAAGTGACAGATTCCCGTATGCAGAAGAGCGACGGTTGTTTTATGTAGCGATAACACGGGCTAAGATAAGGACTGCAATTATGTATGACAGGCGCTTCCCCTCAGTTTTTGTAGATGAATTCCTGCACCCGGAGCAGATCTCAGAAGAGAGTTATGTCAAGCATCCCAACGCAAATAAGCGCTGGACACAAAGTGCGGACCGTTTCCTTCTGAAGCTTCATCGAGAGGGAAAAAGTATAAAGTATATTGCTTCAAAAATGGGTAGAAGCCAGACTTCTATAATTATGCGACTCGATAAATTGAGCAAGTCATAAAAACTAAAAAACATCTTTAGCCGTCTGATGCATAGCTGTTGGGAGTTATTTGCAATTGTCGGCTGCAATAACTACTTTTGCATAAGGAAAATCTGTGCCGGATAAATCGGCGCGTCTTCATAAGATACCAAATGGAACATCTGATAATCCGCAATTTCGGTCCTGTGACCGACATAGATATTGTACTTAAGAAGATAAATGTCTTCATAGGTGAACAGGGTGTAGGCAAGAGTACCATTGCCAAACTTCTGTCATGTCTGAGAGATGTGTCGCTCTATGATGTGATTTTGACGAAGCGGGAAAATTGGGAACAGATTATCGAAAGAAGTTTTTCAATATATGGAATTCAGGGTTGTTTCAGATCTGATACATATATAGAGTATTTTAACGGAGCTGATATTTCGTTGATCTATGAATCAGGTGCTTTCCGGATGACAAGCAGTGAGCGCAGTGAGGATGAGCTTCGTGATTTTGTAAGCAATGTCATGGACCGGTGTCTGATGGAGACATTTAAAAATCTTGGCATTGAAACATTCGAATTAAGTCAGGAAGAACTGTCAAAGCTGATAGCAAAGCACCGCCGGGTTCTTGCTTCGAATCTGCGCTTGTCGTTCTATTGTCCTGCTGAAAGAGGTATTGTCGGCGCGTTGTCAAACTCGATGGCCAGTCTTTTTATGGCTCAAGTCCCATTACCTGACACGCTGATGGAATATATGAGCTTCTTTGAAAAGGCAAAAAATCATTTTAAATCATATGATCTGCCGTTTCTTCATTCGAAGTATATGCTGGAAGACGGTGAGGATTCGGTGAAATGCGGTGACCGTGTCATCCCGTTGCGCTACGCTTCGTCGGGGATGCAGTCGATAATTCCGCTGCTGATGATCATAGACTATTGTGTTTCCGAAAATTATTTTCAGAGTTTCACGATAGAAGAGCCGGAGTTGAATCTGTTTCCATCTAATCAGCTTGAACTGATCCGCCAGATACTTTCAAAGACTAATTCAGAAAAGTGTAAGGTCGGCACATGGACTCTGACCACCCACAGCCCGTATATACTGTCGATTCTTAATATCTCACTGCTTGCGGGACTTATAGCCGACAAATATCCCGATGCCGCTGATGCTCTGACTGAAAAATTGCCTGCCGACAATTTTGTCAAGCCCGGTGAGATTGCGGTCTATTCGCTGGAGCATACTGCGGAAGGCAAATCTGATTGCAGGGATATCTTAGACCGATCGACAGGGTTGATACAGGCCAATTATCTTGACACGGTGTCAGATCTGCTTTCAGGTGAATTCAACGGTCTTTATAAACTCTATCTGTCTCTTCTGCGTAATTCAAAGTGATGATGGCAGTCCCTCAGGCGATTTCAAATCTGCAACTGCGACGGGCTTTCCGCGGATATGCCGCAGAGTTAATGGACTGTGTGGAGACCCGGTCAGACGCTGTCGTTTATGTTATTGACGATAACGATCGCGGGATTTCATGTTTTGCCGGAGCCGAAGCGGCAGTTTCGGGCTGCTTTATAGGACTGAATCCGGCGAACCATGAGCTGCATCTGCTATCGATTGACAACGGGCTTTTCAAGAGTCCGGAGGGCGGGGTGGCTGACTGTGCGCTTATACATGCAGATCTGTTTGCCTTTGTCGAATTCAAATCGAATGCAGAAGGCAAAACGCAGGACAGCGTGACATATACTTATGAAAAAGCGATTTCGCAACTTGAACACACGCTTGAAATGTTCAATGCGAAGCTGGCAGATATCGGGCTCGATTTCAGGAAGGCGGTTGAAGTGGTGTGTCATATCATAGTTTCTCCGATTTTTCCGCGTCAAAGTGCTATGGAGATGAACTATTGTATGAGATTCGCTATAGACAATGGAGTTGAACTCAGTTTCGACAATCAAAGAATTTTTTCACATACAGATAATCAAAATCATACCGAAAGAACCATGACAAATGAAAATCTTATGACTGCTGCCGAGGCGCAGCAGTGGGTCGAGAGCCGCGAGTGGGCCAACGGATGGTCCGTAAATGCTGACAAGAGCATTGATGCTCTCGAATTCGCCAATCAGTATCACCGCAACAAGGCTCTATGGGACAAGCTTTTCAAGTTTCTTGCCGAGACTGATCCGATGACTCTCGAAGCGGGAAAGAAGATTGTGCTTGAGGAGGGCCGTCTGTGGATCAATGTGCTCGAATATACTCCGAAGTCTGCTGAGGAAACCAATATCGAGTCTCACCGCAATTTTATCGACCTGCAGTACACTTATGAGGGCAACGAACTGATGGGTTTGGCCGGAAAAGTGACCCCGATCAATGAGTATGACCCAGTGAAGGACCGCACTAACTATTCTACCGATGAGGAGATTGTCTATTCTCCTGCTCCTGCCGACCGCTTTTTCCTCTATTTCCCGAAAGACATGCACCAGCCGTCAGTGCGTTCGGTTGAAAATCCCGGCATCTCGCGCAAACTCGTGGGCAAGATCGAATATGCCAAATAAGAGGCCGTCTGTTTGCGGTTTCTGAAATTCAGTCATTCTGACTCCAAAAATAATGCAGATCAAGATGACCCGTCAGCGGGTGTTGCTGATTTCTCTATTGTCAGTCATTTGCGGGCTTGTACTGCCCTATGTGGCGCTTGGAGATTATGTCTATTGGACCGATGAAGCTTATCAGGCCCTGTCGGTCAGAAATTATTCTGATGCGCCGATCGGGATGCTTGCGTTTTACATCGGCAATCTGTGGACGCGTCTGGCCGGCGACGGCCTCTATCAGTTGCGGTTGCTGATGGTCATCTGTTATCAGATATCAATAGCGGCGTCTTGTCTTTTCCTGTATAGGAAGACAGGACAGCCGCTTTTATCTTCGCTGCTGTTTCTGATGTTGTGTGTGGCGGCGCGTTTCGTATCGTTGCCTCTCTATGGATGGGATGCGGGTGCCTATCCGTTCATGACGGCATTTGCTATAGGCTTGCTGTGGTATATGGGGCGTCCGGGTTTAAGGCGGATTGCGGCCGTAGGTGCGCTCTCGGCGCTGATGGTGTTGAGCCGGGCGTCTACGCTTGCTGCACTGCCGGCGATTCTGGTGCTGATCATATGGGGCAGCCGAGATGAAAGGAGGCGCTTAGTGACTGTCGTGAAGCAGTCGGCGGTGGGGCTCATTGTCTTTGCGGCTGTTGGATGTGGTGTCATCCTGCTGATGACCGGAGGCGATTTCAGTGTTTATGTCAGAGCGTGGTCACCTGACAATATCATAAACCGCCATTTTGAGACTGGCTATCTGATATGGCGGTTGCAGGAATGCAGCCGAAACGTCTTTGTGGCCTATTATCCTATGGCACTGTGCTTTGCCGGAGCGTGTCTGGTGGGCTTGATGAAGCGCAGCCGGCTTGCCGGTTTCTGGACGGTCTCGGCGGTCTGCGCGTTTCTGTCGTTCAACTTCATGAGGATGTATCTCAAAGATGACATCCATCCTTTCGGGTTGCTACAGAGTTTTTACATACTGGTCTTAGTGTTGCCGTGGCTCTATAATGCCACTCATGACAGCAGGCTGCGGCCGGAAGTGGCGCGTATGACGGTGGTTACAGGCTGTGTCATGCTTGCCACAGTCGGGTCTGACGGTTTTGTAGAGAGGCCTATGGTGCTCACGGGCATTCCGCTGCTGTGTGCGCTGATGGATAAGCGGCTTTACAGTCTGTTGATTTCCTATACTGGGGTCGCCCTGGTGTCAGTGCTGGCCATGACTTTATATATGCAGCGGGAAAATCTTAAGACTTCTACTGCGGATCTTGGCGGATTCGGCCATCTTGCCGGGCTGAGTGCCGATCCGGAGCTTACAGACATATTGACACTGACTGAAATCGCTCCGCGGATCGAGGCGATAGCCGACAAGGGAGGCCAATATGCCGTAGTGGGGACAGAACGCTATATCTATGACTATATCTATAAGGACACAACTTCCTACAACCTGCATCATTTCCACTATCTCGATGGAGAAGATGAGCTGGGAATACTCCTGGAGCTGTGCGTGGCATATGATTACATATTCCTTCTCTCAGGACGAAACAAGAGTTCGGCATCCATGCTCAAGGCTTGCGGTTTCGAGGTGGAGTGTGAAGGATGCGGATTTACGCTGTATCATAGAATGTGACCGACGGAACGACATCACGCGTGAATGTCCTCTGAGAGGCCGTTTTGATTCAGCTTTGGGCCGGCGTGGAGCTGTTTTTGGAACTGTTTGATCCGTTTGCGCCTCCCGAAGTTTTCTTCCGGCTGTGGTTCTGATGGTTCTTGCGGGAGTTGCGTTTGTTGCTGTTGCTAATGCTGTTATTATTACTCTTGTCGTTGTTGCTGTTATTGCCTTTGCGCCCTTTGCCCCCTGAGCGGGATGGTTTGCGGTTGCGGCGGTCTCCACGGCTGCTCTGACGGCGTGAGGGGGTGTATTCCGGTGCTTCGCCAAGTTCGGCTGGCACTGTTTCCTTGCGCACTTCATAGCCAAGGAAATTTTCTATCTGGCCGAATTTCGACTGCTCTTTGGCAGAGACAAGGGTGACGGCTTTTCCGTCGGCATTGGCGCGGGCGGTACGGCCGATACGGTGGACGTAGTCTTCGGCTTCGCGGGGCACGTCGTAGTTGACCACCATTGCGATGTCGTCGATGTCGATGCCTCGCGCTACGATGTCAGTGGCTACGAGCACATCGATTTTGCCGGCTCTGAAGTCAAGCAGCACTTCTTCGCGGACATTCTGATCGAGATCCGAGTGCATCTCTCCGGTTTTTACCTTGCAGCGGCGCAGTTCGCGGGCGAGTTCCTTGACTTTGATTTTCGAGGATGAGAATATGATGACTCGCTGAGAGTGGGCTGTGCGGAAGAGGTGCTTGAGTATGCCTGTCTTCTGGCCTTCATGGCAGACGAATGCCGACTGGTCTATTTTTTCGGTCGGGCGGGAGACAGCTATCTTGACTTCGGCCGGATCGTTGAGTATGGCTTTGGCCAGCTGCTGGATTTTCGGTGGCATTGTTGCGGAAAACATCAGGGTCTGGCGATCTTTTGGCAGATGCTTGACAATCTGCATGATATCATCATAAAACCCCATGTCGAGCATGCGGTCGGCTTCGTCGAGGATGAAATAGGAGACGCGCGAGAGATCTACATAGCCCATCTGCAGGTGGGCGAGGAGGCGTCCGGGAGTCGCTATCACCACATCGGCTCCCATTTTTAGCCCGCGTTGCTGCTGGGCAAATCCGGCTCCGTCGGTTCCGCCGTAGATGGCCACGCTGTTGACCGGGACGTAGTAGGCGAAGCCTTCCATCTGGCGATCGATCTGCTGGGCGAGTTCGCGGGTGGGCGACATCACGATGCAGTTTACATAGTCTTTTGCTTCGGGCATGTCGGCCAGGCGGTCGATGACGGGGAGCAGATAGGCGGCGGTTTTTCCGGTGCCGGTCTGGGCTACGGCTATTAGGTCGCGGCCTTCAAGGATCACGGGGATAGCCTGTTCCTGGATTGGGGTGCACTCGTCGAAACGCATTGCATCGAGTGCGTCAAGTATATCGTAGCTCAGATCAAGCTCGTCAAATTTCATATAAGGGGAGTGATATTATATATTATAATGTGGTAATGATTGCTTCGTGGATACAAAATTACCAAAATTGCTATAAAAAAACAAATCGGTGACCTCGGAGCGAGGTCACCGATCTGCTATTGGTTGAGTCGATTTAAATCGTGACGATAAGGATTAGCGTACAACGATTTTGCTGACCTTAGAACCCTGGCGGCGGATCACGATCTGGCCGGCTACGGGTTCGCTGAGGCGGATGCCCTGGAGGTTGTAGTATTCAACGGGGGCATTTTCGTCAGCAGAGTCGGTAACGATGCTGTCGATGCCTGACTGGTCGTCTGAAACGAAAGGAATGTCTTTTTCAAGTTTGAAGAATTCAGGATACTTTTCTTTTTCGCCCCAAGCAGAAGTTGCGGCATCCCATTTGTAGAAATCGCCACCGATCATGAGGGTGAGGTTGTAAACTTTCTGGTTTGTGCCATTAATTGATTTTGTATCAACAACGAGCTGGCTGTTGAAGCCGGGCCAGAATGTTACATTTTCAAGTTTGCCAAAGTTTGCACCGTCTTTTTTGATGATAACAGAGCCTGTGAAATTCTCAATTGCACATCCGGTGTTGGCATTGCCTTCGCCAAGACCGCTTACAGCAACAGAGTTGAATACGGTGCCGGTCATGTCGGGGTCTTTGTTAGGATCTGCCTGTTCGAACTTGATTACGATGTTTGCTTTGCTGCCAAGGAAGTCAGAGAGTGTGACAGTTTTGTTGACTTTGTCAAATTCGAGGGGAGTTACAATTTCGTCAAATGACTGACCATATGTTGCAGCTCCATTGCCTTTCATTGCGAAGGTTTCGCCTTCAGCGGGATCTTCGCTTGTACCGGGATCTTCAGCTTCTTCGTATCCGAGACCGGCTACATTGCCTGTGCCACCGATTTCGGTCATACAGTATGTCCCGGCACTTAAAGTCCATGAAAATTCCCACATGTTGTTCTTTTCACCATCAGCTCCGCAGTTCTTGCCTGTTTCACCATTAGCATAAGGCATGGTCTCAAAAGAAGAGTTGAATACATTTACCGCAGTTTGCTTGTTGTTGCCGGTGCGCAGATAGCAATAGAGAGTGACCGGTTTTTTTACCTCAACTTTGATTGAGGTGCAATCTGCTTTCTGTACTCCGAAAGGAGATGCTGCATTAGGAGCAGCGTCAGAACGAAGCTGGAACCATCCGGTACCTGCGAGGTTTACATCGCCGAATACGTAAGCTTTACCGGTCTGGCCGCCTTTTGCATCAAATGTTGTTGTAGCGGTGAAGAATTCGTTGTTTGCAATTACTGTGTTTGCCGGCAGAGGATTGCTCTGGTTGGGGTTAGTTTTAATTACTGTGGGAGCAGCATTAGCAACAAAGGTGACTGCAACTGCTGCCAGTGAGAGTAGAGTTTTTTTCATACGCAAAAAAAAGTTTTAATTTGGCCTGGTACAAGGCCGATTGGTTATTAGTAAGGTGAAAAATATTGTCTGTTTTCGAGATTGCAGATCCGAATGTTCAGACTGAATTTGTCCACTGATTTTTTTTCGAAAAATCTTGACAAAGATAGTGATTTTTTTAATTTCGGGTGTCAATATGCATAAAAAAAATCTAAAAAAAAGAAGCAGCCCTTAAAATCAGGACTGCTTCCGTTGGATTTTTATGCTTGTATGAAGCGGATGGCTGATTATTAGCCGTTAACTTTCTTCATGTGAGCGATGAGATCGAGCACCTTGTTAGAGTAGCCGATTTCATTGTCATACCAGCTGACAACCTTAACAAAAGTAGGTGAAAGCATGATACCTGCGTTCTTGTCGAAGATAGAAGTGCGGGGATCGCCGAGGAAGTCGCTTGAAACGACTGCGTCTTCGGTGTAGCCGAGGATGCCTTTGAGTTCGCCTTCAGAAGCTTCCTTCATAGCGGCGCAGATTTCGTCGTAAGTAGCGGGCTTGGCGAGGTTAACGGTGAGGTCAACTACAGATACGTCAAGAGTGGGGACACGCATTGACATACCGGTGAGTTTGCCGTTGAGTTCGGGGATAACTTTACCTACAGCCTTGGCAGCGCCGGTAGAAGAGGGGATGATGTTGCCAGCGGCAGCACGGCCACCACGCCAGTCCTTCATAGAGGGACCGTCGACAGTCTTCTGAGTAGCGGTGGTAGAGTGAACGGTAGTCATGAGGCCTTCAACAACGCCGAACTTGTCATTGAGCACCTTGGTGATAGGAGCGAGACAGTTGGTGGTGCAAGAAGCGTTAGACACGAACTGAGTGCCCTTGACGTAGCTATCCTGGTTAACGCCGCAAACGAACATGGGGGTGTCGTCCTTAGAGGGAGCTGACATAACCACGTATTTTGCGCCGGCTTCGATGTGAGCCTGAGCTTTTTCCTTGGTGAGGAAGAGGCCGGTTGATTCAACAACATATTCAGCACCTACTGCACCCCAGCCGATTTCAGCGGGATTCTTGCAAGCTGTAACGCGGATAGCCTTGCCATTGACAATGAGGAGGCTCTTTTCGAGATCGTAGTCAACAGTGCCGTCGAATTTGCCGTGCATTGTGTCGTACTTGAGCATGTAAGCCATGTAGTCAACGGGGAGAAGGTCGTTGATAGCAACTACTTCGATGTCATCGCGCTTGGTTGAGGCACGGAATACGAACCGGCCGATGCGGCCAAAACCATTAATACCTATTTTTGTCATAATTTTGTATATAAAATTGGGTTGTTATGTTCTTTCTGATCCTATTGAAAATTGTTGAGACGCAATGCAAACCGTTCCAGAGCTGACGGCGGTTTGGGCCGTGCTCCAAAAACGCCACAAAGGTACTATTATTTTTTGAATTTCCGTCAAGTCTCAGCAAAATAAAATTAGCGTTTTTACCTTGTTTTATTTAAAAAAGTAAAATAAGGTGTATGTTTCGTGGTAATACGATGTTTTTTGAGTATTTTTGCGAAAATGGATCACGAGTGGAACAATTGCCGGCCGGTGTTTGTTTCATAGTTTTAGAAAAGTTCACCACAGTTTATAATCAATAACAATTCTAATGTCATTTGTAAAGGAATTCAAGGAATTTGCCATGCGTGGCAATGTCATCGACATGGCAGTCGGTGTGGTAATCGGTGCCGCTTTCGGCAAAATCATCTCCTCGCTGGTCGATGATATCATCATGCCTCTGGTCGGGGTGGCCACCGGTGGCATCAATTTTACCGACTATAAGTTTGTGATCCAGCAGGCAGTCATCGACGGAACCACTCAGGAAGTGCTTAAGCCCGAAGTGACGCTCAACTGGGGCTCGTGGATTCAGACGATAGTCGATTTTTTCATTGTGGCACTGTGTATTTTCATCGCTATCAAGGGCATCAACCAGTTGAAGCGCAAGGAAGAAAAGGCTCCGGCTCCTGATCCTGAACCGACCAAGGAAGAGGTGCTTCTCACCGAGATCCGCGATCTTCTTAAGGAGAAAAACTGATCGCGCCGGATGTCTGCTCCCGGCGAGGGGGCAGATTTTCAGTATGGGTGCAAAAAAAGTCAGAGATGTCTGCGTTGAGGGCGTCTCTGACTTTTTTGTTCAGGATATTTATCTATCCGGCGGGTTTATTTCGATTCTGCGGGGCGGGCTATGCCGTCTTTTGTGCAGCGTTCAGTCATGCGTTTGATGCGCTCTTTGGTTTCGGGGTGTGAGGAGAACATCTTGTTGATATAAGAGGACGATGCGCCTGCTTCAGCTTCCATTTTCTGGAATTTTTCGAAGGCCTGGACCATGCCCCAGGGGTTTTTGCCGTGTGATTTCAGGAATTGATAGCCGTAGTCATCAGCTTCTTTCTCCTGCTTCTGCGAATATTTGGCGTTGATGAGCGATTCGCTGAGCTGGCCGAGCTGAGAGTCGGTGAGGGCAGCAGCCACGCCGCCGGTTGATGCTATGCCGTCTTTGAGAGCGCCGGTCATGAGCTCGGTGCGGAAGGCGTTTTTGGAGTGATGTTTTGCCACGTGGCCGATCTCATGGCCGATGATGCCGAGGAGCTCGTCGTCGCTCATGATGTCCATCAGTGAGGAGAATACTCGCACACTGCCATCGGCGCAAGCGAATGCGTTGACGTCAATCACGCGGTAGACTTTGAAATTCAGGGGAATTCCTTCAACATCGTTGAGTCCGTCAGTGAGTTTCTTGAGACGGATGGTGTAGGGGTCGTCATCAGGGGTGACGGGATTGTTGGCATCCATCCAGTCAACTGATTCCTTGACATAGGCAGCCATCTGGGCATCGGTGAGGGTTGCTGCCTGCACTGCTTTTTTGCCAGCGTTGATAGCTTTGCCGAGGTTGAACTGGGCAGACGCAGGAGCTGCGATGGCCAGACCGAGGGCGATGGCCATTGTTCTGATGAGATTCTTTTTCATAAAATAATGTCTGTAATTTATGATTAGTTTATAAAGTTCGTGCCAAAAATCACATCTGGCTTTGAAGAGAGCCGGATGTGACGC
>ERZ778517.1828-NODE-1828-length-14257-cov-4.296296_pt1 | contig 14257 bp, 10 predicted proteins | sample MGYA00510341_ERZ778517 | MGnify/ENA primary metagenome ERZ778517 (study PRJEB29527, sample SAMN07138964) | mouse gut metagenome | material: feces | host: mouse | place: China:Nanjing | collected 2016-01-25 ... | reverse complement strand
AGGCAGATTCGGAAAGAATATGTAAAGACAGCCACGTCAAAAGGTTTTAATCCATCAGATTATACAGCCGAAGAATTAATCGGCAAAGCAAATGGCATCGCAAAACTAAACAAAGGCATATTGTTATATTTTCACCCATATAATATAGGGTGTGGAGCTGAAGGCCAATATAATCTTATAATACCTGTTAGAGAATGAAAAAATTCGCGCTAAATAGAATCAAATAATTCGAATGTATCACAGTACAATTCGGCATAAAGCATTCATTGCCATAGTTGTATCTTTACTGCTATTCAAAGTAATCTGGGTCGCGTGGGCGTGTTGGGGCAATGGTTCGGTCGAGGACGAGAAGGAGGATTTGCTGCAGCGGAGAAATTATCTTGTCGACAAGGTCGTGGTTGAGCCTCGGCGGTTGCTCCACGAGATGCCGGGCGATATAGGTGTTCAGTATCAAGGCGAATGGGCTTTGTATTCGTGCTCGATGCTGACCGAGGCTTTGGCCAATATGGCCGAACTTTATCCTGAAACCAAAGACGATGCAGTGGCAGACATCGACAGTCTTATCAAGATAGTAAAATCTCCCGAACTTCGACGGTATGATAGAATGCGCTGGGGAGAAGACCCTCTCGAATCTTTAGATGGTGACAAAAGCCATGTGTCATATCTGAGCCATCTCGCCTGGATGATTGGCAATTATAAGCGTATCGGTGGAGACGAGAAATACAATCAGCTCCACGATTCACTCTGCGCGACGATGAACCGCCGCATACTCCAATCTCCCATTCTCAATATTCCTACCTACCCCGGCGAACCTGTCTATATACCCGATATGATGGTCGCAATCGTCGCCCTGTCAGATTTTGCAAAACTTACCGATGGCAAATATTCTTCTACCATCAATCGCTGGATAAACCGGGCCAAGGCTGAATGGGTTGATGATAAAACCGGGCTACTCGTATCATTTCTCAACGAGAGCGGAACGGTTGATTCTACGATAAGAGGCTCCTATGCCGCCCTCAACTGCTATTATCTGACCAAGATTGACACGGCTTTCGCCAAAGAGCAATACGACCAACTGAAAACACATTTTCGCCAAAAGTTCCCGGCAGCGGGGCTCATGGAATATTACGACCGCTCATGCTGGGTTGGCATGGATATAGATGCCGGGCCGGTAATACTAAATCTTAGTCCAAGTGGTACAGCTTTTGCCATTGGCAGTGCTACTTTTTTCGATGATAACGACTTTCGCAACAGGCTGCTAAAAACAGCCGAAATAGCCGGGCACACAGTAAAAAGGGGAAATAAGCGCCACTACCTCCTCGCCGACATAGCCCTGGTCGGCGAGGCTATAACCTTGGCCATGAGGACAAATCGAGCAAAACAAGGCACCTTGGGCACGTAAGCCCAAGGTGCCTGCGTGTTATGAGAAGAAAAATCAGAATTTATATTTGAAACCGAACTGGAACAGGCCCTGGGCGCCGAAGCCGGCCTCGGCAAACATGGCCCAGTCGCGGCTGAGGTCGACCTGTGCGCCGACAGGAACAATCTGGAAGGCACAATAAGCCTTGGTGTAGCTGTCGTCGTGGCGAGGCTGCATATACGAGAATTCCACGCCGAGACCTACCTTGGCATAGAGCGAGACGATGCTGTTGCGGTAGTAGTGATAGCGGCCATTGAGCATCACGGCATGGTAGGCCACATTGCTATGCTCGGGGCCCCCCTTTGTCGTCGATGACGAGAAGGTATACGACGGGCCAATCCATATTTTAGGCGTCACGCGGAAGTTGAGCCCCACATTGAGGGCGCCCCAGGCGGTGTTGACATGCTTCCAGCCATCTTTCATATCAGTAGCATCCATCTGGGTATAAGCTCCATACGAGGCTGTTATTTCTGCTTTCTGGGCCGAGGCTCCCATAAGGGACGCAGCACCTAAGACAAGGGCGAGGATTACTTTCTTAAACATGATGTATGATATAATTTGTTAGAATTTATGAAATCAAAACGACCGGACGGGGCAAAGTGTTCATTTTTGCACGAATTTATTTAAAATAAATCAAAAGTAGAAAAATTTGGCAAAACAAGAGAAATATGCTACCTTTGCAGCCAATCCGTTGTCTCACGACAATCATTTCCAACCAATAAGTATCATTTCTCGACAGAACTGCTTATGAAAAAACTTTACTTCGCAATTTTATGCGGGTTACTTTGCGGCAATATTTCATACGCCGCCCCCCGGTTCGCAGCCAAGAAACAGGCACAGTCGGTGCGCCTCGCACCAAAGACCCCGTCGGCCCCTCTGTGGCGCCCGGCCACCCAGACCGAGTATATGTATATGGACGGCGAGTGGGTGGAACTCGGAACAGTAAGCTTTACCTACGACGAGCGCGGAAACGCTATTCTCGAACTGGTAGAGGGCGAAGACGGCTCAACCAAAACCGAAAAGACCTACGATGACTACAACCAAGTGCTCACATCGTTGCAATCATACAGTGAGGACGGCACCGAGTGGGAAAACGAGTCGAAATCGACCTATCAGTACGACCCCGTGCTTCACAGCTACTATATAGTACGCATGGGCTATGACTGGACAAACGGCGCATGGGTCGAAAACTTCAGATGCGAGACAAACGAAGTGACCCGCAATGCCGGAGGCAATATAACCACGATAATCAAGAGCCTGCCCCTTGGCGACACTATGCTGCCGGGCTACAAGCTCGTGTGGGCCTACGATAATAACGCCACAGAGGCTACCAGCATGACATACTACACATGCCCGTCGGGCGACGGCACTACATGGGAAGTGTACAACGACCTCGAATACCGTAACATCAAATGGGCGGCCACCGACGGCCAGATGACCGAGGCCGACATGCTGTCGTATGTCGAAGGCAACAACCGCCTGGCCTCGTGCGAAGTGTACTACGACAGCGAATTAGACGGCCACATAATCGCCACCTACGATGACAATGGCGGCTACACACTACAGGAGACATATCCCGACCCGTCGCAGGTGGGAGTTTCGACAGTCAAGACCATTACCGACAGCAACGGCAGCTACACCGTCACCATAACCGAATATTTCGACGAAGACGGCAACTATAAACCCAAGCCCCAGTCTATCATAAAAATCGTGTCAGAGTTCAACGACCACGGCGATGTAGTGAAAGACGAGCTCTACGAGGTTGCCAGCGACGGCTACGAAGAACTCGCCGAAGGATACGCCTACGAGTACACTTATGACAGCAACGGCAACACGACCGAAGTAGTAACAAAAATATATGATTACGACGAGGACCAGTATTTCCCGGAAAACAAAATCACCTATGGAGAATACAGCCTGATATCGGGCCTCGAAAATGTAATCACCGACGGCGATACACACAAGGAATATTACGACCTGCAGGGGCGACGTGTCGAAAACCCCACGACCGGCCTCTACATCATTGTCAAAGGCGGCAAAGCTCTCAAGATAAAATTCTAATTCCATCAATACATTATGAAAAAGTCATCTCTACTATGCCTCGTGTTGACAGCGGCCATGTCGCTGTCGGCACAGCAGCCCTACCAACGTATCACCGGGGCCGGAGCCGGCTCTATCAAAACTCTCAACACAGCCGGCCACTCGCTGACAGCCAAACCCAAAACAATGCTTGCCGCCAAGGTCGAAGCCCCGGCAAACGCTGTAGAAGTTCCCTTTACTCACGACCTTGGTAAAAATGGCAGTGCAGAGACCCCCAACTATACAATCATAAATGTTGACAACGACAGTCGTACGTGGAAAGTCGGAGCCACCAATGGCTATGGGTCGTGCATGGCACCCAACGAAATCGATGCCAACAATGACTGGCTGATTACAGTGCCTATCCATATGACTCCCGGCGACTATGTATTAAGTTTCGAATTAGGCTACATGTCTGGCACCGGTGTCGAACTCGATGTAAAAATGGGTACCGCACCCACTGTCGAGGCTATGACGACCGAAATAATGCCTACGACAAAATTCACCGTCAAAGACATGACCAAATACGAGTTCAACTGCCCCATCGCCGAAGAAGGCTATTATTATATCGGCTTCCACAGCTCCACCACCAAGGCAATGAAGAGTGCTACCAAACTGACAAATGTCAGTGTAAAAGCAGGTTCGGTAGAGCCTCCTGTCGTTGTCGACCCACCGGAATCGGGCACTCTGACCTACGAACTCGCCCCCAAAGGCGAACTCAAGGCCACTCTGACCTACACCGCCCCGACCAAGACCAAGGGTGGCAAAGACCTTACCGAAATCACCAAGGTAGTGCTCACCTCGCGTTGGGAAGTTGACAAATTCACATTCGAGAACGTAAAGCCGGGCCAGGTAATCACACAAGATGTCGAACTCTATGCCGGCATCAACAACCGCTTTACCGCCGTAGCCTATGTAGGAGATGTGGCAAGCGACAAAATCGAATATAAGAGCATCTGGGCCGGCCCCGACACCCCACTCGCACCCGAGAATGTACACCTCACTGTAAGCAAAGACTTCATGACAGCCACACTGTCGTGGGACGCCGTCGGCGAGACGGGCGAACATGGCGGATATGTCGACCCCGAGGCCGTGACATATTATATATTCGATGCCTTCGGCTCATATTACGACCCCGCCATAGCCCAGACTGGCGAGACTTCGTATACATTGAGTTACCCGGAACTGAACGGTCAAGATTTCTTTGCATACCAGGTTACAGCCGGATATGGCGAAAACTACTCGCTTGATAACACCTCGAACATCGCTATTGTCGGCAAGCCTTCGCCTCTGCCCTTCACTGAGTCGTTTGCCGGCGGTATTTACGACGGCATGTGGCTCTCCGACCAGTCATCGACACAGGGCGGACAGCAGATGGGTACAATTACCGACGATTATTTCGCATCGCTCGTCGACCCCGAAGACCCCGAGGCACCCAAGCCACTGGCATCGCAAGACGGCGACAACGGCTTCTACTTCTGGCTACCCTATGAAACCGACGTAAGATACGGACTCATATCTATACGCGCCGACATATCTGCCGCCGCCCACCCGGTGCTCGAGTTCTGGTATCAGGGCCAGGGCAACGTGATAGAGGTTCTTGCCGGTACCGACCTTGAAAACCTCGAAACTATCGAGACTATCGACCTCAAAGCCAAGCCCACCACCGCATGGACGCAGGCTCGCATCGCCCTCGACAAATATAAAGATGCCGGCGTTGTGATGTTCGAACTGCTCTTAATCGCCCGAGACAACGACGACGAACACACATGGAGCATACCTCTCGACAATATACGAGTACGCGACCTTGCCGAAAAAGACCTTCACATCGTGACCATGACCGGTGCAACCAACACCAAGGTCGGCAACACTATAAAATATACCGCACACGTTGAAAATCTCGGCACGCTGCCGGCTGTGCCCTCGATAAGTTGGGAAATCAACGGCAAGAGTGTCAAAGCCGAAACCGGTGAAGAAATCGCCCCCAACGGGTTTGCCGATTACACCTTTGAATACGAAGTGCCCCTCAACGCACCCGACCAGCTTGCCATATGCTTCAAAGCCACCCTCGCCGGCGACGCAACCCCGGCCGACAACGAGCGCAAGGCCACCATCGCCGTGAGCCGTGCTTCGTTTGCCACTATCACCGACCTGTCGGCGACAGTCAACGGCAACGAAATCACACTGACATGGAGCAAACCCGTCATTGGCGAACCTACGCCCGAAACCTTGACCGAAGACTTCGAAAACCCCGACTACACACCGATGTCGATTAGCGGTGCCGGAGCATGGACAGTGCACGACGGCGACGGAGTAAAGACTTACAATGTATTCCGCGAGTTCTACAATCCCTACCAGACAATGCCGTTGGCATTCCAGCTCTTCGACAATGTTGTAGCCAATATTCCCGAAAGCTTCCAACCCGACGCAGTTGCCCATAGCGGCCAGCGATTTATGCTCGGCGTGAGTGCGCAAGGTGCCGTAAACGACAACTGGCTCATATCTCCCGAATTGTCGGGCAACGCCCAGACCGTCACCTTCTGGGCTAAAAGTTTCTCGACAACATGGCCCGAGACATTCGAGGTTTATTACTCTACAACCGACAACGCTCCCGACAGCTTCACCACAAAGGTTGAAACAATAGAAGGTACATTCCTGGATGGTACAGTACCCGAAGTTTGGACTCAATATACCGTAACCCTCCCTGCCGGAGCAAAATATTTTGCCATACATCACAACAGCTACGACACCGTTGCCCTCTTTATCGACGACGTAACCTATGAAGCCGCTCCCACCCAGCCTGCCGACCTGGCCATAGACCACTACGAAGTATTCTGCAACGGAGAGAAAACCGGCACTACCACCGATACGAGCTTCACACATAAGCCGTTCAACGACGATACGGCCGACGGCGACTACGACTTCGAATATGTAGTCGTGCCTGTCTACAACCACGGCGCCGTAGCCCCGAGTAATACTGCCAGCGTGCACATCGCATATAGCGGCATCGAACAAATCAATGCTGCCGACATCGATTCTACGACAGTACTTTACAGGCTCGACGGTGTACGTGTCGACAGTGAAATGGCGACACCCGGCCTATATATCATTGTCAAAGGAGCAAAAGCCGTCAAGGCGATAATCAAGTAACGCTTTACATCGACACAGTCATCGCGGCCCCCGGTTATGGGGGCCGCGATTTTTATATACCCACAAGCAAACCAAAGCGTGTATATATGTGTTAGTTAGTTATATTATCAACGTTTCAAACTGATACAGAGATGAAAGACATTACCACCAACCTCTTCCGGGTAAAGAGCCCGAGTCAGACTCCGACAGCAGGCGGACTCCTCGTAGCCGAACCTTTTATGCGCGAGGGTTATTTCAATCACGGGGTAGTGTCGTTAATCGACTACGTACCCGACGAAGGCGCAACGGGAGTAGTGATGAACAACCGCACCGAATACCTGCTCGGCGAACTCCTCGAAGGCATCGAGACCCAGGCACGCATACCTGTGTTTTGCGGCGGGCCGCTCGGCCAGGACAGGCTCTATTTCCTTCACACCCTCGGTAGCGACATCATACCCAACGCACGCAGCTATGCCCCCGGCATCTATGTCGGCGGCGACTTCGACGCCGTCATAGCCTACGTAAACTCCGGCTATCCTACCGAAGGCGCCGTGCGCTTCTTTGTGGGCTACAGCAACTGGACCGAGGGGCAGCTCGAACGAGAACTGCGACAAGAAAGCTGGGCCCTCGCCCCCACGCCGCAATGCCCCGCCGACCTGCTGCGCACCGTCGGCGACAGTTACTGGCACCGGGCCGTGCGCTCTCTCGGACCGGCGTACCGCCCCTGGACACTGCTGCCGCGCAATGTAAGCGCAAACTAATGCTATCACAAAAGAATCATACGTCGCCCCTCGCTGAATACTTTTTCAACGAGGGACGATGATATATCGGGGTAATAGTTGTCTGAAAAAATAGTTGCTTTGTAGACTATTGTGCGCTATTAGCTTACTGTTCTTTCGTATGTTTTGCAAATTTAGGCAAAAATTTTAATAGTACAACAATATTTTCAAAAATTTGCAAAGATTTTTTGTCTATGCCGATATTATCTAAATAATAGCTTGTCTATCTCATCGGTTTCTGACGATAGAAATTGAAGCAAACTTTTGTTTGCACAATTGAAAGGCAATGCTTAAATTTGCAGTGCAGATCTAACTCTAAAAACTACTTTATGAAGAAACACAACTTTTACGCCGGGCCGTCGATACTGAGCGAGTATACAATCCAGAATACGGCCGACGCCATCCTCAATTTTGCCGGCACAGGATTGTCAGTGCTCGAGGTGTCGCACCGCAGCAAAGAATTCCAGGCCGTTATCGACGAGGCTACAGCCTTGGTAAAAGAGCTTCTCGACATACCAGCCGGTTTCGAAGTGCTCTGGCTCGGCGGTGGTGCTTCCATGCAGTTCTGCATGATACCCTACAACCTCCTCGCCAAACGTGCCGCATATCTCGACACGGGCACATGGGCCTCGAACGCCATAAAGGAAGCCCGCCTCTTTGGCGAGGTCGACGTTGTGGCATCGTCGAAAGAAGACGGATATACCTACATACCCAAAGGGTTTGTTGTCCCGGCCGACGTCGACTACTTCCACTACACCAGCAACAACACCATATACGGCACCGAGACACGTGTTGACCCCGACGTGCCATGCCGCGTAGTTGCCGATATGAGTTCTGATATTTTCTCTCGTCCCATCGATTTCAGCAACTACGACGCAATCTATGCCGGAGCGCAGAAAAATCTCGCCCCCGCCGGCGTGACACTCGTCATCGTGCGCGAAGATGCCCTCGGCCACGTCGACCGCCCCATTCCCACCATGCTCGACTATCGCACCCATATCAAAAAAGGGTCGATGTTCAACACTCCTCCCGTGTTGCCCATATTCTCTGCCTTGCAGACACTACGCTACTACAAACAGCTCGGCGGTATCAAGGAACTCGAGCGTCGCGACCTCGAAAAAGCCGCCATGCTCTACGAGGCAATCGACGAGAGCAAGATGTTCCGAGGCACTGTCACAGACCCGGCCGACCGCTCGATTATGAATGTTTGCTTCGTAATGACGCCCGAATATAAGGAGCTTGAAAAAGACTTCATCGACTTCTGCAGCGCACGCGGCATCGTCGGCATCAAGGGTCACCGCAGCGTCGGCGGCTTCCGTGCCTCGCTCTACAACGCCCTGCCCATCGAGAGTGTGAAAGTACTCGTCGAGGCCATGCACGACTTCGAGGCTACCCACTGATTTACAACCCCAAGGCAAGTAACAATGAACGTACTCATAGCCACCGAGAAACCATTTTCGGCCGCCGCTGTCGCCCAAATGCGAGGCGTGCTCGAAGATGCCGGCCACACAGTGACCCTTCTCGAGAAATATAAAAGTGCCGACGAGCTCCACAAAGCCGTGGCAACAGCCAATGCCCTGATTGTGCGCAGCGACATTGTCGACGCAGCCGTCATAGCCGCCGCCCCAGTACTAAAAATCATAGTTCGAGCCGGAGCCGGATACGACAACATCGACCTCAAGGCCGCTGCCGACGCCGGAATAGTAGTCGAGAACACACCCGGTCAGAACGCCAACGCCGTTGCCGAGCTCGTAATGGGCATGGCAATCATGGCCGCACGCAACAAATATGCCGGCACAACGGGCTTCGAACTCGGCGGCAAACGCCTGGGCCTCCATGCCTTCGGAGCCGTCAGCCGCCACGTGGCACCCAAGGCCAAGGGCTTCGACATGACTGTCACAGCCTTCGACCCCTACTGCCCTGCCGAAGTCATCACCGAGGCCGGCGTGGCCGTGGCCCCCGACCTAAAGGCCCTGTATAGCGGAAACGACTTCGTGTCAATCCACATCCCCGCCACTGCCGAGACCAAAGGTAGCATCGGGCGCGAACTCATCGCCGCCATGCCCAAGGGCGCCGTACTAATCAACACCGCCCGCAAGGAAGTCATCAACGAGGCCGAGCTCGAAGAAGTACTCGCCGAGCGACCCGACCTCAAATACTTTGCCGACGTGCGCCCCGGCAATGCCGACGTACTGCTCGAACGCTTTGCCGACCGCGTATTCTTCACCCCCAAGAAGAGTGGTGCCCAGACAGCCGAGGCCAACCTCAACGCCGGCGTAGCCGCCGCACGCCAGATTGCCGACTTCTTCGCAACCGGCTGCACAAAATACAAAGTAAACTGACAAAAAGTTAGGGGCCAAGAGGCAAAATCACCTCAGCCACTGAACACTAAACTTTAAACCCTAAACTTTAAACTAAAAAAAGCGGCCGTCGGAATTTCCGGCGGCCGCTTTTGTGCTATGTATCAGAGGGTTCGTTTATTGTGCGTTGAAGATTACGATGCGGTTCCAGTTGTTGACCTCATAGGGCTGCTGCGACGAGCCTTCAGCCTGTATTGCGAGACGGTCGGGATTGATGCCGTATTCGTTGGTGAGGACGTTGTATACGGCCTGTGCGCGACGTTTCGAGAGGCCCATGTTGTATTCGCTGGTACCGGTGTCCTTGTCGGCGTAACCTACGATGGCTACATTCTGGTCGGGATTAGCCTTCATCCACTGTGCGATGTTGTAGACGTTGACCATTTCCTGGTTGCTGATACGGGCCGAGTTGAGAGTGAAGCGTACGGTAGCCATCAAGGGGGTAGGAGTCTCTACGACGGCAACTGCTTCTTCGACCTCGGGGCAGGGAAGCTGAGCCTCGGCGGCAGCGAGGGCAGCCGATGTTGTGGCAAGGGCGCCACGGAGGTCATTGACCTGGTTGTTGAGATTGTTGATATAGCCCAGGTAGTCACAGGGATTGTAGCTTTGGTAATCACGGCCACCGAAGGTAACGGTGAAACCGCCGGTCACGGTCACGTTAATGTCGACCGGACGACCAAAGGCCAGGTTGTTGAAGTTGTCGCCATAGAACTGTGCGCGGCCTTCGGCAAAGAAATCAACATATTTGCACAGGCGGAAACGCAACTGCAAGCCGCCCGACACGGGGAGTGTCCACGAGTTGGTCTTATGGCCACCGCCATCGCGGATAACGTTTTCAGGACCTTTGAAGTCCCATGCGTATGTACCGCCAAGACCTACGAACGGGATAATAGAGAACACGCGATGCGAATTTACGCCTCCGAGCGAGTTAAACATATCCCACATGAAGTCGAGGTTGGCAGTCACATATTTCATTTTGCTCATGCCGCCGTTTGAATAATGCAGCGGGCCTCCCTGGAAGGCCAGACGCCAGCCCATATAGGGTGAGAACCATTTGCCAAAACCGACATTGTAGTTGACTGTGAAATGACTTTCGCGGTCACCCTTTTCGTTGCGGCCTTCCATGAAAGGAACGGCTACACCTGCACCGAATTGAATAAACCAATTGTTAGTCTTGTCAACGTAGTAATGCGTTTTGCAGGGCACTTCAGCGACGATGGCAGCCTCTTCTACGACAACGGTCTCGTCCTGTGCTTTAGCCGACAACGCGGGCACCATGAGAGCACAGCAAGCTGCGGTGGTGAATAATACGTTCGTTTTCATTTTGGTTGAATTGGATTTGTTAGACTTTAGTTTTTTTGTTGACTTTGATTATCCGCCGGCTACCCGGGTGGTGACTCCGCCCTTTGGCCCTGCGTTGAAATATTAACACAACTTTTCTTTTATTTGTTCATTTTATTTGAAAAAAATATCATGTCGACTCGGGCGAAATCAATGGCGATTTACCTTTGCCATACCGCCGATTCACGTATTTACGTTGATTTTCAATCTATTTTTGTTAATTAACGTTAATGCATGAATTTTTCTGCCTCAAAATTATGTTGTATAACATAAAATGTATAACTTTGCATCAGTTTTTCATGGTATTAGATTTAAGGTGAAAAGATTAATCGTCGGGATGACGGTTAATTTTTTTTGTGCCCTGCCGACACGCCTGCCGTTTATCGACATTTTTCCTTGAATATTGTCCCTTTGTTCTTCTTTTAAGCACCACCACATGGCTGTTTGAGCCATTTTTGCTATCTTTGCAATCGATTTCCAAAAAAATCCATACCAACATGAAGATAGGCACAGTAGACCTCGGTGAGCGCCCGGTGATGCTTGCTCCGATGGAGGATGTCACAGACGCATCGTTCCGCCTGATTTGCAAAGAGCAGGGGGCCGACATGACATATACCGAGTTTGTATCTGCCGATGCACTGATACGCAACATCGCCGCCACAACCCGCAAACTGCACATCGCGCCCGGCGAACGGCCCACGGCAATACAGATATATGGGCGCGAAGTAGGCCCCATGGTCGAAGCTGCCAAAATCGTCGAGGCTGCCGGTCCCGACATACTCGACATAAATTTCGGATGCCCGGTAAATAAAGTGGCAGGGAAGGGTGCCGGCGCGGGCATGTTGCGAGACATACCAAAGATGCTCGAAATCACACGCGCCGTCGTCGATGCCGTAAAAATCCCCGTCACCGTAAAGACACGCCTCGGTTGGGACTGCAACAACATCATAATCGCCGACCTTGCCGAGCAACTGCAGGACTGCGGCATAGCTGCCCTGACCATCCACGGGCGTACGCGCTCGCAGATGTATACCGGCAGTGCCGACTGGGATGCCATTGCGCGCGTCAAAGCCAATCCGCGCCTCAAAATACCCATAATCGGTAACGGCGACATAACCACCCCGCAGCGTCTTGTCGAAGCCTTCGAGCAGTCGGGTGTCGACGGCGTGATGGTAGGTCGCGCGTCAATCGGCGCACCCTGGATTTTCAAAGAGATGACCTCGCTGCTGCGCACCGGCACTGTGGCCCGGCTATCGGTTGCCGACAAATTTGCCCTGCTGCGCCGACAGATACGCGAAAGCGTGGAGCGCATCGACGAATATCGCGGCATATTGCACATACGCCGCCACCTGGCGGCCTCGCCCCTGTTCAAGAGTATTCCCAACTTCCGCCCCGTACGCATACAGATGCTGAGGGCCGCGACCCTCGACGAGCTAGACTCCGTGCTCAACACCATCGAAAACGAAATCATACCGTCAGTCCAACAGTCATGAAACGTTTACTTATCATACTTACCCTCATCGTCACCCTCATGCCGGCATACGCCGACGATATAGCCGTCTACCGCCTCAACGTAGAAAACTTCAGGGAACTGACCGTAGTCGACGGCGTGGCAATCAACTATCACTGCCGCCCCGACTCGGCGGGCTGGGCCGTTTTTTACACCTCGCCCGACAAGGCTTCGCAAATCATGTTTGAAAACAAGGCCGAACGCCTCACCGTGCGCAGCGCGGCCGACGAGACCCCTATCACGGGCCTGCCTACAATAGTGCTGTATTCGGCCATACTCGACAAAATCGAGAACTCCGGCGACTCGCTGGTGCGCGTGTTCAAGCCGGCGCATGTCGACGACCTTAAAATCAAGCAAATCGGCAACGGCAAAATCGAGGTCTTCGGGCTCGATGCCGATTATGTAGATGCCGGTATTACCGCCGGCAAAGGCCAACTGACACTCGAGGGCAAGGCGCAAAAAGCAAAATTCAAAAATGTAAGTACCGGCCCCATTGATGCGTCGAAACTGCTGCTCGACCAGGCCAATTGTTTTATTTTCGGCACAGGCAATATCGACTGCCACCCATCGGGACAGTTGCGCATCTACGGCGCAGGTTCGGGCAAGGTCTACTACCACGTCAAACCGGGCAAAATCTCCAACCGTGGCATAGGTGTGAAAGCCTACCCCGTCGAGGAAAAATCCAAACCCTAACCCCTAACCTACAAACCACAAACCCACCGCTATCAAACCGCTCAAGACTCGCACGGCCCACTCGCTTAAGTGGAATTTGATTGACCGCGTAGCCACACAGATTCTCTACGCGGTCACAGGCGTCGTGCTGGCGCGCGTGCTGAGCGAGGAAGACTTCGGCCTCATCGGCGCCCTGCTCGTCTTCCAGGCCTTCGCGTCGTTGCTGGTCGACAGCGGCTTTGCCTACGCGCTCATACAGCGCAAGCGGCCCACAAAGCTCGACTATTCCACCGTATTGTGGTTCAACCTCGGAGCGGCCACCCTGCTCTACCTCATCCTCTTTGTGTGTGCGCCGCTGATAGCCGACTGCTTCCAGGGCGACCAGAGGCTCATACCGCTGTCGAGGGTGATGTTCCTCTCGCTCATACTCAACGCCTCGGCCATTGTGCAGACCAACAGGCTCATGAAGGCCATGGACGTGCGCATGGTCGCCGTGTCGAACTCGCTCGGCCTCATCCTTGGCGGCGTCGTCGGCATCGTGCTTGCGATTACAGGCTATGGAGCATGGGCCATCGTGTGGCAGACCATCGTTCTCGCGGCAGGCAAATCGCTGGTATTGTGGACGTCGACGCGCTGGCGACCCTTGATGCGCTTCTCGTGGTCGGCTCTGCGCTCATATTTCGGCATAGGGTCGAAGATGATGCTCACATCGTTTCTCAACACCGTCTTTCTCAACATCTACAGCTTCTTTATCGGCCACAGCGTGGGCCTCGCCTCGCTCGGCTACTATACCCAGGGCGACAAATGGAGCAAGATGGGCATCACATCTATCAGCCAGGTGCTTACATCGTCGTTCCTGCCCGCGCTCTCGGCCGTGCAGGACAGCCCCGAGCGTTTCCGCGCCATGGTGTCGAAGATGAACCGCTTCACGTCATATCTCCTCTTCCCCGGCATGCTCGGCCTCATGGCC
>ERZ778517.1819-NODE-1819-length-14323-cov-9.535814_pt1 | contig 14323 bp, 16 predicted proteins | sample MGYA00510341_ERZ778517 | MGnify/ENA primary metagenome ERZ778517 (study PRJEB29527, sample SAMN07138964) | mouse gut metagenome | material: feces | host: mouse | place: China:Nanjing | collected 2016-01-25 ... | reverse complement strand
AACCTCGTATCTGAACAGCTGCTGCCTTTGGCAGATTATTATGGTTGTACCTGTGGCAGAACCACACCTGACAAGATGAAGCGCCTGCCTACTGTAGAGTGGGGACAAGTGTTAGATGTGCCAACCATTGCAGAAAGCCCTGTCAGTTTTGAACTGGAAGTGAAAAAAACAATCCCTATGGGAGATGGATCAGATATTTTTCTCTGTTTAATCCGTAATGTAACCCAGGATGAACAACTGCTGGATACAGCGATTCCCTTTACAGAAAGGTTGATGCAGGCTGCTCCGGTATTAGCCCCGGGCGACGAAACCTATTCTTCCATTGATGGAAGATATCTCGGAAAATGGGGAGAACCTATGAAAAATATGGCTATACTGGCGGTCGAAAAGACTGACCGCTCAGTATAAAGCGATACTCACGGCAGATTTCATCTGTCGTGAGTATAATATCAAAGAATAGCTGTATCATACAAACGCATTTTGGAAGAACAGGCTACAAAGGTCTTGGAATGATTTGATTGAAGCCACGAATGTTGCGAAAGGAGAAGTATATGAATTTGTTAAAACATGGTGATACCATTGGGATAATATCACCAAGTTGGGTAGCAAATCAAAATGATTATGAAAAGTACGCAAAAGGCATTGAAAAATTAGGATTTCATGTCAAATTCGGCAAAAATATTTATAAAGATACATATCAATATACTGCAAGTGTAGCAGAGCGTGTTGATGATTTGAACGAGATGATATATGACGAGAATGTAAGGCTGGTATTCTTTGGTGGAGGTTATGGAAGTGTAGATTTACTTCCGTATATTGATTATAATAGAATAAAAGAATCCCCCAAGCTTTTTTTGAGTTATAGTGATGGAACATCTATACTGAATGCTATATATGCTAACACCGGCATAACGACATACTATGGGCAGAGTCCGGGATTATTTGATAATATCAACGAATACGACAGAAAACAATTTGTTTCGCATTTGATTGATGGCGCTGTAACAGATTATATCAGTAATAGTGACTGGTATACCATAACAGGGGGATGCTGCGAAGGAAGCCTTGTTGGCGGATATTTACTAAATTTTGTTTTGACTCTGGGAAACAGATTTTTTCCATATCAGACAGACAGGAATTATATATTATTTATTGAAGAATTGGATCAATTTCAATCCGTTCAGGATGCCAGCATGTTCTTAACTTGTATTGGACAAAGCCGGTTGATGGAACAAGTAACAGGTTTGCTGTTTGGACACTATTCAGATGATATTTCGCCACTGTTGTTTGAAGTACTGGAGCGGTTTGGTAAAAAATATAGCATTCCTGTGGCATATTGTGATGATTTCGGTCATGGCTCCAATCACGCAATTTTTCCTATTGGCAGAGGGGCGGTTTTAGACACTAAAAATAAAACACTATTATTTCAATAAAGTATAATTTGTTTTTACACAAAATTAATTAAGGAGAAAATCAGATGAGTGAAAAACAGTATTTAGCCGGGGTTCTTTTTTCCATGGAACAAAGGCAGATTTGAAAATGGGTGACTTGATAGTTATGGGAAAGAAAAAGAATTATAATGATGATAGAAAATCCCAATATGTTTACTTTGCAGGGACTTTGGATGCGGCAATTTGGGGCGCGGAGCTGGCAGAGGGGGAAGGTAAGGAGAGGATATATGTCGTTGAGCCAACAGGTGATTTTGAAGATGACCCGAATGTTACAGACATTGACTACATGCCCCCTGTGCCCATGGGGGCTGTTTTCCTACTGCGGCATTTGGCGTATATACGAAACCAAGGGTTCTATAAAATGTCTGGACGAGATATCATAAGAGCCTTTTATCGCCTGTTCCATCGCCAAATCCTGCGGACTTTTATCCTTTTTCCTTTTCATCATCCCTGATGCCACCTTCATCATCATCCTGTCTGTCAGGCACATTTTCTCATAGCACAGCCCCGCCTGCATATAAAAATGCGGAATTTCCGACAGCTCCTCGGGTGTAAGGTTTTGATGCCAGAAGCCCTCCACCACATCTGTTTCCGCATTGGGCATCGCCCCGGTCACAAACAGGAGCAGCCTCCCCGCAGTGCTTTGCCCAAACATTTTCTTTGCGTTCCGATACCCATCTATCATTCCGGCGTGGGCGCGTGTTCCAAAAATAACGGTGTCATATTCAGACAGCAAAGCCGCTGTCACTGTCCTGTAGTCCGCAATTGCACAGGACAGCTCCTCTGCAACCATCTCGGCATATTTTTTCGTAAATCCTGTACTGCTCTTATAAACAACAATGACTTTCTTTGGGTTCATGGTCAAATTGCCCTCCTTTTGCCGTTTTCATCTTTACATTATCCCTCAAAATTCCCATAACATCTTCGAGACAGGTACCCATCAAAATCCGTTTTCGGCTTTGCATACAAAAGCTGTTATAAATCTGTTAACAGCTGCTAAGCACGATACATTCAAATGAATGCATCTCAATCTTTCCAGACAGCGTTTCACCTGTTTCCACATTCTGATACGGCTTCAAAAGCTCTACATTCGCGGATTTTCTGCTAAAATTCTGCAGAAACCACACCTTTTGGACCCCAGCATCCTCAGCCTTGCTCCTCTCATTTACTGCCACGCCCTCTGCCAGCCTGACCTGAAGCCCGCATCCCAGACCTTTTTCCTGCAAAATGCCGTCATAAAAATCCTTTAAAAACTGATGTTCATTGATGGACGCAATGTAGTAGGCCTCCCCATTTCCATAAGAATTGCGTGTAAGCGCCGGATAGCCCTTATAAAAGTCATTCTGGTATTCTGCCAGCACCTCCGCACCTTTTGCGTGGACAAGGCCGCACAGCCCGGTAATTCGGTAATCCGTTCCCTGGTATCGGATGCTGTTCTCACAGTATCCGTCGGGCACATCGATTTCCTCTGTGCGGATTCCAAGGACATCCTCCAACGGATGGTTTCCCGTGTAAACCAAATCCGTGTCATCCGCCTCGCCGCTCCAGCAGGTTGTGATGTAGCATCCGCCCTGCTCCACGAACTGCCTGACTTTTTCCGCATAGCCTTTCCGGTACATATAATTCAGCGGGGCAATTACCACGCGGTAGCCTTCCAAATCCCCATCCATGTCAACCATGTCCACGTCAACGCCAAGCTCCCAGAGCGGGCTGAAAAAGTCCTGAATCACCTCCTGGTATTTCAGGTTGTTGTCAATGGCACAGGCATCCTCCACTGCCCACCAGTTTTCCCAGTCAAATACCATGGCAATCCCGGGGTGATTACAGGTTCCGATTGTCTTTTCCGCTATTTTTTCAAGACGTTCCCCGAGCCTTGACACCTCGCGGAAAACCCTTGTGTCTGCACCGTTGCGATGGTCGACCACCGCGCCGTGAAATTTTTCGCTGCTTCCCCTGCCCTTGCGCCACTGAAAATACTGCACGCTGTCCGAGCCGCAGGCAACTGCCTGCAAGGACGACAGTTCATGCATTCCCGGTCTTTTGAGCCTGTTTATCTCCCGCCAGTTCACGACAGACGGCGTGCTCTCCATCATCAGGAAATTGCTCTTTTTCAGGCTCCGCATCAGGCTGTGGACTGCCGCCGCGTACGCCGCTGTCCGGAGCTCGTCCGCACCGCTGTGCCAGTCGGGATAACAGTCCCACGAAACGATATCGAGCTCCTTCGCCCACTTGAAATAGTCGAGCGGTTTAAAAAATCCCATCATGTTTGTCGTGACAGGCAGCGTGCTGTGACTGCGCACCACTTTTATCTCCTCCCTGCAAAAGTCCAGCTGCTGGCTGTCCACAAAGCGTTTCCAGTCCAGCGTCTGTCCGTGCACCAGATTTTCCCCGCGCCGGGATGCGCTCCGTATCTGCTCCCAGTCCGTGTAGGTGTGGCTCCAGAAGCTTGTCCACCACGCCGCATTCAGCCTGTCAAGCGAGCCGTATTTCTCTTTCAGCCACTTCCTGAATGCGCCCTGGCACAGCGGACAATGGCAGGAGCCGTCGCCTCCGTTTCCGCCGATTTCGTTGGAGATATGCCATCCTATCACGCCGGGATGCCTGCCAAAGGTTTCCGCAAGCCGTGTGTCAATCTGCCTTGTCTTTTCGCGCATAACCGGGGAACTCGGACAGTAATTATGACGCTTTCCCGGATAATTGCGGACTCCGGTTTCATCCACCTGTAGCACTTCCTCATATTTGCTTGTCAGCCACTGGGGCATTGCCCCGGTTGGCGTTGCGAGAATCGTGTAAATCCCATTTTCGTACAGCTGCTGTATGATTTTTTCCAGCCAGCCAAAATTGTACTTTCCCTCCTCCGGTTCCAGACAGCTCCACGCAAAAATCCCCAGTGAAACGCAGTTGACGTTCGCCCTTTTCATTAGTTCCACGTCTTCTTTGAGGACATCCGGCCTGTCCAGCCACTGATCCGGATTGTAATCCCCGCCATGTATGAATGCGCCAAAATTTTTCATTGATTTTTCTTTCATGATAATCTCCATTCTTAAATCTATTTCCACCATTCCATTATACACTTTTTTGAACAGGATCAATACCTAAGGAACTGTAAAAAAATAACTTTTAAATAGCGCGTAGGATTTTTCTTCGAGAGTGCCGCCCAAAAATCAGGCGCATAGCGGGCTATGTAACTGATTTTTGAGCGGTGCTATCGTAGAAAAAGACAAGCAATATTAAAAGTTATTTTTGGACAGTTCCTAAATACCATTTTTTAGCAAAACACAAATCCACACGGCAGATTTCATCATGCGGCTGTTTGCAGGGTCAGATCCGCTGGTCGGCTCGTCGAAGCAGAGCAAAATAGGGTCATGCAGCAACGCTTTTACAAAGTTCAGGCGGGATTTCATTCCCTTTGAATAATCGGCTACACGCTTATCCGCATCCTGTTCCAGACCTACCTTTCTTAGAAGCTCATCCATCGGGCGCAAAAAAATCGCAAATTTTCTTTTGCAGTCAGCTTTTCATACATGAATGAAACCAGATAAGGATAAAACTCAAAAATTGTGTTTAAGACAAAATTTCTTTAAAGCCCTTTCATCATGCGTGTGGACATCAAGCAAGTTTCTCCGTTGGCAAAATGGATGATTCGATTTTTAGTGTCAACTTCTTTTATATTATTTTTGTTTACCAAAAATGCCCGATGGCAACGCACAAAATTGCTGTCCAATACGCCTGTTAGTTCTTTTAAGGTGCTGGGAAATTCAATCTGGCGGTCTTTTGCATGGAGAATGACTTTATGGATATTGCTGGAAGTTTCAAAAAATAAAATATCCTCATAATCTACGCTGATTTTTCGTCCGCCAGCTTCAAGGGTATAGACTTTATGTGTCTTGTTGGTTTGGAGCGTATGTCGTTCCATTGCATTTAACAGACATTCTCTGAGTTTCACTTTCGCTTCGGCAGGGTTGTCTTTTAATACAAAGTCCATCGCCTCTACCCGATACTGAAAAGTCATATAGCTCAGTTCTGAATGTGCTGTTATGAATATGATGAAACCACGGGGGTCATACAATCTGATTTGCTGTGCCAGCTTCATTCCATTCATGTTGCTGTTCAAGTCAATGTCAAGGAAATAAATGCCTGTGTTCTGGCTGGTCTTGACTTTTTCCAACAACATATAAGGGTCTCCTGTATCTAAAGTAAGCTGCATATCTAATTCTTCTATCAGAACAGTATTTTGAATGATATTTACAACAGTCCGCCGCTGTGCGGCATTGTCTTCGCATACAAAGATATCCAACATATGATGTCATTCCTTTCTCTCAGTGAGTTCTATATGTTGTGTAAAATAGTCGCATTTCATTGTTGTTTCTAATAGCACGTTGTCATAAGAACTGATGATTTTCTGGGCGTTCCCAAGCCCGATTCCTTGATGCCCGATTTTTGTGCTAAAGCCTTTTTGCTTTAATTTATGCAGCATTAGACCGTTATCCCGAAAGCGGTTGCTTATGATGATTGATACGCCAGTTTTATTCTGGATGATATTTAAGCCTATTTGCGGCTGTTCTGTCTCCAATGTGGCTTCAATCGCATTGTCCAAAAAAATTCCCAGTATTCTGGCAAGGTCAACCGTATCTATCAGAAAACTTTCCACTTTGTCGGGAATATCAATGGTGATGTCAATCCCCGATTCATGGGCGTAAATCATTTTTGCTGAGAGCAGGCTTTTGATTTCCAACACACTGATGTTGCTAAGCTGGTTCAGCTTATAATCTTCCCCCGTAATCAAATTCTTCGTTGGGAAGATTTTGCTTTCAAAAAAATCCTTTAGCCTATCCATATCACCATCTTCAATATAACCAGATAAAGAGAGCAGAATATTAACATAATCATGCTTAAAGGAGCGCAGGCTGTTATACATAGCTTCTAAATTCCGTGTGTAGTCCTGTAAGTCCTGCATGGCTTTCTGCTTTGCTTCGGTCTGTATCTGTTCCAGATAAGAGCGGCGCATAGCCAGAAGTAAACAACACATCACAAGCAGATACCCCGAAATGTGTAAGGCATTATTATATATCATTTTTCCGACAGAGCCATTTTGTCCTGGAATCAAATTATCAAACAGATAGATGGTTATAAGGAGCAGTAATGCAGCATCTATCACATACCATGTCTGCGGAAGACGCAAAATGCCTTTGCCAGACAGGAATACTTTTTTCAGCAGCTTGCCGCAAAGCAGCGTAATCCAATAAAACAGCAAAGTATAAATCAAATCGATGCCGCAAAAAAAATACCACTGATTTGATAAAGGTGAGGGAATCAGTATATAAAGAAAATTTGCCAGCAAATTCTCTGTCACAACGGCAAGCATACATCCAATCATACCCATTAAAACATTCTGTGGCGCAGTGTCACGGCAAGCAATCAACCCATAAATACATACCGCCGCCAGAATACCGAACAAACCGTATGGAACACAGGCGAGGAGCGTTACAGGCATTCCAGCAACTAACAGCAGTATATAAAGTACGCCAAACGCTTTGAAGTTCATATGCTGAGGCCATACATTGCGGATAGCAAGGGAAAGCCGAAAAAAAGATAGTAGCATTTCAATATATTCCTTCTTTCGATAGTTACTTCCCTAAGTATACTTTATACCATTCTTTATATCAACTACTCCCTGCAAAAATGACGAATAAGTGCGTGTTCTGCAAAAAGTAAAACGCATTTATTCATGAATTGGGGCATTTCATGACTGTTTTGAAAGAATTGCTGTTTTCTCTGGTATACTATTTTGCAGTACATAAATTTATTTTGGAAAGGAAACAGGAAGATATGAAACATTTATTAAAAGGAGCTGCTGTAGCAGCGGTGGTATTGGTTGCTTTAATGGTAATCAATATGTTTTGTAATATGCATGACATTCACTTAGACCAGACAGCGACAGGTACAATATCAGCAGTTTGTGCTATGCTGTTTTATCATGGATTGATTAGGAATGAAAAAAGTAAAGATGATGGGAATGAAAAATAACGATTTTAAGGTGAACGCCCACCATATAAAAAACGGTGTTATGGTGGGCGGTAGTTTCTGCTGCTGGCTGTCGTTCGCCGCCTTTCCAATCTGGATTTTAACATTTCAAAAATTTCAGACTGGCGGAAAAAAGAATGGCATACAACAACGGACGGGAGAACAGGAAATGGCTTACTTCAATTCCAACAGGAGGTTTTACCATTGGACAAGCGACTTTGGAAAATATCTTGAGGAAAGTGCCCATCCACAATCTCCTTGTCAATAAGGAACTGTTCAGATTGCGAAGGATATTTCTTCGAGGCTTTTTGATATGTGCAATCGGAGAAATAGACAAGTCAACATGTATAGGTCATTTTTCAAACACGCTTTAATTTCCAGCAGATTTTTATTCCCCAAATATCATGCGGAACACATTGCGGGATTCCAGCGGATGACCGTCAAAATCAAACATTGCCTGGTTGTCCCACGAGCATCCGCCGTAATATTTTCCGGCATCCTCCGGGTCATAATCGGACGCATAGCTGCTCGCCCAGCCGCTTCCGAACTCCTCCCAGATCGGGGAGTTGTCCGCTGTCGCCTCGCCGACCGGAATCCATGTGCCTTCCCAGTAGAATACGCCAAGTGCGCCTGCCTCGCTTGCCGCCGCGCAGACATCGCGCACCATGCTTGCCTGTCCCTGAACCGTCGCAGGATAACCGTCAACCAAATCATCGATACCGACAAGGCTGTTGGCGCTTCCGTCGCCATCCTCTGACGTATAGCAATAGGAGGTCTCTGCAATAACCACTTTCTTGCCATATCTCTCCTGAATCAGCTGCACAACGCGCTGCATATTTTTCATGGAACCGTCCCAGAACGGATAGTAGGAGAGCGCAACAATGTCATAGTCAATTTCTGAATTTTCGAGATTGGCAACCAGGCTGTCTACCTGTGCCTTGTTGGTAACACTTGTATAATGCACGGCAATCTGGATTTCCTTTTCATATTCCGCTGAAATCTCACGAACCGCGCGGCTTCCCGCATCCAGAAGCTGTGTGACCACTGGAAGCTCTGTCTCGCCGGACATGCCGTTATTAATCTCATTTCCAATCTGTACCATCTCCACATCTACGCCTGCGTCAAGAAACTCCGTGAGACTTTCCTTTGTAAAATCATAGAGCGCCCTGCATTTTTCATCGGCATCCATACCCTCCCACGCCTTTGGCGCGTGCTGTCTCTTGGGGTCTGCCCAGAAATCGGAATAATGGAAATCAATGCACACCTTCATGCCATACTCGGTTGCCCGCATTCCCAGCTCGACCGCTGTCGCAACGTCATTATTGCCGCCGCCATATCCGTTTCCATCCTCATCATAGGGGTCATTCCATACGCGCAGACGGATATAATTGACACCGGACTGTGACAACGTCTCGAAAACATCCTGCTCCTCCCCGTCAAAATTATAATATATAACACCGCTGTTCTCCTCCGCAAGTACGGCTGACGCGTCCATCCCACAGATAAAATCCCCGGAAATTCCGGCAATTGGCTCCACATAAACAGAGTCCTCCGAACCATCCTGCGTGGAAGCTGCAGCTGTATCAGAATCCGCTGCCGTCTGTTCCTGCGTCCCGGCAGAAGTCTGCGCCTGTGTCTCGGCAGGAGCCTGTGTCTCACCCTGCACTTCTGTCTGAACCGGAGCCTGTGTCTGTGCCCCGCATCCCCGCTGCCAGCCCCGCATCCCGACAACAGCGCGGAACAAAGGCTTGTGCTGATACATAGGGCAATCAATTTATTGTGTACCTGTTTCATAACATAAAACCTCCCTCTATGTTTGCATATAATAAAATGTTTTCAATTATTATAGCGAAAAAAACTGCATTCCTACAATATCGCAAAACGATATGAAGAACGCAATTTGTAACATATTCGGGATTGTTATAGATAGGGGGATTATAATTCATCTGCAAAAATATTTTTATAATCCTGGAGCTGATGGTATATGGCATCCACATAAGCGGTTGTGCCTTCTATCCGGCAAAGCATAAGGTAACGGTGCCGTACGCTTCTTTTTGCAGATACCAGCTATACCCTTTAAAAACCAGCCCCTGTTTTTCTCCGTGAAAAATTGGCGAAAGTGTCTCCCGAAACCACTGGTATACCGCTTCTTCCTTTCGTTCGCCCGCATCAATCCTGGCATTTACATTTGACTGAATCATCATAAAACCAATAAATGATGCCAGGTCAAAAGAATACACCATCTCCAAATTCCTCTGTTTTAACATCCGAAATCCATACGGTGCGACATCCTCATTTCTCCAGACGGACTCATTCCGGTATGGTCTTGGAAATTCCTTTAAATACTGATTATGCCACCAGTCCGTGTACGGCTGGTTTCCCTGCATGTCATCCGAAATTGCAAAGTCATAGATGAGCAGATATCCGTTCTCTTTCATTGCCTGGCTGACTCTTGGCAAAAAAAGTGCCCTGTCTATCCACTGGATTGCGCCTGCCGCCGTGACAATATCAGCCTTTTCCTCCGGTATCGCTATCTCCTCCGCACTGCTGACAATATATGTAATGGTTTCATCCTGTCCGCAGACCTCCTGCGCTGCGCGTATCATTTCCGGAGAGATATCCGAACCAATCACCCTTTCGCAGATGGCTTTCAATGCCTTTGTCGACAGGCCTGCCCCGCAGCCGATATCAAGGCCCAGCGCAAAATGCCGCCCCCCGATATCTTCTTGAAATGTCTCAATCACCTGTCTATGCAAAAAGGGTCTGTTCCTATAGCCCTCTGCAATCCGTTTTGTATCAAAATCCGTACTTTTCATTTTGCTTCTCCTTTCAGTCATATTTGTTCGATGCCGCAAATAACAAATGGACACCCGTTTTCGCAAGTCCGTCAATATAGTCCGCTTCATAGGAGTCCGGATATACTATTTGCGGAATTACTTCTGCGGGCAGATAACGGCGGCAGTATGCCCCAATGTCTACGCGGTTCGTCCCTGTAGGCAAATAGAGCATCAGCTGCTCAGGATTCACCAATGTGATAAGCTGAATCGCAAGCCTTCCGATATATTGCTCCATCTCCACATCCTGGTAGCCGCCCAGTGCAATGTCACGAAATGTCCGCTTTTCATCATATGGGCTAAAACCAAGTTCTCCCTGAAAACCGCAAAACCCGCTGACTGGCGCACCGTTCACAAGGCAGCTGCATCCCGGCCCCTTCTCCCCAATGTGAATACATGCAATATTTTCGTCCCTGTTATCTCCGCACCCTGCAATCAGGGCGTTCATGTTATTCAGAACTGCCACAGGCACGCAAAACTTTTCCGCAGCCATGTGCTGCAAATCACAGTTCTGCAATTTTGAAAAACCGTCAATCAAGAATATTTTCCCCCTGTGAACCGCCCCGGGGACGCCGATTACAACTGACCTTATCCGGGGAAACTGCACAAGCTGCGCCTGCACAAATTCCAGAATATCCACAGCAGAAATATCTCCCTTGATTACCGTTTCCCCATGGCTTTTCATTTCATTGTCCATATTGATGACAAACGCCTTTAAACCGCCCTGCGCAACAGCAATGCATAAACTGTACGCATACTCTTTATCCAGCTGATATACATATGCCTTCCTGCCCCCGGTATCACCGCGCTTGTCGCAAAGTACCTTTATCATTCCCACGGAAACCAGCTCGTCGACAATTTTGCTTGTCGTCGGAAAACTAAGGCTTGTCCTTTGGGACAGTTCCTGTTTGGTATAATATTCAAAATCACGGACTGCCTGGACAATACTTTCCTTATTAAAATCTTTCGCAATGCTGGAAAATGCCATGTTATCACCGCCTAATTTTTAAATTAGTTATTAAAACTATTTAAATAATAGCATATTCTTTTCTATTTGTCAAATCAAGCAGGGAAAGAGCCTTCTCTCCTGCTTATGCGCCGGCAGTCAATATTTGAAACCGCCGGCATAATTTCACAATTCCCGCACACCCTTGTCCGCAAACTGATAAACCTTGTTGCAGTATTTCAGGTTATCCTTGCGGTGCGTAATCAGGAAGATAATTTTGTCCCTCTGCCTTAATATCATTCCCAGAATCTGTTCCTCCGTTTTCTCGTCCAGCGAACTGGTCGGCTCATCCAGGACAAGGACATCCACATCCTCTGTATACAGCCTTGCCAATGCAATCCTCTGTTTGTCACCGCCGGACAGGTTGTTTCCGTTTTCCAGTATTTCCATTCCCGCAATGCTTCCATCCTTCTGAAACTTGTTCAGAAAATCCAGCTTTTCATATGCCTCCCGCCCGATGTCCGGTCTGCCAAAAATCAGGCTGTCGTAGAGTGAACCAGTGATAATCGGCACATTTTGCGAGTAAAGGGAAATCCGGCGGCGGTATGAGGCATTGTCAAGCTGTTCAAGCGGAATATTGTTGATATATACACCGTGATTTTGTTCCCAGAATTTTAAGACACTTTTCATCAGTGTTGTCTTTCCACAGCCGGACTCCCCGACAATGCCGATAACATCCCCTTTCTGTGCCGTCATATGAATCCCGCCAGCCAGCGTCTCGCCCTCCACGGTCATCAGCCTGTCCATGTCAATCCGAACCTCGTCAATCCTGTCAATTACAGTGTCACCGCTGCTCTCCTGATTCTCCTCCAGAAGCCTTAGATAATCCCTCGAAGCCTTAATTTCCCGCAAATCAAGATTGACTGACACAACATTCATAATGGCAGGCATAAAATAGGACAGCAGAATGGAAACAGTGAAAATGCCATTCAGCTCCGTCCTGCCCTGCAGGAACAGATAAAACAGGAAAATGAGGATGATATTCTGCGCAAACATATTAAAAAAACTAATCAGCCTGCTCATCTCTCCCGCAAACGTATTGACCTTCATCGTGAAGACTTCGATGGTTTTGAGGTGTTTCTCCAAAATACGGTCAAGCCTGCTGTTGTCGTCATTCTGCTTGATAAAGTCTATCTGCTCTGCGACCTGATAAATGTCCTTGCGCTCCTTTGGAATAATCCGCTGCATTTCCGCCGTCTTTTTTAACAGGCTCTTGTTGAGGAAATAGAACCCGGCAACATTCAGGACAAGGATAAAAGCCATCAGAAGAAACATGACCACGTTGATTGACAGGGAATAGCCCAGAATCAGCACGATAATGACAGACTCCGAAACCAGCACGGGAACCGACCGGATGGAAAGGTTCGAAAACGTAAGAACCGCGGAATCTGCGCGTTCCACCAGATACGTCGCGCCATACCGGATAAGTGAACTGTACTTCATCGAGAATATTTTGTGGTAAATTTCCTATTGCTCAAAAATATCCGAACATATCAATTATAGGATTAGATATTGTCGAAAAGGCTTTAGAAGTCAATCGTTCTAGGGCAAAGGAAGAAAATATCCGAAATATTAGTTTTACAAGTTATGATGGTATTAACGTTCCATTTGCGGATAGTGAGTTTGACATGGTTATTTCAAGATATGCATTACATCATTTTCCGGATATACAGAAAAGCATTTCCGAGGTTAGCCGGGTTATAAGGCAAAGAGGTTTCCTGTTTATTTCAGACCCAACACCTAACGTCAATGATACCAGTCGATTTGTAGACGGATATATGCAACTCAAAAAAGATGGTCATATTAAGTTTTATACGAAAGATGAATGGTTACAGATATGTGGAAAATATGGGTTACAATTCAAAAAATCTTTTGATAGTACAATTCGATTTCCGAAGAAAAAAGATACAGCTTATGGATTTGATGAATTATTAAAGAAACATGATAAAAAGATTATTGAGAGTTATGAACTTGAAGTTGTGGGAAATGAAATATACATAACAGAACAGGTTAATAATATTTTATTTTGTAAGCGATAAATTCTCATTTGTAAAGGAGATTACTATGTCAGTCAATATAGCAGAAACATTTGAATTACTGTTTAATAAGAATAATAATGTTGCATACAAGGCATTGCAGGAATTGCAAAAACAAAGCGAAGAAACGGATTGCGTCTATCCTTATATGGACAGATTAAGCAATATGCTTGATAGTGATAATTCTTACATTCGCACAAGAGGACTTACACTACTTGCCTATAATGCGAAATGGGATAAGGATTATAAGATTGATGAGGTTATTGATAAATATTTGAAACCTATAACAGATGTCAAACCTATTACGGCAAGACAATGTATCAAATTGTTACCCATTATTGCAAAACATAAGCCCGAATTAAAGAATGATATTTTTTCCGCACTTCATAACGCAGATATTTCTATTTATGAGGATAGTATGCAGTCATTAGTTTATAAGGATATTCAAAAAGCTATAGAAATTATACAGAAATCATAAAAATCACACGTTTTTGTTTTGCTTACAAGGTTATGGCAGACAGAAATAATATAAAATTGATTATTGTTTACCTTTGGGTAACGATTATCTTAACAGACAATCCGCTACCTTTTTTATTTTCAGCAACCACCAACACAGCACAGAAAGAATGAGGTATCAGAAATGATTGAGAGCAAGAATGACACAAGCAAAAACTTAGAAAAAGCATTGCAGGCACTGGAACAGGCAAAACAGCGTGTAGCCAACGAAAAGAAAAAGCAGAACGAGAAGAAACGCAAAGCCGAGAACCACCACAAGTACATCATGGGCGGTATTATCGTGAAGTATTTCCCCGACTGTTACAGCTATGACGAGGGCGAGTTAAACCGTATCTTATCGGTTGCCTTGCAGACAAGGGAGTGTAATGTGACGCAAGCGTCACAATGCAGATATATCTCTGAAATCAAAGCGGAAAGCCGAGAAACCACTCCCCCACAATCCACTCTCCCCAATGC
>ERZ778517.1818-NODE-1818-length-14325-cov-5.162158_pt1 | contig 14325 bp, 14 predicted proteins | sample MGYA00510341_ERZ778517 | MGnify/ENA primary metagenome ERZ778517 (study PRJEB29527, sample SAMN07138964) | mouse gut metagenome | material: feces | host: mouse | place: China:Nanjing | collected 2016-01-25 ... | reverse complement strand
AAAAGTTGGCGATTATAAAGTGCTGTTTAAGTCTACCAGAAAGTGTCGCTCGACAGCAGAGCAGTTAAACCAAAATTCAGAGATTTGTCATCTTATGAAAATGATCATAGAGGATAAGACAAAGAAAACCTACAATTTAGCACTCGGAATGCTGAACAGGGAGATTTATGGAACGGATCTTAAAGAGATTAATAATATATCCATGCTTTGCAGAGAATCCGCCAAAACCGCAGAAAATGAAACGAAAAGAACAGTATTTCGAGGAGACCGGGGCTTTGCAGTCGCAGATTATCCTTGACAGCCAGGGTTACCTGATTGACGGTTACACAAGCTATTTACTGGCAAGGGCGCATGGCATCCAGCGTGTTCCTGTCCGGTACGGCAGGCGGCAGATTGTGAGGGCAAGCCACACGCCCGGCGGCAAGATGTATTCATGGGAACTGCCCGGACTTCTCATTGACCGGGTATCTACCGGGGATAGGGCGGTTGTATGCACGGAGAGGGGCGTTAAGGTGGTCACAGTGGCAGCAGTTGAGGAATACGCCGGGGATGAGACAAATCCGCTTAAAAGGGTTATCAAAGTGAAAAGAAAAAAGGCGATAGGAAAGGATGGGGAATATGGAATTTAAGGAAGTAGTAAAGCAGATTGAGAAGTCTGAGGAAAATGTGGACAAGGTTCTAAAGGCCGGACGGCTGGAGCGTCACGAGAAGACTCCTATGAGTGAAGAGATGCTGATTCATATTTTAAACTATGCGGTCGGTACTCTGGCTATGGTGATGGGATTTGCAGCACTTTATATGATTATCTATTTCATGGGAAATTAAAGTAGGAGGGTTATGTGATGACTTATCCAAGGAAGATGATGACAACCACAGAGCTAATTAAAGAGTGTGGATTTACCCGGAAATTCCTTATGCAAATGGCACACATGGAAGGGCAGAAGTACGCGAGAAAGCTTCCGGGCGGAAATAAGTTTTACTGGGACACAGAGAAACTTGGGAGGGCAATTGAAAGGTTGCCTCCATGGTAGAAAGGGAGATGCTTAAGATGCATATTCCTGAATGTGCTGGAAAGTCTAGGACAGAAGTTTTGCAGAGAGATAGCATGCTATGAGTTATTCTGCGATTATGCCTTCCGGGTTTCAATGCGCCAACATTGTCACTCGGCGGCATAATATGGATATGGTCTACCAGGAATGGAAAGAAGAGAAGAAACCTACACCATTTGAAGAAACTGTTACCAGTAGTTGTATTCGAGTGTATAGGTGAGTGATGGGAAAACGGGAAGTAACCGGCACGGTGTCGGGGAAGGGAGGCGGACTTATGTACATACACGGTCTTATTGACGGGGCTTTGATAGTAATTGTCCTGGAAGTAATTACCATGATCGCGGCGGCGGTGTTCTGCTCAAAAAGGAAGTAAATATAGCGTTATACCGGGCGGCGGAGCCGGAATCTGCCGCCTGGAAACTTATAGGCGGTTATACTGGCTGAAAGAATGGTACAACTTGCTCCCTGAAATGTTAGATAATGGATATGTAAAAGAAGAGAAGGAAAAAAAAAGCATTTTAAAGGGTGGTAACAGTGGCAAAAAGTACAGTTGCAGAATGGGAAGAACCTGATAAGCTCCTTTTGCTGGAAGCATGGGCGAGGAATGGCTTGACCGATGAACAGATTGCGGGAAATATGGGTATTAATGTCCGGACACTTTATAACTGGAAAAAGAAAAGTGTTCGTATATTTCAGTCCTTAAAAGTAAATAAGGAACTGGCAGATATTGAAGTGGAGAACGCTTTGCGGAAGAAAGCTCTTGGATTCCGGGAAACAGAGCAGACGGTTTCCATGCGAAAGACTGTAGAGTACGAGAATGGAAAGAGAGTCAGGGAAGTTACGGAACCCGTGGTTATGGAGTCTGAAAGATATTATCCCCCTGACACTACCGCCCAGATATTCTGGCTAAAAAACCGAAAGCCGGAGCAGTGGAGAGACAAACAGGAGCAGAAAGTGGATATGACGGAGGCGGTGAAGATTATTGACAGCATCGGAGACAGTGATTGATTTTGGGGAACTGATAGCACCAGTGTTTTATCCGGTTCACAGGGATATTGTAAAAGACAGGCATACATACTATGATCTGCACGGCGGCAGGGGCGGTCTGAAATCTTCGTTCATATCGTTAGAGATTGTTCTTGGTATGATGAAGGACAAGGAGGCCAATGCAGCCATATTTAGAAAATATGGTGTTACGCTGAGAGAGTCGGTCTATGAACAAATTTTGTGGGCAATTGATGTGTTGGGAGTATCTCATTTATGGGAGACAGGTGTAAGTCCTATGCAGTGCATATACCGCCCTACCGGACAGAAAATAGTATTCCGTGGGTTAGATAAAGCGAAGAAAACGAAGTCAATCAAGGTATCGCATGGATATTTCAAGTATCTTTGGTTTGAAGAATTGGACGAATTTGCAGGTATTGAGGAAATCCGTACCGTTCAGCAGTCGGTTCTTCGTGGCGGCAGTAAGTTTGTGGTGTTTAAGAGTTTCAACCCACCTATCAGCATCAGTAATTGGGCGAATCAGTATGTCAATGAACCACGGGCGGATGCATTGCGGCATAAGAGCTGTTATCTGGATGCACCGCCGGAATGGCTGGGGCAGCAGTTCCTTGATGATGCAGAGCATTTGAAAGAGGTTAATGAGAGGGCATATCGGCACGAATATCTTGGGGAGCCGGTTGGAACTGGCGGACAGGTCTTTGAGTTTTTGGAAATCCGCACGATCACGGATGAAGAGTTGCGGCAGTTTGACCGTATCTATCAAGGGATAGATTTCGGCTGGATGCCGGACCCGATGGCGTTTATCCGCTGTTCCTACAGACCGAACCATGAAAAAGTATACCTAATGGATGAATATGTCGGCAGGAAAATCAGCAATGAGGATTTGGCAAAGGAGATTAAACGGCGGCATTATGATGATTATTTTATCATGTGTGATTCAGCAGAGCCAAAGTCAATATTTGACCTGCGATTCAGGGATGTGTGGGCGCAAGCCGTCAATAAAAGGCCGGGTAGTGTCGAATATGGCATGAAGTGGTTGCAGCGCCGAACGATTGTTATTGATCCGGCAAGAACTCCCTGTGCATATAAAGAAATCATTGAATATGAGTATGATAGGGATAAGGACGGCAATTTCCTGTCGGGTTATCCAGATAAGAACAATCATTGTGTCGACGCCCTAAGATATGCGTTAAGTAGAATTATGAACTCATGGGAAACTTCGGCATAGTAGAAAAGGAGGATTGAAAATATGGATTATTTAAGAATGCACTGCCACAGGTGCGGAGGAAAATTTGAACTCTATAATCATTCCATGCAGCATGAGGACAAGCCGCCACGCTGTCCGCACTGCCAGGCGCAAATGACACAGAAGCAGTGGAATGATTTGGTAAATGCTTATCTGACATTCCATGATGTGAACAAGAATTTTATTGGCAGTTATGAAGACAGGGGAACGGCATTATTCCAAGCGGAGCTAAAGGTGCATTATGTTCCAAGAGAAAATGTTTATGTGGAGGAATAAACGATTATGAATAAGATTGTGTGTGGCATGGTGGTAGATGAAGATATCTACGACAAATACAACTGGGACAAACAGACAGGCATGCGAAGAAAGTACACACTCGGAGGGCAGGAACGTTCTCTTGATATAGTGGAGTTTTACTTGACGGCAGAAAGCTGTAAAGTTTTTTATCCGGAAATGGTAGAGGATGCAAAGAAGATAGCAGAGCAGATACAAAAAGAGATTAGAGAATATTATGCAGCCAAAGATGGCAGAAAGGAGTATGTGGCTATGAAACATGATACATTTGGTGAATATTTGGCAGATCTGCAGGAGATTCATGCGAAGATGGTACCAGAGAGAATGGCGCTTAAGCAGAAGTGGGACGCAGCACAAAAGCGGTGGCAGGAGGACCAGAGGGAGTTTAAAGGCGATGAGCATTATTTTGCGAGGGAAAAAGTGCGGTATCTGGATGCACAGGAGGAGTATAAGAACAGCGTAAAGGAATTGCAGAGAAGAACACAGGAAGAGATTCAGGCAGTACAGGCAGAATATGAGAAGCATGTGACAGACTTCTATGCCGCCAATGGAAACAGGCTTGATGACGGTGTGGTACGGCTTTTAAATTCAGGTATCAAGCTGACGGATGCGGAGATTGATGGTATGGTGAATCAGAACACGGGCAATCCGACTATGTTGCGGCTGATTTCAGACCATTGTGAGAAGATGGGGATCGAGAACCAGAATGCCAGAGTATACGGAAGCTTTGCGAGGAAAGCTGGCGCGGACGAGAGGGAGGCATTTAAGGTGATTGCAGATATGATTGAAAAGGCAGTTAGTGAAAATGAGGTGACGGCGGATATCTGGTCGAAGCCGGAATCTCATTTTCAGAGACTCAGCGACCAGCAGATTGGTGCCATGGGCGGATTTTTTGTGCGCCCTACGGGTAAGGAGGCGGAAACCGCAGGATAAATTGGTACAACCGCAGCCCTCTAATATCAGATAATAAGGACAGAGGAAAGGAATAAAGGGAGAATGGAGGTCGGGAAATATGTCGGAGAAACTTTCGTTGCAAGCACAGGAAACACGGCGAGACTATAAAAGACGTTACCGGGCAAAGAACCGGGAGAAGATTAACAGGCAGCAGAGAGAGTGGCGAGCCCACAACGGAGATAAGGTGCGGCAGTACAACAGGCAGTATTGGGAGCGCAGGGCGCAGCGGGAGAGCACCAGAGCTTCTTATGTGGACTATGGTATTACGCCACAGCGGCTGGAGGAGTTGATGATGATTGTCAGATCGAGACAGTATGATCAACTGGCGCGGTCTGCAGCTCATGCGGTGAATGAAAGTATTGCAGAGTGGATTTTGCTTTCAGTGAAAGAAAACAAGTCCTATGACGCATTAGAGAAACTCTGGGCGCGCGAGGGGATTGAGCACATATCTTACGGGAGAACTGATTTTTACGGCGCAAGGAGATTATTTTTTCATTATCTGGATATTGCACTGAAAAATATGCAGTAAAAATTTTTAGGATTAGAGCAGGAGGTAATATGCTGAATGAATTGCAATTAATAGCATTACAAAAAGAAATAGAAAGACAGTTGAAAGAACGAAATCGTGAAATTATGGAAGAGATCACCATTGGATGTGAACATACGGACAGTACAGAAGTCATTTGCGGGAAGATGATAGTGAATGCAATTGCGATTTCTGCAAGAATCAGTGCAGGTATGCTTTTCGACATATTGATTGATGCGGGGATAGCAGAACCTCGCAGTGATAGTGAGCTTAGACGGCAAAACCTGTCAATTGTAAAGCGAAAAGACGTTTGAACGCAAGGAAATTATCAAAAAATATATTTGCCGGTGCATGAATGAAATGTATCGCTAACCCAAACAGTTACGGGCAGGGATAAAGGCATCTCTGCTTATGTGGAGGTGTCTTTTTTATGGCACAGTATGATGGAAGTGTAAGGATAAATACGGAAATAACAACTAAAAAAGCGTCCGCACAGCTTATGACTCTTGAAAACCGTATCGTTAAAACAGCCGATAAGGTTGCTTCATTGCGTTCCAAAATGGATTCCCTTAAAAATGCAAAGATACCTACGCAGGCATATAAAGAAATTCAAAAGCAGATTGAAGATACTGAGAAGAAGTTTACTGCATTATCTGAAAGACAGGAAAAATATCTTTCTACTGGCGGGAAAGAATCATCATCCGTATACAAAAAGATGAATTATGACGCAGAGCAATTGAATCAAACGTTAGAACACGCAAAATCGGAGTTGCAAGACCTTGTTGACACTGGTAAAGCGTTCACGCTTGGAAGCGGCACGGAAGAATACTCAAAAATTGGTCAGCAATTGCAGTACGCAAAAAATGATTTGTCTGCATTATATCAGAGATATTCTGAGATGGAGGCAAAAAACGGAAGTACTAAAACATCTTTCAAAGGTCTTGGAGATTCAATTAGAAACGCTTTCGGTCTTGCAAAGAGAGGATTAACAGATATTCCAATAGCAGCAATCAAAAATGGCGTAGAGGGGCTTAAGGCGTCATTTAGGGGACTTGGAGGCATTGCTAAGAGATCACTGTCTTTTATGGGTTCCAAGCTCAAAAATATGACTGCTTCAATGCTTGGATTCGGGAAGTCTGCCAAAAAATCTAGCGGATTACTCTCCACGCTTGGGAGCCGGTTCAAAGGCCTTGCATTATCTCTTCTGATATTCAACCAGATAAGCAAGGCTTTCAACGCTATGATTTCCGGCATAAAAGAAGGCTTTAGCAACTTATACAACGAAAACATGAACTTCAAGAGTTCTGTTGATAGTCTGCAAGGAAGCCTGTTGACACTAAAAAATGCTCTTGCTGGTGCATTTGCTCCAATTGTAGAGCTTGCGATTCCATATATCAAGCAACTTGTCGGGTGGATTATAAGTGCAGTGGAGGCTGTTGGACAGTTTATTGCCGCCCTGACCGGAAGAAAGACTTACACAAAAGCAATCAAGCAATCTACCGCTGCTTCAAAAGACGCTGCAAAGGCAACAAAAAAAGAAGCGGACGCAATGAAAAAGGCAGAAGAGGCGGCGGAAGGCTATCTGAGTCCTTTGGATGAAATTAATAAATACAATGAGGACAAGGATAAAAATAAAGGATCATCTGCTGGCGCAGGACCTGGTACGGGAGCCGGTGCAGGCGTTGGGCAGATGTTTGAAGAAGTGCCGATTGAAAGTAGATTTAAGGATATTGCAGACAAACTCAAAAGCTTCATCAAATCCGAAAACTGGGAGGGATTAGGAGCCTATATCGCTTCTGGTATAAACAAAGGGCTGCAAAAAATATATGACGTAATTAATTGGGAAAATGTAGGGCCGCAAATTACATATTTTGTCAATGCCTTTACTCGAACGTTTAACAGCCTTGTAGATAACATTAATTGGGATTTGTTAGGGCGAACCATAGGGGCTGGAATCAATACGATTGTAAATACATTAAATTTATTAATAGAAGGGATTGACTGGATTAATCTTGGCAAATCATTTGCGACTGGAATAATGGGAATGATAAACGAAGTAAACTGGGTAAATCTTGGCAATCTTATTGGAAACAAGTTCATGATAGCGTGGAAAACATTTTATGGATTTGTTACAAGCCTTGATTATTCGGAAATTGGACTTGCCCTTGCAGGCGCAATAAACGGAGTTGTGGAAAAAATAGATTTAGGCTTGATTATATCATCATTATCTACATTTGTGGTTGGTCTTTTAGAAGCACTTTCTATAGCGATACAAAATACAGATTGGACAGCAGTGGGTCAGGAAATTGCGAATGCGTTACGGGCTATTGATTGGTTTGGTATTGCTTCGGGATTGTTTGATGTAGGATTGCAACTTATTAATGGACTTTTGGAGGCGTTTGGCGAGCTTCCGCTTCCAGTTCAAATTGCAACAACAGCAATAGGCGGTTTTTTGGCGGCGTTTGCGATATCATCTGCAATTACTGGATTTATAGGGGCGATACAAGGAGTAATAGGAGTAATAGGAAGTGTTGTGAGTATTCTTGGCGGCCCTCTTACAATAGCAATAGCAGCAATTATAGCCATAGGAACCTTACTCATTGCAAACTGGGACACCATCAAGGAAAAAGCCGGTGAATTAAAAGACTGGCTTGTAGAAAAATGGGAATCGATAGCAGAGGCGGCAAAAGGATTAATCCCTGGAATTATACAAGGAATAAAGGATGGATGGGATAGTTTTATTAACTGGCTTGGAGATTTATGGGATGGAATAGTAGAAAATTTTAAATCTTTCTTCGGCATCCATTCCCCCTCAACTGTTATGGCAGAATTGGGTAAATACCTCATAGAGGGCTTGCTCAACGGAATAAAGGGACTGGCCGGAAGCGTTAAGCAGGCTTGGGATTCCATGAAGCAGACAGCCGTTCAGACATGGGAAACGGTAAAGCAGAATGTTGGCTCTAAATGGGAGCAGATTAAAACCAATTCTAAAACGACATTTGGAACGATTTCCAGCAACATAAAGACATCTTGGGATAACATAAAGGCAAATGTTAAGAGTGCCGCTGATACTGCCAAAAACAATATTGTAACGGCTTGGAAGACCGCGGGGGATAACACTCGTACATCATGGGAGAATATGAAAACTAATGCCGTAAGCGCTGCTAAGACCATAGCAAGCAAGGTCGATGCGAGGTATTCAGAGATAAAAAGTGCGGTTCGGAGCTTTGCGTCAAGCGCCCCAAGCTCTTGGAAAAGGGCGTGGGATAGCATGGGTGATAAGGTTTCTACCGTCTTAAGTTCTATTAAAAGGACTGTGAATAATGTTTTTGGATGGATTTCTGATGGCATAAGAAATTTAGGGAATTCGCTTAAAAATTTATCTTCAAATGCGTCATCAGCCGGAAGAAGCGGAACGTCCTATACCCGTTTTGCGAGCGCACGAGCTGCAGCACCGACTCCTTATACACTGTATCCCGCAATGGCCGCTGTTGATACATCTAAGATTCCGGGATACGCAACGGGCCAAGTGATTCCTGCAAGAATGAGACAGCACCTTGCAATCTTGGGCGATAACAACAGGGAAACAGAAGTTGTATCGCCACTGTCTACTATTAAGCAAGCGCAAAAAGAATCGCTTTTAGAAGTGCTTTCGGAGCTTGGGTTGACTGGAAATAAAGGTAATGGAAAAGGAAATATATATAGCGTAAAAGCAGAAGCGAATAGAAAAGTTTTGTTTGAATTGATGATAGAAGAAGGAAAATTACAACAGATGTCATCTGGAAGAAATCCATTTCTGTTAAATCTTATTTAAAAGAATATAGAGTGTCAGGTATAGAGATTTTGATACTAAAATGATACTAAAATATTTTGCAATATGAATAATAAGAGAAATTTAATTGTAAAAATTCAATAAAAAACATAAAATAAACCTGACATAACGGTAAAAAATTCAATCATTAGTAATGTTTTTATTGATTTCAAAGGAGCCTGTCTTTATAATATAAGAGATAATACAGGAGGAAAAAATGGACAACCAGAATAATCAAAACAATCAAAGACCAAATAACAATAAGAACCAGCAGGGAATCTCTTTTGTTATATTGGTAACGCTTATCACTACAATTATGGTGCTGGCTCTTTATCAGTTCAGAGGAGCGACTAATTCAGAAGAGATTTCATATGATAAGTTTCTTGCTATGGTAGATAAAGGAGAGATTGAAAAAGTTGAGATCAAGAGTGATAAGCTTGTCATTACGGCGAAGAAGAAAGATAAGAACAAACCGGCGAAAGAATATTTTACCGGGATTGTGAATGATGATAATCTGTCCAGCCGTCTTTACAAAGCCGGGGTTGAGTATAAGCACGCCATACCTGATACAACTTCGATGATGGTGCTGAATGTACTGCTGACCATACTTCCGGTTGCGCTGATCGTTGGCATGTTCGTGTATATGACGAGAAAGATGTCAAAAGGCGGCGGCATGATGGGAATCGGCAAGAGCAATGCCAAGATGTATGTGGAGAAGCAGACAGGAGTGACTTTTAAGGATGTTGCCGGGCAGGATGAGGCGAAAGAATCGCTGCAGGAAGTGGTAGATTTCCTTCATAATCCGGGGAAATATACGAGCGTTGGCGCGAAGCTCCCGAAGGGCGCGCTGCTTGTAGGACCTCCGGGAACCGGTAAGACACTGCTTGCCAAGGCGGTTGCAGGGGAGGCGAATGTTCCGTTCTTTTCACTTTCCGGTTCTGCGTTCGTGGAGATGTATGTTGGAGTCGGCGCCTCCCGTGTGCGCGATCTTTTCAAGCAGGCGCAGCAGATGGTGCCGTGTATTGTATTTATTGATGAGATTGATGCCATTGGGAAAAGCCGGGATACCCAGATGGGTGGCAATGATGAGAGAGAGCAGACGCTGAATCAGCTTCTGGCAGAGATGGATGGTTTTGAGAGCAATAAGGGACTGGTGCTTTTAGCAGCGACGAACCGTCCGGAGATCCTTGATCCGGCGCTCCTCAGGCCGGGACGTTTTGACCGGCGGATCGTGGTAGAAAAACCGGATTTAAAAGGCCGTGTGGATGTGTTAAAGGTTCATTCCAAAGATGTGAAGATGGACGAGACGGTGGATTTGGATGCGATTGCGTTGGCAACATCCGGTGCAGTAGGCTCTGATCTTGCAAATATGATTAATGAGGCTGCCATTACTGCCGTGAAGCATGGAAGAAACGCTGTTTCGCAGAAGGATTTATTTGAAGCGGTGGAAGTGGTGCTGGTAGGCAAGGAGAAAAAAGACCGGATCATGAGTCAGGAAGAGAGAAGGATCGTATCCTACCACGAGGTTGGCCATGCGCTTGTAAGCGCGCTTCAGAAAGATTCTGAGCCGGTACAGAAGATTACCATCGTTCCCCGCACCATGGGCGCACTGGGATATGTAATGCAGACTCCGGAGGAAGAGAAGTTCTTAAATACGAAAAAAGAGCTGGAAGCGATGTTGGTGGGAGCTCTTGCAGGGCGCGCCGCGGAGGAAATCGTATTTGATACAGTGACGACAGGCGCTTCGAATGATATTGAGAAGGCGACGAAGATTGCGAGGGCGATGATCACTCAGTATGGGATGAGTGAGAAGTTTGGTCTGATTGGGCTGGAATCCGTGCAGCATCGTTATCTGGACGGAAGAGCGGTTGCCAACTGCGGCGAGGCCACAGCGTCAGAGATTGATAAAGAAGTTATGAAGCTTTTGAAGGTCTCATATGAAGAAGCGAAAAAACTTCTTGCTGAGCATCGGGAATCTTTAGATAAGATTGCAGATTTCCTGATTGAGAAAGAGACGATCACAGGGAAAGAATTTATGGAGATATTCCATGAATGCGAGGGAATTGATCCAGAGGAGAAAAAAGAAACGGAAGAACGTATCGGTATGAAATAAAGATTGCTGCGAAACGACTCGGGTTTCGCAGCAATTATTGTATAAATGGAAATGATTGTTAGAGAGGGTTAAGAGATGTTTGATATTCAGGAGGAATTAAAAAAGCTTCCGGGGAAACCGGGTGTTTACATTATGCATGACGAGACAGATGCCATTATTTATGTGGGAAAAGCAATCAGTCTTAAGAACCGGGTGCGGCAGTACTTTCAGAGCAGCCGTAATAAGGGGATTAAGATTGAACAGATGGTGACGCATATTACAAGATTTGAATATATTGTGACGGATTCGGAACTAGAGGCCCTTGTTCTGGAGTGTAACCTGATTAAGGAACACCGGCCGAAATATAATACAATGCTCATGGATGATAAGGAGTACCCGTTTATTAAAGTAACAGTAGAAGAGGAATTTCCGAGAATTATACTGGCGCGGAAGATGGTGAAAGATAAGTCTAAATATTTTGGCCCTTACACCAGTGCCGGAGCCGTTAAGGATACGATAGAGCTGATTCGGAAATTATATTATATCCGAAGCTGTAACCGCAAGCTTCCTCGCGATATCGGAAAAGAACGCTCCTGTCTCAATTATCATATTCATCAGTGCAAGGCGCCTTGTCAGGGGTATATTTCTAAGGAAGAGTACGGAAAATCAGTGGAGCAGGTGATTCGGTTTTTAAACGGCAATTACGATACCATCTTAAAGGAGCTGGAAGGGAAGATGCAAGATGCATCAAAAAACTTAGAATTTGAAAAGGCGATTGAGTACAGGGAACTTTTGACGAGTGTACATAAGATTGCACAGAAACAGAAGATTACCGATACTGCCGGGGAGGACCGTGATATCCTTGCAGTAGCTGTCGAAGAAGAGGATGCGGTAGTTCAGGTGTTTTTTATCCGGGGAGGGAAACTTATTGGCAGAGATCATTTTTACCTGAGGATTGCAAAAGGTGATACGAAAAGCGAAATTCTTGCCAGTTTTATCAAGCAATTTTATGCAGGGACACCTTACATTCCATCCATGCTGATGCTGCAGGAGGAGATAGAGGATATTGCTGTCATAGAGGAATGGCTTGGAAAGAAACGGGGACATCGTGTACATATCAGGGTGCCCAGAAAGGGGACGAAAGAAAAACTGGTAGAGCTTGCTGCGAAAAACGCAGGATTAGTGCTGAAAACAGACAAAGAACGGCTAAAACGGGAAGAAGGAAGAACAATCGGAGCGGTAAAGGAGCTGGAGAAGCTGTTAGATTTAGAGCATGTGGTACGGATGGAGGCCTATGACATCTCAAATACGAGCGGTTTTGCCTCGGTAGGTTCCATGATCGTCTATGAGCGGGGGAAGCCGAAGCGCAATGATTACCGCAAGTTTAAGATTAAGGGAGTTCAGGGAGCAGATGATTATGCCAGTATGGAAGAGGTACTGACGAGAAGATTTGAGCATGGGCTTAAGGAGCAGCAGGAGGGAAAGGAGCTTGGCGGTTTCACGGTGTTTCCGGATCTGATCATGATGGATGGAGGCAAGGGACAGGTGAATGTGGCATTGTCGGTTCTTGATAAACTAAAACTTGATATTCCTGTCTGCGGCATGGTTAAGGATGATAATCATCGGACAAGGGGGCTTTATTATAATAATGTGGAGATACCTATTGACCGAAATTCTGAAGGATTCCGGCTGATCACGAGGATACAGGATGAAGCGCATCGGTTTGCGATCACATTTCACAGGCAGCTTCGGAGCAAGAATCAGGTGCATTCGGTTCTGGATGATATTCCGGGTGTGGGAGCGGCGAGAAGAAAGGATTTGATGAAGCATTTTGCAGATATTGAAGCCATTAAGAATGCGACAGTTGAAGAGCTTAAGAGTCTTCCGTCTATGAATGAAAAATCGGCCAATGATGTGTATCGTTTTTTTCATTAATATGTTATACTAAAGTGAGTAAAAAGCAAAAGGAGAATGACAAGATGAGTACAGTGAAGATGAGTGAAGTGGTTGAGAAGATGAATCTCAGAAATCTTACTCCTGACGTAGATCATACCGACAAATATGTAAAGCTGCCGGATATTAACCGCCCGGCATTGCAGCTTTCAGGCTTTTTTAAGCATTTTGCTTCAGAACGTGTACAGATTATCGGTTACGTGGAATATTCTTATTTGAAAACACTTGATGAAGAGAAGAAAAAAGAAGTATATGAGGCCTTTCTCTCATATGAGATACCATGTTTGATATTCTGCAGGAATCTTAAGCCGGACGAGCTTCTGCTGGCAGAAGCGAATAAGAGGAATATCCCTGTGTTTTCTACGGAAAAGAAGACTTCCCAGTTTATGGCGGAGATCATCCGGTGGTTGAATGTTCAACTCGCGCCTTGCATCTCCATACATGGGGTTCTCGTTGATGTATATGGCGTGGGCGTGCTGATCATGGGAGAGAGCGGTATTGGAAAGAGTGAGGCGGCGCTTGAGCTGGTTAAGCGCGGACACCGGCTTGTCAGTGACGATGTGGTAGAGATTCGCAAGGTCAGTGATGAGACACTAGTAGGGAGCGCGCCGGATATCACGAGACATTTTATAGAGCTTCGGGGAATTGGTATCGTAGATGTGAAGAATCTGTTTGGTGTACTGAGTGTGAAGCAGACACAGAATATTGACCTTGTTATTACTCTGGAGGACTGGGACAGAGATAAGGAATATGACCGGCTGGGATTAGAAGAGCAATATACGGAATTTCTTGGGAATAAGGTGGTATGCCATCAGCTTCCCATCCGTCCGGGACGTAATCTGGCAGTTATTGTTGAGACGGCTGCGATCAATCACAGGCAGAAAAATATGGGCTACAATGCGGCTCAGGAACTTTACAGAAGGGTACAGGCGAATCTGGCTAAAAAATAAATAATAGGGATAGGAGATGGAAAAGGTGGCTGATAAATTTTGTTTTGGAGTAGATGTCGGGGGAACGACCGTAAAGATCGGCTTGTTTCAGACTGATGGAACGATTGTTGACAAATGGGAGATCAAGACGAATACGGCAAATCATGGGAGTGCGGTTCTTCCGGATATTGCGCACTCGCTGGCGGATAAGCTTAAGGAGCGCAATATAGAAAAAAGTATGGTGGAAGGAATTGGAATTGGTGTACCTGCACCCGTCAACGCAGATGGAATCGTTCAGAATACTGCTAACCTTGGATGGGGCTATAAAGAAGTGAAGCGTGAGATGGAAGAGCTTACGGGACTTATTGTGGAAGTAGGAAATGATGCGAATGTTGCAGCTCTTGGGGAGATGTGGCTCGGAGCCGGAAAAGGACAGCAGGATATGATCATGGTGACGCTTGGAACC
>ERZ778517.1808-NODE-1808-length-14402-cov-5.560047_pt1 | contig 14402 bp, 15 predicted proteins | sample MGYA00510341_ERZ778517 | MGnify/ENA primary metagenome ERZ778517 (study PRJEB29527, sample SAMN07138964) | mouse gut metagenome | material: feces | host: mouse | place: China:Nanjing | collected 2016-01-25 ... | reverse complement strand
GTAAATATATGCGAATCAATCACACAAGAGAAATAGCTTATTATTCGAAAATAATAGAGAGGTATTTGAAAAATGAAATTAGAATGGATATGTTGCCACAAACAGGACAGCGTATCCATTCTGCATCTTGCATAAGTCAATCCTTTCATTCTTTAATATCTGGGAAAAAGATATGAATGCTTAATCTGTTGTTTTCGTATATTGCGGATATAGTTCCTTTCATTTGTTCAACAAGTGTTTTAGAAATTGTCAATCCTAAACCTGTTGATTTTCTGGCAGCTTCTACAGTATAAAAACGGTCAAACAATCTTCCTACTTGTATCTTGTCTAATCCAGAAGCCATATTAGAAAAGACAATCTCTCCATTCTCTGACAGAACAATCTTCAAATCTCCATCACTGTATTTTATAACATTGCTTATCAGATTGGAAAATACACGGGATAATGCGGAACGGTCAAGCATCCGCACTACTTTTATTTCAGATATTTGTATGTCTGGCACGATATTTCGTTCGGTTAAAACCGTATAAAATGCTGCAATACTTTCTTCCAATACCGTATTGATAATTACCTGTTCCATAGTTATATTGTCTTTTGTTGAAATGATAACAGAGTACCTAAAAAGTTCCTCTGAAAGCTGTGTCAAAATATCCACACGGTCTTTCATAATTTCGATATATCGATTTACGGATTCAGACTTTTCTTCCTGCTCTAACAATTCCAAGTAACCGCTGAGAGCCGTAAGCGGTGTCCGTAAATCATGTGAAATATTCGTGACTGCATGTTTCAACTCCAAATCGCCTTGCTGGAATCGGCGGCGTTCCGTACGGAGTTTGCGAAGCTGTCCGTTGATAGTATTCGCTAAACGACGCACATTCTTGTCGCTGCTGGAAATATCAATCAAAATATTCGTATCGGTTACGAGTCTATCGGCAAAAGCAATTTCAATTTCCTTTACTGACTTTTGTAAAATATGTATTTTTACTAATAAGACAATGATAATTGCAATCAAAATGCCAATAGATACCCATAACCATATTTCCATAACATACTCCTATTTTAAATCTTTTTTCTTAAAACCAATTAATCCTATGCCTGTAGTTGATAAAATAATGATAAATGAATAGAGAGGTAACAATGGCAAATTTGCAGCCTCCAATGATATACATTGAATTACCTGTCCACCGGGAATAAAATCGTAAATAAACTGAACTGTTTTCCGTTCTCCCTCATTCAAATAATGCGGATTTGGTATTTCTTCATATTCTTGTCCGTTTTCAGTCACAACCAAACCCATATTCATTTCAGGTTCGTTTAACATTTTATTTAATTGCCCTCCCACAAATAGAAGCAAAAAAGCGAAAAGAATACATATAACGGCAGTTGTCTCCTTGCTATGATTTAACATCGAAATCAAAGTATAAATAGATGAAAATGCAATAGCAAGCAGAAATGCTGTCAATACAAATAACATAACTATTTTTGTAGCCATATTAAAAAAGCCAAGCAGAGGAATGCCAATACAAAGATAAGGAACAAAGAATACGATACACATAATAAGGCTCACAACTGCGCACGTAACAAAATTTGCCAAATAAATTGCGTTTCGATTTTGCCCAACGATTACTTTGTTTCGGATAGTCCCATCGCTGTATTCTGTACCAATAAACAGACTGCAAAATACCGCCATTATAATGCCAATAAACAAGACGCATCCCAAAAATGCATTATCTATCGGATTGATTGTGCCTGTATGTTTCATATCCATGTATCGCATGACAGGGAAAAATATGCCTGCCGCAAACATAAAAGCTAAGCTAATCCAAAAAACTTTGTCCTTTTTCAACCGCATAAAATTTGCGGATAACACTTTAGTCATTCTCTTTCCCTCCTACCAAACCGACATAATAGCTTTCCAAACTTTCATCCTTTTCCTGCATGGAAATCACTTCACAATTTTCTTTTGCTAAAGCGAGTGTTAATTTGGAAACATTGATTCTGGCATACACATCAGCCGCCTTGTCAGAAACAATGGTGTATTCAACATTCATTCCGTCTAACACACGAGAGAGTGTCCGGGTATTCGTCACTTCAAGGCGAATACACTTGCGGCAGACAGTATCCAGCTCTTTGGCACTAATTTCTTTTACAATCTGCCCTTTATCAATAAATCCATAATGCGTTGCGAGTCTGGATAATTCGTCAAGGATATGACTGGAAATCAATACAGTAATCTGCTGTTCCCGATTGAGTTTTAAGATTAACTCCCTCATTTCGATAATTCCCTGCGGGTCAAGGCCATTGACAGGCTCGTCCAAAACCAAAAAATCAGGGTCACCGACTAATGCGATAGCAATACCCAATCGTTGCCGCATACCAAGAGAGAAATTTTTGGCTTTCTTCTTTCCTGTATACTCCAATCGAACCAGCTTTAAAATATCCGCCAATCCATCGTAAGATGGAAGTCCCAGAACACGATACTGCTGTTTCAGATTATCCTCAGCTGTCATATCAAGATAAATCGAGGGCGTTTCCACAACAGCCCCCATCCGTCTGCGTGCTTTTAAAATCTCCTTATCTGTGCTTTTTGTTCCATATAGCGTGTATTCGCCAGATGTAGGCTCTTGCAAGCCGCAAATCAGACGGATAAGTGTTGTCTTGCCAGCACCATTTTTCCCTACAAAGCCATAGATTGCTCCTTTGGGAACATTCATAGATAGTCCGTTTAATGCTTTGTAATCTTTGTATTTTTTACACAAAGCATTTGTTTTAAGAACATAATCCATAAAAGCATAACCTCCTTGTTTCGTGTACTGGCATTATATCTGTAATTGGTAAAGAAAACAGTAAAGAGAACAGTAAAGAAATCGTAAAGATTTATTCTGCCCTCATTTTAAAGCCAATTCCCCAGACCGCTTCAATATAATCTTTGTTATTTTCCTCTCGAAGTTTTTTCCTCAAATTGCTAATATGCATTTTCAGAGAACTTTCCGTACAATCTGGCGTGTCTGTGCTGATACGGTCTAACAACAGTGATTTTGTAACAACCTGCGTGGGATTTTGCATAAGCAGTTTCAAAATGGCATATTCTGTCCTTGTCAATTTTATTTCCGTATTACAGATTTTTGCAATATGGGTATTGGTATTGAGTACAATATCTGCAAATGTCAATTCTGAAGAAACAAGCACACTTTCCGAATTTCTGAGATGTACGGAAATTCTGGCTAAAAGTTCCTTCATGTTAAACGGCTTCGTCACATAATCAACCGCACCGCCAAGCAGCACATCAACTTTATTATCAATATCAACTTTGGCGCTCACCACAATAATAGGGATTCCTTTTATTTGGGGAAGCACATCTTCTCCATTCAGTCCCGGCAGCATTAAATCTAATAATACAAGGTCTGGCTTTGACTTTGATAAAACGAATAATGCCTCTGTTCCAGAATAAGCACGGAAGATTTGATACCCTTCTTTGGAAAGCGTTTCTTCAAGCACATTTCCAATATGGATGTCGTCATCAATAATTAAAATTCTTTTCATAGCGGGTCAACTCCATCTTGTTTTTTGTTTTCTTTATATCTGCCATCAGCAGGTTTCTTCGCTGTTTTAGGAATAAGCCATACACGGTTAATGTTTATAACACCCTCAATCCGCTTTTCTTTGCAAAGTCTTTGCACCCGCCGTACCGATATATCCCAATGCTCTGATGCTTCCTGTGCCGTCATATACTCAAACATTTCTGTCCTCCTAAATGGTACTGTTTTTATTATATCCGTTTGAACGAATAATATCAACTCACAAAATATGAACTTTCATCTAAGCAAACACCATTCCTGATATCTTCTCTACGAGAAAGGGGGCATTGCAAAATAGATGAGTAATCATCTTGGAGCAGCGCTCCATTTTTGTGTTCAAAAACAGAAAACGGACTCCGAAGAGTCCGCAATCCATGGTATAATTAGATATGACTAAATATCTCAAATACCATAAAAATTATACCGAATTCGGCGAGACTTATCAACTGGTTTTGCCATTAAGTTTGGAAGGTTTGGTTCCTGATGATGATTCTGTCCGACTGCTGAGCCACGAACTGGAGGAATTGGATTACACATTGTTGTATCAGGCTTACTCTGCCAAAGGCAGAAATCCGGCAGTAGACCCTAAGACCATGCTCAAGATTCTTTCGTACCGGCTTCCTTGCAGAAGCCTGTGAAGATCTTTTTTATCAGATGGTAAGCCGGCTCAAAAAAGCAGGTGAACTTTCTAAGGAAACCGAAAAAGCAAAAATCAGAAGTATTATGAACTATTCCACGGATTTTTGGAACGCCAAAGGGTGTATGATTGGCATACGACAAGTTTTCAAGGAAGAAATAATTACTGTAAAACCGACCCGGATGCGACCTTCATGCACATGAAGGATGACCATATGCGGAATGCCCAACTGAAGCCGGGATATAACGTTCAAATAGCGGTGAATAGTGAGGATATCGTAGCGACAGATATTTTTCAGGACAGAAATGATGTATGGACATTGATTCCATTTCTGAAAATGATGGAAGAAAAACTGGAGTTTCGCTATCCCAGTGTGACAGCGGATTCCGGTTACGAAAGCGAAGAAGCTTACAGTTACCTGAGAGAGAAGCAGCAAACACCATATATCAAACCACAGACATATGAAAAGTGGAAGACGGTCTATGAATGTGAGGATTGTACGGGATGCGCTTACAAAGAAAAATGTACCAGGGCAAAAGGGAATAAACGGCTGTATGTTTCAAAAAGTTTTCTGGAAAAGCGGCAGGAATCTTACGCAAACTTTAAGGGCAGTAGGCAGATATCTGTTGGAAGATTAACACGTATCTGTCGAAAATAGACTTTGACGGGCTTCGGGCAATCAATGAAGATATTGTGGCATGGATACAGATTTCGGGAATAGGGGTGGATTACCCGGTGGTGCAGGGAAAGGATGATGAGCATTATCTTCATTATATTTTTGGTGGAAAGGTGAATAAAGCAGGCAGTATTTTTTTGGATTACCGGAACCTGGCGGATTTACTGGTACGGAGGAGGGTGATGCCGATGCTGAAAGAAATTCTTCTTCCCGGAACGAAAATGGGAAGGGGAGCATGATGGTAACTTCCAAGCCGGAGCGGGAAAGCGGAAAGGAACGGCAGCGTGCAGCAAAACCGGAAAGGAATCAGATCTCCGGCAATGCCATCCCGGAACCGAAGGGAGCAGCAGGGGAGAAAGAAATCCGAAAACCGGCAGAACCGGATAAATTGGAACCAGATGCCAGAAAAGATGAGGGAAGGGCGCCGGAACAAGGCGGCGCGGACAGGAAGGAATCCATGCAGGGAGCTGAAAGAGTCAACCCTTCTGTAAAAGATCAGGAGTCTGAACAGAAAAATCTGCAGGCGGAAGACGGCAAACCAGCAGATCAGCAGAGGAAAACGGGAAATCAGCAGGCAAAAGCAGATAAGCAGCCGGAAGAAACAAAAGACAGCTTTCATACAGCCAGTGAAGGGGAGGTCCCGTTTGAAGACGGCAGCTTCCTGGATGAGCTGGAGCAGGAGATGGAACAGCAGACGAAGGATGCGGATTCCGGCCTGGAAGCAGCCAAAAAGTATGTCTGCACCTTTGGGCTTTATAATGGGAAAACCCTTGGGGAAATGATGCATTCCGGGTTAAAGTGCAGGGAGGCTGTGAAGTGGATTGCCAACCGCTATAAAGGAATGGATCAGGGCATGGTAGCGGCTGCAAAGCTGCTCCTTGAGAACCAGGATCTGGTGGTAGAACAGCAGACAGCATAAGAATGAACAGACATGGTCCTTTTGCGGGGCCATGTTTTTTGTCACACAGTATGCAATAGGATTTGCAGGCGGCGGATCCTTGCAGATAGGAGTGAGGAAATGAAAGCAAAACCATTTACGATTACGGAGGTGGGCGCGCTGCTGGGCGTGCAAAAACTCCCTGGCGGAGACGAGGATTCCTACAATGTGGTCTGCCCCTTCTGCGGGGACGAACGGGGGAAATGCAATTTTATGGTAATAAAGAACGGCGAGCTTGTGAATGTCTACCATTGTTTCCACTGTGGGGCAGGCGGCAACATGCTGACTTTGTATGCAGAGCTGAATGGGATCTACGGGGCGAACCGTTACCAGAAGGCCTACTGGAGGATACAGGAAGAACTGCCCATGGGGATGCAGGAATATCAGATGCGGCAGAAAAAAGTGATGCAAAGAGAAAGACGGTGTAAGGAGAAACTGGCAGAGCCTGCAGATTATGAAAATCGGGATGCTGTTTACCGGGAAATGATGAAGCTGTTAACACTATCCCATCCCCACAAGGAAGATTTAAGGTGGCGCGGCCTTAAGGAGGATGAGATTTTGCGGATGGAGAGTCTGGGTTACAAAAGCACCTGCTCAGAAGATTCTGTGTCGATTGCAAGGAGGCTCATCAAGTCCGGCTGTAACCTGAAGGGTGTGCCGGGATTTTTTGTCAATCGGAATGGGGACTGGGAAATTGCTTTCTATCAGAAGAACAGAGGCTATCTCTGCCCGGTCTGGTCTGGGGAGGGTCTCCTGACGGCATTCCAGATCCGGCTTGACGTTTCTTACCAGAAACGGAAATATGTCTGGTTCAGCAGCGCGAATCTGAACAAAGGATGTTCACCGGGGAGCCCGGTCAGCCTTTCAGGGAATCCGGATGCACAAAGGGTGTTTGTGACGGAAGGGATTCTGAAGGCAGAAATCACCCACCAGCGGACCGGGGAGACTTATATCGGGAATCCGGGAGTCATGAACTACAAGGAACTTCGGCAGATGCTGGTTCAGCTAAAGGAGCGCGGACTTCGGGAGGTGGTAGAAGCAAACGACATGGATAAGTTAATGCGCCTTGACTGCTGGGAGGATTATGGAACTGCATGCCGGACTTGCGGCGAGGTCGGAACGGAATGTCCGAAAAAGAAGGAAAAGCGGGAGCAGATCCGCAAAGGGTGCGTGAAGCTTTATGAAATCTGTGAGGAGCTTTCCTTAAGCTGCAGCCGTGCGGCGTGGGATATGGACGGAGAAGGCATGTGGCAGGAGCAGTATAAAGGGATTGATGACTGGGAGCTTCGGGAAGCGGAAGATTTCTGTGGAAAAGCTGCCGCTTAGTTGCTATAATGTATTTAAGCAGAATCTGAGGCAGAAAACAGTTTGAAAATGACGGAAGGAGCGTGGAAAGAGATGGAGATGAGAAAGAAGAAACTTCCGATTGGGATTGAAAATTTTGAAGAACTTAGGAAAGAAGATTTTTACTATATCGATAAAACAGGGCTTATTGTGGAATTACTCCATAACTGGGGAGCGGTAAATTTATTTACCCGCCCCAGAAGATTTGGAAAAACACTGAATATGAGTATGCTGGAACACTTTTTCAGAGTGGATGGGGATAAGCGTATTTTTGACGGGCTGGATATTTCAAAAGAAACCGCGCTTTGTGAGGAACATATGGGGAAATATCCGGTTATTTCAGTTTCCCTGAAAGGGATTGACGCGCGGGTCTATGAGACAGCTTATCAAATGGCAGCCCAGATTATCATTGAAGCGGCGGCAAAGTTCTATTTCCTTTTGGAAAGTGAAAAGCTGAATGAACATGATAAAGCAGCATATCGAAAACTTTTGGATGATAATATGAATGAAGGTACGCTCGGTAACAGCTTAAGGCAGTTGTCGGGGATGTTGGAAAAGCATTATGGTACAAAGGTGGTCCTGCTGATTGATGAATATGATGTCCCATTGGCAAAAGCTCATGCGAACGGATACTATGACCAGATGATCTCTCTGGTCCGAAGCCTGCTTGGAGAGGCGCTGAAGACGAACAACAGCCTGAAACTGGCGGTGCTGACCGGATGTCTTCGGATTTCAAAGGAGAGTATCTTTACCGGGCTTAATAATCTGAAGGTACTGACGATCGCAGATGAGCGCTTTGATGAATACTTTGGGTTTACAGACAAAGAGGTAAGAGCCCTTCTGGAGTATTATGGCGTATCGGATCACTATGAGGAAGTAAAGAGATGGTATGACGGTTACCAGTTTGGAAATGCAGAAGTGTACTGCCCCTGGGATGTGCTGAACCATTGCGACAGGATCAGAAGCGCGCCTCATGCACAGCCGGAAAATTACTGGATCAACACCAGCAGCAATGACGCAGTGAAACGGTTCATTCAAGAGTCGGCCAATGCGACGACCAAACGGGAGATTGAGCGTCTGGTGGCAGGGGAAGTCATTACAAAGGAGATCCATCAGGAACTCACGTATGCGGAAGTTTATCAGTCTATTGACAATATCTGGAGCCTTCTTTTTACCACCGGGTATCTGACCCAGCGTGGGAAGGCAGAAGGCAGGCAGATGAAACTGGCGATCCCCAATCTGGAAATCCGGGATATTTTTGAAACGCAGATCATGGAATTTTTTAAGGAGAATGTCCAGGAAGACGGGGAGATGCTGAACCGTTTCTGTGACGCTTTGCAGAATGAAGACGTAGAAAATGTGGAGAAGATTTTCACAGAATATTTAAGGAAGACCATCAGTATCCGGGATACGGCCGTAAGGACAGAGACGAAAGAAAACTTTTACCATGGAGTGTTGCTTGGAATCTTAGGAGTGAAGACACGATGGGGACTTTCTTCCAACCGGGAAATGGGAGAGGGCTATGCGGATATCCTTGCAGAGCCGGATACCGGGGATATGGGGATCATCATAGAAGTAAAATATGCCCATGACGGAGATTTGGACGGGGTCTGTAAGGAGGCATTAAAACAGATTGAATATACAAAGTATGAAGATGACCTTGAAGATGACGGGGTCGAGAAGATCCTGAAATACGGGATTGCCTGTTATAAAAAGCGCTGCAGGGTCATGCTGGCAGAAAACAGATAAAATAAATATAAGTATATAAAAGCTCTGAGGCAAGGTTGTTTCAGGGCTTTTTTCATGCCATCTGACAGAGGGAAACGGTCATTGGCAGTTTAAAATTTTTTAAATCAATCAGGGCATAGAAAAACGGGGCTGTTTTACGCAGCTCCGTTTTTCTATGCCTTGATATAGTCCGCCATACATACGCCAAAGAGGTCTGGAAGGCCTTTTTAATTTGAAAAGAAAGGGGAGAGGAAGTATGGGAACACGAAGTCCGCCGATTTTGGCATTGGAAATCCGTGGTACGCAAACAAAATAAGATAACTTCTCGGAATCTCATTCATTGAGATTCCGAGAAGTTATATAATGTAAGAGGGCGGCAGCACTCCTTGCTGTCGTCCTCTTGATTACCCCAACAGCAAAGACAGACGGGGCTGTCAACGGCGGGCGAAGCCCGTTCATTTTACCGTTGACTGGCTCGGCTGGTTTTGCTATCTGTATTGTATTTAGTTTGTTTTTACTATCTTTCAATCATACTGTAATGTTCCACTTTATTTCCATAAGCATTTCTCATTTTATATCTTGCTTTCCAAAAAACATTGTTGTTACCGACATTAAAATCACTGTTAAAACCACTATGACAAATACAGATGTTAATACAGGTATCGTTGAAGCTGTGCCATTCAGAATAATTTGATTACTCCAATAATTCGGAAATAGCCTTGAAACAAAATTTTCAGCACCAGCCAGATAATTTCCAGCATACATCATTACTATCGTTAAGATAAAAGTAACGAATGGATCGGCAAACAGTCCAACAAAAAAAGTAATACTAATCAAGAGCAGATACATCATCATCTGCAAAGCAATGGAACTCAATACATTTATAGTGGAAAAGCCATCCATTGTAGATGCGAACATTCCCGTTCCCATTGGCAGGCGAGACACAAACAGATAATAAGAGCCAATACAGACCAGAATCGTTCCCACAACAAAAACAACTGTCGCAATAATAACAGCCAAATATTTTCCCCAGACTACGGTTGACCTTTTTCTAATCCGCAAGAGCATCAATTTAATCTGACCACGTTCAATCTCCCCTGAGAATTGAAATGCTGCAAATAGAATGAGCAATATTCCTATGATGCCCAGCCCGGACAATACATTCCAGACAATAAAAACAAAATCCATGCAGGAGTAAATGCCTGTGTCGCCAGTTATTAGATTTAGTTCAATTACCCCATGCGCATATCCCAATGTAACAACGATTGCCAACAGCATAGGGATAAACAATATCAAGCTGCTCTTTCTCCGGCTGTTCTTATATAGTTCTGTTTTAATAACTTGTGCTAAACTCATTTTATTATCCTCCCTATCTCATCAACTCTACAAAAGACTTGCCACTGTTTTTCATATCCGTATATGTGTTGGAATACGCAATGATGCCATCATTCAAAATAATGATATCATCGGCAAGGTCGCAGACCTCGGTAAGCTGGTGGCTGGAAAAGATGATAGATGTTCCATTTTCCCGGCAAAGTTTACGCAACAGGTTTTTTACATCTTCAATCCCGATAGGGTCAAGCCCTACGAACGGTTCATCCAAAATCAGCAAAGCAGGTTTGGTAATGATTGCTTGCGCGAGTGCCAGCCGCTGCTTCATGCCAAAGGAAAATGAGCGGACACTTTTTTTGCTGGATGATTCCAGTCCCACAAAAGAAAGAAGTTCATGGATGCGCTTATCCTGTTCTACAACGTGAACGGCTTTTGTCAACATCATAATAACTTTCAAATTCTGATATGCAGTCATATCATCGTAAAAACTTACATCCACAAGAGAGCCAATTTCCGCTTTCAGCGTTTCATCTGAAAGTTCCATCTTTTTTCCATGAAAGATGATTTCTCCTTGATAATTGGTATTCAATCCAAGAATGGACTTCATCAACGTTGTTTTCCCTGCGCCATTCTTTCCAATCAAGCCAAGGATATGCCCCTGCTTAATTTGAAAAGATACGTCTCTCAATACAGGATATTTCTTGTATCCCTTTCGAAGATGCCGGACATCCAGAATAATATTTTCATTCATACAGTGATTCCTCCTATTTCTGTTTGAAATAAACTAGCACGGCAATAACAGCCAGTACAATCAAGATTAAAATTGCAAGAATTAGTTTCGGCATTCGTTTCCCTCCCTTCGTTATATGTATACTTTAACACACAAAAAAGCAGCTACCGCAACTGTCCTCAAAGCAACGGGTAACTGCCCTCGAATTTATTGATAAAAAAGCATAACGCTTACGATAAACATATTCTTGTTATATTCATACTCCATCGTTCCGTGATATTTTTCTACTGCCAGTCTAACATTTTTCATTCCCCATCCATGATGCCTTTTATCTGTCTTGGATGTTTTAAAATTTCCTTTGCTGATTACCGGTTCTTCTATACAACTATTCGCAATTTGTATAATAATGAATTGGTTAATACGCCGGATTGTTACGGAAAGTATTTTTGCGGATGCTTCCGGCAACTTTCCACATGCTTCCATCGCATTATCCAGCAGATTTGTTAAGATTGTACATAAATCAACTGGGTCTATCTTACAGTCTTTTGGATATTCCGCATGAATACTTGTTTCTACATTCTGTTGTTTTGCAAACGCGGCTTTCTGGCTCAAAATATAATCAACAGCCTCAATGCCTGTAAACCGCTCTACAGAATAAGCAGCTCTGTCTTTGCCAAGCCTGTCAAGATATGTTCTTGCTTCCTCAACCTTACCGTCTGCCAGATAGCTTTGAATCATGGAAAAATGATTTCCCATATCATGATATAGACGGGCATTTGATTCATAAGATTCTTTTGCAACTTGATAATTCTTTGCCAGCAGCTCATTTTGCAGAGCAATATTTTCCTGTTCTTTCCGTATCTGGCACAAACGATAATAGAAATAAGCCGAACAGATAATAAAGACAAACGCCAGTGCTAAAATTGCTTGGAACAAATCCGTCTTAAAATTTGTTACGATATTTGTTGACATCCAATAAGTTGCGCTGACAAATCCTAATACAGCTCCCGCCAATGCAATTCTAACTTTACCCAATTGTACCGTTGCCCTTTTTAATATAAACCGGACAATCCATATAATAAGACCATCTACCAATTTAAATAAGATAATCAAATATAAACGCATATTGCTGAAGCCAGCTTGAAGTTGTGCTGAAACCGCATAACCAGTAATATCCTCTATGAATCTTAAAATGGAACCTTCCACAAAATTCAGTCCTGTAAGATAAACCACCGCCACAAAAAGAAAACTAAAATAATTTCCCTTAAACAGTATACATGCACCAAATGAATATGCAAAAGCACCATAAACAATCGTTACGAGACTAAATGAAATATCTATAAAATTCAACAAAATTACTCCAACAGTAATAATGTTTGCAACTGCCAAAAACATAATAATCTGCTTTTTCTTTTTGAACTGTGTTGGTGCTAACACATGAATAATTGAAAAATAAAAAAACGATTCAACGAATGTTACCAGCCATTCCACACATATTTGAATACCAATCATATTTGCTTCCTCCAAAAGCGAAGCATCTTTATTTTGAAATCGGAAATGTTCGCTTTACTGATTATAACACATTGATTGTCCGAAAAAAGTATACCAGCATCATCTATACCAATCACATTTGCCAGATTTACGATACACCCTCTGTCTGCAAAACAGAAATATTCCCTGCTTATTTCTGCAAAGACCTGCGACAGTGTTTTTCGTACCGATTGCGTTTTTCCTCCCGCCAAATGAAATACAGCATATTTTCCATCTTTTATAATATACAGTATTTCTCTATATGGTAACTGCTCAACATGATTTTTAATCTCAACCGTGTAAAATTCATTTCTTTCCAGACGGTACAGTTTATAATAATCCTCCAACGCAGACGGTAATTTTTCGTCTATGACTGTTTTCGGAATATACCGGAACACCGAAAATTCATAAGCTGTAATCGCATACTCCAGATGAGATGTGATAAAAATGATTTTCGCAGCGGGCATAGTATCGTAAATCACTTTTGCTAAATCCATCCCGTCCATTCCGGGCATCTCTATATCCAGAAGAAGTAAGTCATAATGGATTCCATCCTGTAAGTCGTACAGCAGATTCTCACTGGATTGGTATGTCTGAATTTTACAGTCCACACAATGCTTCTTAAAAAATTTATCGGTAATGGTTTCGGCGCAGGAAACGCTTTGTTTGTTATCATCACAAATTGCTATATGTATCATTCTGCTTTTCTCCATTTTCCTATATTCCATTCGATATTATACTGTACTATGACACGGTTCTCAATGGTAATCTTAAAGAAGATAGGAATAGGCTATCCTACTCCCGTACTGTATGTTACTGCATAAGCATGGAAACGTTTTATTCTGTAAATGTAATCACCTCTTAAATGCTTTATAGTTTGGAATAGTGTGGTTCTGGCGGTCTATCTCTTGTTTTCGGTTGCTTGCTTCTTTACCGTACATGAGCATTATGTTACTGGTGGCCGCTTAAAAGCGGCTTCTGTTGTACTTACTTTGAGGGCTCTCCTTCCAGTCGATCCCTCTCATACTGCTCTTTGATATACTTTGTTATCGTTTCTTCATTTACATTACCGACTGTTTCGCAATAATACCCTCTTGCCCAAAAGTGACGGTTATATCGGTCTCTATACTCCGGATGTCTGTCGAAAAGCATAAGGCTACTCTTCCCCTTAATCCTACCCACTACCTTCGACACGCTCTCCTTGGGCGGAATCGACACGTACATATGCACATGATCCGGCAGCGTTGCTGCCTTGATAATTGTGACTCCTTCCATCTTGCATACCTTGCTAATGGCTTCGCCTACCTCTTTTCTCAAATCCCCAAACATCACTTTCCTACGATATTTCGGGATAAATACTATGTGATACGTGCAATTATAGCGACTATGTGATAAACTTTGAGTATCCATGAATATACCTCCTTTAAAGTGTGCATAAAAGTATAAGTACTTTTCATAAACACATCTTAAAAGAGGAATCTTATATTAAGCAATATATTTGGCTGACCACAATATATTGTGGTGGCTCTCAAGCTTTTAAATACACTGGATTCGGGTGGCTCTCAAGCTTTAAATTAGTGGCTCCCAAGCTTTAGAATAATCACTGATTGTCACAACAAACCTGAAACTGGAAGAAATCAAGAACCCGCCAGACCTTGCCCACGCAAGGATTTATGACCGCATACTGGAACGGTGTGCGCCGGTTCTCTTTTCTGGAAAGAATTTCCGGGAGGAAGGAGCCAGGGCGACCAAAGCGGCGGCGAAGGAGATTGTGAGGAAGGATAACAAAGTTTGATTGCATGAAAAGGAGAATTTATGGGCAGCGAGAAAATCACAGAGGACACTACCACCACAGCACCGGCTAAGGACGCTCCCGCACTGGTGAAGAAGATTGGCCGGACTACCTACAT